>Ga0307376_10005095_pt1 | contig 11898 bp, 17 predicted proteins | sample TR2MG_FD_202536 | JGI IMG/M metagenome (GOLD analysis project Ga0307376, IMG submission 202536) | Soil microbial communities from Risofladan, Vaasa, Finland - TR-2 | ecosystem: Environmental > Terrestrial > Soil > Coastal area > Acid sulfate soil | place: Finland: Risofladan, Vaasa | collected... | reverse complement strand
AATCTACTAAAGCACGCTCACTTAATACTCTAAGTTTTTGGGATAAAACCAGATAAATTATACTAACAGCATACGTAGTTAAATAACTCGTAGTCTCCGGTGGAACTCTATAATTGTAATTATAATAAGATCTACTATAGTTATCACAATCTCTTTCAGAATACCCAAGAGAAGTATTATCTACAATACTTATATCTGATAATTTGAGAGCAGCCTGATCATATGCTACATTGCTAAATATGTGCCTTGAATCAAAATCAACAAAATCAATATTCATATGCATGTTGTAACCATTGGGTATGCAGATATATTTAGAAGACATTCCATAAAACTCCTCCTTATCAATATTGTCATTACCTAATAGTACTGTAGCTCTTTCAATTTTCTCAGTAACTTTAGCCCCAGCCTGCTTTATATACTGCTTTAGATCATCTAAACGAGAATCTGAATCCTGTAATATAAACACCTTATCTGTAGATTGAAGAGATAGCGACCCTCCCTTAAGGAGAGTCACTATTTTCTTCGCACTAGCATCATCTATCTCATGTATGGTTTGCAAACGATTATTGTCAATAAACCATAGTGTTCTGTTTATAAACTTAAGTTTCGATACAATACTTGAATCTAGTGCTTCTTTCATATTATTGAATTGTCATTTGTACAATTTGAGGATCTAGTAAAAGCTTTTGAAATTTTGCTTTATTACCATTTACAATCCCTCTAATTACAAAATATTTGATATCCGTAGTAAAGATGTCTTCATCATTGATAAGACTTTTTACACGGTTAATAAATGGTTCTTTAATAGTATTAGATTGTGCAAAAGCCAAAGCAGTATTCAAAATACGGGTACCCATAATACTACCAATATCTGCTCTGTACTCATCACCATCATATACAGCTTTACGCAAAAGTCCTTTTACTGTTGGCCAGTCTGTATCTGTAAGAACTTTCATAGGAGCTACTAATTTATCTAGTTTATTGTTAATAAACATATTAAACAAAGTAGTAAACTCTGGACCTACACTACCTTCACCAATCATTTGAATCATTGGTAAGTTGTCTTCAAAATTATCAAAAGAGCTGATAGAATTAAAGAATGTAGTAATACTACGAGCATTAGTACTTTTAGTCACAAGTTCTGGATGCAATAGTAAAAAGTTAATACAACGACCATCAATACCGCTTGCTTCTGCCCAACGAGCCCAGCAATCAATATCAAACTCTAGATTTGCTGTAATAAATCGAGTTTTTTGTGCAGTATCAATACTGTTAACCAAGTAATCTCCGTTATCCGGATTTGTAGTCAAAATGATATGCCAGTCTTTAGGAAGTTCCCAAGAGTAGTACTTTTGACGATCAATTAATTCCATACATGCTTGTAAGAAACGCTGATCTGCACGAGTGTAATCATCAAGAATAAGAATTCCACCTTCACCTTTACCTTCAATCCATTCAGGAGCAGCATGAACCATATGCTTACGACCAGATGGCATATACTTAGCTTGAATATAAGTATTCATTACGGCTTCAGGTACCCACTTACTAATTGTTTTATCTCCATCTTTTTTGACAACTTCAAATTCTTTCATTGGAAAACCGGTCAGGTCACCAATTTCTTCAATTTGAGCTAAGTTTACTTTAACTACATTAAGACCAAGTTCTTCACCTACTTGCAAAATAGCTGAAGTTTTACCAATACCTGCCTCACCTTCAACAGAACATGCAACAGGTATTTTACCCTCGTTTTGGAGGTATCTATTATTATTTACAATATGCTTAACAAAATCCTTAAGTTCGTCTGTGTTTAGATTAATCTGATTGCTCATTTTAGTTTAATTTTATTACCTGTCCAGGTAGCTCATTATTAATTGTTGACTGTGAAGATAAAACCCAAAGGACTTTACCTCTTACTTTATCAGGAGACCAAGCTTCTCCATCTGTAAAATATACAAGTGACGTATACTTATGAAAGTTTTCATTGTAGTAATCTATCACGGGTTGAAATGATGTACCACCTCTACCATAGATTTTTATTTCTTGGTTAGGTTTATATGCAGAAATGTTATTAATTGCTGTATCGCATTGAACTATAGTAATTTCAGTACCTGTCTTATGAATATGATCAATCTCATTAAAGAACTCTCTCAATTCATTTTCATTAACAGATCCTGAAGTATCGATTGCTAGAAGCATGTGCCTCCGTTGCTTAATCTTTAACCCGGGATTTTCATCAAATCTTTTGTTAGGTTTTCTTCTAAGCTTTTTAGTATACACTCTTTGAGATCCACCAGAAAATCTTCTTAAATAACCGCGCCAATCAAATTTTGCTGGTTCTTTTTCTAGAGATTTTAATAGACTCTGTACTTCTCCTGGAACATTACCACAAGATTTATTTACACTATTTGCAATATCAGTCAGTACATGCTCTGTTTGACTCTTAAGAAGTTTCTTTTCTGCTTCAGAAAGACCTTCAAAATCTTTCCAGTCGTGTACAGGAACTAAATTACCGTCTTGATCTCTTACGTTTCCTTCACCATCTATTTCCCACTTCCCAGATTCTTGAACCATTTGACCAAGTTGAGGAGAGTTTTGACAACCTCCTTCTACTTCATCTTGTAACAGCTTGTAATACTCTCTACAACCAGCTTTTAATGGTAAATTAAGTTCTGGAAATGTGCTAGGTAACAATGCCCCGTCAGGTAAAATATCTGCAGCAATATATTGGTTAATCTCAATATCCATAGCTATGTTAGCCAGCTTCTTATCTGCAAATTCTTCGTGAATATTTACATGAAAAAATACAATATGTAAAAGCTCATGCTTAAGCAAACCTAGTTGATGGTTCTCACTAAGACTATTCCAAAACTCTGTATTTACTTTGAGCTTGTATCCAATATTATGTTTGCAAACACCTGCTGTAGGTATTCTTTCATCCCACTCCTTATTCAATGAAACAAGAAAGAGCCCATAAAAAGGCTCTTTAAACATTAAAGTTTTAGTAGCTTTAGATAGAGTTCTATTCTTTTCTGCCATTGTAAATTAATTTTATTTTAAAATTTTTATGAAAAACTCCATCGTGAAATAGAATCCTTGTTAAAAACTCAGTATAAATATCCGCAAGCAACTGTACTTGGTGACCTTCGGTATCTTTTTTTATTTCAGATTCAAATATTTTAGCCCAAGTATCAGAAGTTCTTAAGTTAGTTTTATTCTCAGGTATAACTTTTATTAAAGCTTTTATTTGATTATCATACTTATCAGCATCAGCGTTATCTAGTATTTCATCTGCTAATGCCCAGCTTTCATTATCTTCAGAATCGTAAAGCTTTTTTAAATTTTTCCAATTTTTTAAATCTTTTAAATCAATATTACTCATTAGTCTTCTATTTTTAAAGTATCAATTAGATCTTGAACTTTTTCAACTATGTCTTCTTTAAGTTCATAATACTAAAACATCAATTTCATTCATAATAACTTATCTTTTGTAAGATTCCATAGATGAATAGCGTCTGCTTCATTATCATCGCTACCATCATACCCATACTTATCTTTAGCTGCTTGTATCATTTCATCTTTACTAGCATTTCCTTTACCTGTAGCAAACTTTTTAATTTCAGAAGCACTACTAGCACTGTATTGAATACCAGATTGCTCACAAAACTCTTCTAAAATTGCAATAAGCTTGGCTTGATGGATGATAGAATTTGCATGTCTACCGGCAGGTCTTTCATAAACAATCAAGTCTAAACTTTCTAGATTATGAATTTCTTTAAGTTTAGATTTAAACCTAATAAGTTTCATACCCATCGATTCATCCTTTCTTGTTTTCAAATCCCAAGTACCGTAAAAATTATTGTTTAAGCACCATCCGGTAAGTGATGCTATGTCAAGAGCTAAAATTGTCATTTTTGTATTTTCTTAATTGAATTAGTAATTCTTCTCGTACTTTTTCAACGCCACAAGCTTTAACAGAGTCGCTTATGTCTTTTTCTAAGTCAAGATTGATTGAACTAATATCGTAAATAAAATACTTATTTGCAGCTTCTTTACCCGCCTTATCGTTATCAAACAGAATGATAATATGCTTGTATCTACTTTTTAACCAATTTATAACCGACTCACTTAACAAACTATTTTCGCTATTTGGAGCAAGCAAATCAGCGTTGATTCCAGTTGCTACAAAAGACATTATATCTTTTAAAGAACTACAGATAACAACATAATCTGATTTAAACTTTAATTGGTTTAAACCTTGAATATACTCAGCATTTAGAATAACAAACTTCTGTTTAGAATACGGCTGATAAACTCTGTAAAGTTCACCCTGGTCTGTAAAATATCCGTAACAATAATTAGGTGTTAGTTCTATATTCGGACTATCTGTTTTGCTTAAGATTACTTTAGATAAAGGTCTTACATTGAATTGTTCTAAAATTTTAGAAGAAATGCCAAAAGATGTCCAAAATTTACTGTCCTGAATATTCCACTTACGCACTTCATATTGGCTAAACTTATATTTTTCTTGGACTTGAATTTCTGTTACAACATTAGGTAAACCGTTGTTTATCACATATTTAGTATAATCAGTAACAATCTTGTGCAGTGCTTCACTAACACTGATGTTATATAATTCTTTAACTAAAGAAACATGATTACCGGATTTACCAGAAGAAAAGTCCTTAAATATATAACCGTCGTTTTTATAACCAATAATCATACTAGGAGTCTTTTCGTTATTCCACAGAGATTTAATCTTTACCAAATCCGTATTGAGACTAAAAGGCAGATTGCAATAATACTCAAAAACCCATGCAGACGGAACGTCTTTATAACTTATGGGAATATTTTTAGTCTTTATCACGATCTGTAAAATTAAAAAGAGGGAAAACCTTTAATTAGATCTCCCCTCTTTTTTAAATAGAGAATAATCTAATTAAATATCAAAATCACTTCCAGGTGTATCATCACCAAAAGAATCTAATTTCGGTGATTCTTTTTGCACAATAATATGTGTTTTTGGGTCAAATACTAAAAGTTTGCTATTATTAGAATTTACAGAAGCTGATTCATATGGTTTACCTTGTTTACTAATGCGAGGTAAATATAAATCATAGTTGATATAACCATTGCGGTTAGTATATTCTTTACCTCCGATACACATTCTTAAAGAAGTACCTGCAAAAGGTTTGTCTTCTTTGAATTGAGTAAACAAACTTTCAATTGTGTCATGCTGATTGTCTTGCTTTTCAAGCCAGTTTTCGCAACCGAGCTCTATGCAAAGGCTTTTAAGCGCTCTAAGCATAGCAATATCTCTGTCAATCTTAATACCAGATTTAGTTTCTCCATTCGAAAAAGCATATTGGCTTAAGCGTATACGACCAACTTGTCCTTTGTAACGACCTAGACTCTCGTTGTCTTTATCAATAAAGAAACCTTCAAATCCTTCACCCATATCAGGACCTTCGCATGATAATACAATATTATATGCTGAAGAATCATACGGTGGAATAGAAAGTTCAATATCCATAATTGTACATTCTAGATTACCAGGCTCAATTACTTTTGAAATCAAGTCGCCTGATCCTTTGATTTCGATGTCTTTAGTACTAATCATTTAGATAAAAATTATTAATTAATCAATATATACTTGATTCCAGTAAGTTGTATACTCACCTTCATCGTTGTATTCACTTATAACAAACTCTTGGTTGCGAAGATGCTCAGGTCTTGCGCCACAAGCTACGCTATCACTAGTTTTAAAGCTAATCATATTCTTATTTCCCTTGCGGTATAAGTAACCGATTGCGTCAGACTGTGAAGTGCAGATTCTCTTTAGCTTACCTGTAAGATCAATCTCAATAGAGTTTATTTCAGAACCATTCTTATCAAGAAGTATATCTTTAATATGTCCTACTAAAATTATTTTAGGAGCCCATGTTTTAATATAGTCAATGACTTTAGTAAATGCTTCACGTAACCACGCGTAACCAGATCCGTTAGGCAGGTTAAGTATAGTACCATACTTACCTTTACCTTCACTGAACCAGTTTTTACCGCCTGGAGATTTTGCATATAGATCTTCAGCATAAGGTATACACATATCTTCAAGTGCAGTAATAGTATCAACCGCAATAATATCATAAGGATAATTAGCTTCTTTGATCTTATCTCCGATTGCTTTAATCTCTCTGATGTTTGCAGCTTTAATTTTTAGTGCGTCTACATAATCACTACCTTCTTCTAAATCTAGAATTAAACAATTTTTTAGTTCAGATAACAAAGTAGTTTTACCGACTTTTGGTTTTGCTATAAGAATTAGATTCTTAGGGCTTTTATTTGATGCCTTAACTATTTTAGTTGGCAATGTAATTTCATTCATTTTAAACGATCAGCAATTAATAAAAGAGTACTATTAATATTTTCTAAGACTTGTATTATTGATTTCTCACTAGGACCAGAAAGGATTTCTTCAAGGCTATCTATAACTTTAATATTAGAAGTAGGTTGAGTCACTCTTGGAATTTTTACCAGTTCATTGACAGGAATATAATAAATTTCGCTTCCTGTTGAAGTCTCACCTTTTGGATACTCTTCTTCCCAATGAGGGTTAAATTCATATTTCCATAGAGTTCTTTCATGATCTTCTGATTCATAGTCTCTACTGACAAACTCAGTATAAATATTAGTTCCTTTTCTTAACTCACTTGGAAAAAAGCCAACGCATACTTCTTCTAAACCTATTGGTTTATATGCCATTTTAGGATAGAAGTAGGCATTAGATTCTCCAATGTAATCTAAAGTAGTTTGATGCAACTCTCTTAATTTTGTCATTTTCTCTTTATAGAGATCTGACTTGCTGTTTTTACTTTTTCCTGTTGTGCTAATACTCATTATTTATAGGTATTTATTCTTTTTTCTTGCTGAGGAGGTGTTGTCATTTCAGCAATTTGCATTTTATGAAACTCTGCTTTGAAAAAACTCATGCGAGTATCTCCATTACGACATTTGAGAAAATGCATTACTAATACGTTATCATCTTCTATTATGTATCTATCGGGACCATAAAATCTTATTTTCATAAGACCGGGTCGGTTAATACCAATCAGAAGATCTGCGTGTTGTAATAATGCATCGGCACCCATAATATCAGAACTAAGAATATAATTACCAATTTTACCTTCTTCTGCTCGATCAGGGCTATCTATATTACGATTTAGCTGACTGAGAATAATAAATGCAATTGGAAATTTACGTTTTAGTTCTGTACAGGCTTCTCCAAAGTTATATAACATTTCGAACTTGTCACGTTCGTAGGACGCCTTCTTTAACAATAAAGAGTGGTCAAGAGTAATTACTGTATTTACGTATTTATACTTATCATCTTCTGTCTTTTCCGCGTGAGCATTCATATACTTAGTAACAATATCTTTAAAATCTTTTGTTGTAGGAGGCTCTTCAATTAAATCAATGGGATCCTGAACTTTTTGTCTGGCATATTCTGCACAGCGTTTTAAATCGTCCATTGATAACTTGCCTTCAGCACTACATAAATACTTATAACTTCGTCCTATTACACTTGAATATTGTCTAATAGCGGCTGTTCTTCCAACCATTTCTAATTGAAATTCTAAAACCCTAAAATTTTCATTTGGATTAAGCTTAAAAGATTCTCTTATAATTTGATCTTTGAGTAGAGTTTTACCAGCACCAGGTCGCCCTCCCACAACAGTCATAGAATGCCATTCTAAACCATCAGTTGACGCATCATTAAACTTTGACCAAGGAGTTTTTAGGCTACGGATATCGCCGTCCATTCGACCCTTGAGATACTTCAAAGATTCACGATACGCCTCCCTTTGGTTTTTCCAAGGAAGGTTGTTATCATTCATAAATAATAATGGAATTTGGTGGTTATACGACTCTTTCTTTGAAAAAAGAATCACTTTCTTCGTCTATACCATTTTGAATAATTTCGCAATAGTTTGCTAATTCTGATTCCCGAGTTTTATCAGGGTTTACTTTAGATATAAAGTACTGCGAGTTACGCATATAAAGATAGTTGTTTTTTTCGTAAGAGTCAACGTAGTAAGCAGTTGCTTTTAGAATAACGTCCCAAGAATAATCATACGTTTTTAGAAACCATTTAAAGGCTTGTTCTATATTCTTACGTGTTGATCTAGCAAGTTTACCAGAGGGTAACTTTTTTGCCGGAAATAAGTTAATATACTGATCAATCGTATCTGCAGCTAATTGTTCAACTGTATTACTTATACCTAAAAGTTCTTTACCTTCTTTTAAAATATCTTGGGCTTTTAGAGTAAGTTTATTTGCGGATGTAATAAGATTAGCATTTTGCAGAAGTCGAAGTTCTGCATGTAAATTCATAACACTTGGACGCTTTTCGCTTTCAATACAAAGCAGCGTGTAAAACATATTAGGTGTTATCTTATTTAATTCAAATAATAAAAAAAGTTTGTGCATAGCTACCAATTTATAAACATTTTGTTTTGCGCCATAAGATTCTCGTTAATTTTATTCCAACAATTATTACAATCCCATTTACCACCTTTATAAGCAGCACTTGCAGGATGAGGTGTAAATATTTTTAGATGCTTATCGCTTACGTTATTAGCAAATGTTTTAGCTACGTTACCCATAAAAACAGTTGGTATTCCAATCTTTTTTTGTGAAATAACAGTCAATACATGTTTGGTAAAATCTTCCCAAATTAATTTATGAGCCCCAATATTTTGAACCTGTGTAGTAAGAGCCGTGTTAAGCATTAATACTCCTTGATTAGACCAACGTTTTAAACTAGGACTTCCACCTACAATATCGCAAGTTTCTTCTAAAGATCGAAAAATATACTGCAAAGATTTTTCAGGCTTCAGTTTACGGCTACAACTAAATGCTATACCATCAGCAACTCCTTTTTGAGGATAAGGGTCTTGTCCTACAATAACAGTTTTAAGTTTATCATAGTGGCATTCTTCAAATGCAGTAAATATATTTTTTAATGTTGGAGTAAATTCTCTGCCAGCAACACTTTCCTTAAATAAAAACTCTACAATCTGATAAAACGATTCAGATTCTGTAAATTCTTGAAGAGAATCGTACCACCCAGATTCTTTCAATTTGTAATTTAACTTTTCTTGTGCTATTTTTGATTTTAAATTCATAATTTATTGTAATGTCTCAAAAAGAAAATATTATAGAAGTAGAAATACTCCCGGAAGATATTGAAGTAACAATTACCTTACCTATAGCCTATTATTATAGAATAAACCACCTTATTCTAAACTTCTTTCCTTTTAAAGATCAACAGCATTTAGAAGATACATTAAAACTCATTAGTGAAGAAAAAGAAAATACCCCTGAAGCATATCATTTAAAAACTTTAATGAGTCTTCAAATGCTTATTGAAGAGCAGGCCCGTAAAGATAAAAAACTAAAAATTGTAAAGGTAGATAAGGAATCTGGTCAAAAAATCAATGAAGACTAAATCCAATATCATCACCTATCTCAATACATGATTGTATTGCAAGAGATAATTCATCTTTACTGCAATCGGCAAATGATTTAAGAGCTGTGTCTGTATAAAGACCAGCTCTTTTTTTTACTTCATCTTTAATTTCGTCAAAAGACATACCTGTGTATCCTGCCAATTCTCTTATAAGCTTATGAACTTTAGAAAGTTGAGCATAACTATGATCTGAGTTTACAGACTCATATGTGATATCAAAAATTTCATTTTCTTTAATATCAGAAAAGAACATATTAAACTTAGTAGATTCTAAAGCATTCAAAAATTTAAAATCGCCATTTTCAAACTTAATTCTGAATGTCACTGGTATTCTGTTCATTATGTCTGTATTGTTTATTGATAGAACTACAATATTCGAATGCTCTTTTATAATAATCTGAATATTCTAAATAAGTATTTACCCAGTTTTTAGATTGATTAATATGATGTATTGCAGTAGCATGATTTTCCCGGCGAACAGCATGAGTAATTTCCTGAAGAGTCATTAATGTGAAATGTCTCATAAGTGCTTGTGCCGCAGTACGAGCTCTACATATATTATGCATTCTAGAACTACTTATTATATCTTCTTTACTCACATTAAATACATCGGCCACTATGTGAATAATTTCATCTGCTGTTATACATGTATTTTTATCATTGTATTTTCTACGGATTTGAATCTGACTATTTGTATTTAAGCCTGGATAATAGTAATAACTAACTTTGTTATTCATACTAATTAATTAATATTGTTTAGAAATTATGTTTTGACATAAATTTATTAGCTGCTTTTTGGCAATGATCAGGATCTATAAAATTTAAAATATCCTTTATCAAAGTTCCAAGCCAACTAAGATTATCATACATATCATTTCTTCCTAAACAGCTACTTATTGTTTCTTCAGGATCTCCAAATAATAAAAATTGTGGGGAGCTCTTAACCATGATCGTATTAAACATCGGCGCTATTAATACATTCCCAAACTTATCCAAAGCAAATGCCATTGTGAAAAAGTAGAGACTTGTAGATTTATACCAGTCTTTAGGTTTACGTTTATATATTCCTCTTATAAAAGAAAATACTAAGGCAAATGGGAATAAGAATGCAACAAGCATTCCTGCTATTAAAAATAGACCAATGTTTATTACGAGCTTCATGAATTATATTATTTAATGGCTAATAGAAGTTGAGAAAATGTAAAATTACACCATTTATCACTCCAAATACAGTCATCATAATAATTACTTTGTTGAAAACGTATTTTGTCAACAGTTTTGTTTTCAAAATCTCTAGCCCTAAATATAAATGTACTTACAGGATTATCTCCACAATTAATATCTGCAACATCTTCAAGTTTTAATGTTGTGCCATCAGTGAACTTAAAAATAATACTGTTATTAGAAGCACCGGAACACCCTAAATCAGCAGACGAGTAAACAAACATAAAGTGAGTATTATCAACTCGACCTACCTGAATTGATAGGTTACCAATACCATTAGCTACAACATAACTTTCAGTAATTTTATTTACTGAACCTGTAAATTCATCTACTTCATTTTTCCATAAGTCTTGACAAAAGACTGATAAAGAGATAAACGTTAAAATAATTGCAAAAAATCCTTTCATTTTTTTTTGAGTGTTTGTAAAAATTAATTTATATAAATTTACGAGCTTCCCTTAGAATTGTTTCAGGTAAACTAAATGCTGATCGAATTATAATATACCACCACCAAGGTAATTCCGCTAAAAGTACTACAGCTATAGCAAACGAGTTTAGACTAATAAACTTCAGCAAATGCCAACCATCTCTAAAAGCTAGGTACTGACGAATCCATACAGGTATCTTATCCCATAAACCTCCTTGAAGCCAATGGACTTTCCACCAATATTCAATTACCCATTGTTGGTTTTCTCGAGAAAAAAAGCTAAAATGTAACCACGTAGGGTCACTTGTATCTACTGTTAAAAAGTTAGCTGGATGATTCTTATCCCAGTATCCCTCTAATTTGCCTTCTTCGCTAAGGTCTTTATAGTGTTCAGCTATACCTGCTACTACTATTAAATATAATGCTATCCAAATCATTGTTTTTAAATTTTTAAATGTGTAATTAAACGGCACATATACGCAGTTATCAGCAATTAGATGGAGTGCGTTTAATAATGAAGTTTATCATTCCGCAAGTCCACCAAGTTATTGATGCCAATAGGTGCATCCAAGTCATAAAATCTTTATGGTATGTATAATCAGCTGCAAATATTAAAAAGCATATTAAGGCACCTAAGAATAAGATTATTGTTGTTAAGTTATTTTTCATTTTATTGTTGTTTTGTGGTTAAATTCCCTGCCTTTACTCAACGTTGTAGGTC
>Ga0307376_10005094_pt1 | contig 11898 bp, 5 predicted proteins | sample TR2MG_FD_202536 | JGI IMG/M metagenome (GOLD analysis project Ga0307376, IMG submission 202536) | Soil microbial communities from Risofladan, Vaasa, Finland - TR-2 | ecosystem: Environmental > Terrestrial > Soil > Coastal area > Acid sulfate soil | place: Finland: Risofladan, Vaasa | collected... | reverse complement strand
TGACCCCCGACGGGCGGTATGCCATCTCCGCCTCCGACGACAGCACCCTCAAGGTGTGGGAGCTAGAGACGGGGCGGGAGGTGCGCACCCTGGCCGGACACGAGGATTGGGTGGACGCCGTGGCGGTGACCCCCGACGGGCGGACTGCCATCTCCGCTTCCTCCGACTGCACCCTCAAGGTGCGGGAGCTGGAGACGGGGCGGGAGGTGCGCACCCTGGCCGGACACGAGGATTGGGTGAGCGCCGTGGCGATGACCCCGGACGGGCGGTACGCCATCTCCGCCTCCGCCGACCGCACCCTCAAAGTGTGGGAGCTGGAGACGGGGCGGGAGGTGCGTACCCTGGCTGGACACGCGGCTGGGGTGCGCGCCGTGGCGGTGACCCCCGACGGGCGGATCGCCATCTCCGCCTCCGAAGACCGTACCCTCAAGATATGGGAGCTGGAGACGGGGCGGGAACTGGCTACGGCTGCCCTGGAAAGTGGACTTCAATGCATCATCGTTGCGCCGGATGGTGTCACTATCTTGGCGGGAGATGGGGCTGGGAACGTCTACTGCCTGCAGTATGTGGAGGGGAACAGGGAGACGGTGTAATCCGAGACCAAGCGGTAGACTGGCTGCAAGGTTTCACTCCGACTGCTGTGGGAGAAAGTTGGACCGTACAACCGGTCACAGTACTGTTCTGCGGCAGAACCACGTCAGTGCATATCATTCGCACGCGCGTTGCTTCAGACTATTTCTGCGGCAGAACTTCACCTTCAGTTACGTCTGGCCACTCAGCCACAACAGCGGTCCCATCTGATGCAGTGACCTCTACCTTCGTGGAGTTAAGCCCAGGGGAAGCCGGTGGCGGTAGCTCCTCGTTCTGCTGCAGAACAAGGCCGTCTCCAGGGCCCCCCGTATCTCGGCAACATCGTCGGGCCATCAGCAGTGCTCCAGGATCATCTTCGCTTCGGCGGGACACGGGTTTTTTTTGCACTGTTGTCGGGTCTCGCACGCCTCCACGGGCCCATTTCACCCATTCCGCTGAAATCCGTCAAGACGCTCCGGCGCCGACCTGAGCATAGCACGAACCAGTGCCTGCTGGTTTGTTCAGCGCCCTCAGTCTGAAAACCCTCAGAGAATAGGTGCGCTTTGGTTCTGCAGCAGAACCAGTGCACGCCACCCGCACCGCCCAGCCAATTCCCCCACGCCGTTTGTGTGAGTACCACCGACGGGGGCATGACAACGCTGCAAAGTGTTGATCTCCGAGCAAGTTTGTGCTATACTGACTGTGCACCAAGCGAATCGACTGGCCTCGCAGCTCTGTCCAAATCCGAGGTTGAATGGTGCAGTGCGCCGCTTCGTCACCGGTAGTGTGCTCCATATGTGGCGATTCATAGGATAACTACAGTGTCGGATGAAAAACGATACGCAACACTGAGCGACAAGCAAGCCCGTGGGGGTGTCATCGGGGGAAAGGGTTATGGCTTTCAAGCCGCCTACATCGTCAGCCGGATCCCTCTATGGCTGGATGATCCTGATTTCGCCCAGTTCCTCCAGGAGGGCGCGGGTGACGTGGACGTGCGCTTCAACCGGGCCGATAGTGAGGAGCGCTGGTACGTCCAGGTCAAGAACTACGCCGTGAGGCCTGCCACGGTCCGTGAGGTGTTTTCGCAGTTTCGTGACACCGACGCAGGCACCCCAGGCACGTATACCCGCTTCACGCTGGCCTGCCCCGGCTTGAGTGACGACCTGAAACGGCTCCGCTCCGCTGCAGAGGAGTTGCGCGGTGCAAGGGACTTCTTCCGGCCGGGTCAGGACCCAATTCTGGACAACACCTGGGCCGACCTGGAGAGCCTGGTACAGGAACTCAATCTGCCGGTGGATGTGGCCTTCCTGGTGGACAAGGTGGATTTCGACACCAACCTGGCCGGATTGACAGACGATGAGAGCCTGTGCAATCTCTTCGTAGGAAGCCTGCTGCGCCTAGACGCCTGGGCCAGAGTACCTCCAGAGGCAGCCGTCCGTGCCTACGAGAAATTAGCGTTACTCTGCCACCAGGCGCTTCGCCAGACCTGCTCCCGCGAGCGGCTGGAGTCCCTCATCCAGGAGGCTGTGGGGTTAAAACTCTCCGACCTCTGTCCCTACCAGGGCTTGGCCGCCTTCACCGAGACTGACGCCGAATTCTTTTTTGGACGTGAGAGACTGGTGAGTGACCTGGTAGACCACCTGCGGGGCAGTCCACGCTTCTTAGCGGTGGTCGGTCCCTCGGGAAGCGGCAAGTCCTCAGTAGTGCAGGCAGGCCTCTTCCCCGCCCTGTGTCGAGGGGAGGTGCCAGGCAGCGCGGATTGGCAGTTGCTGACCTTCCGTCCCGGGGACGATCCCTTCGCTGCCTTGAGCGCCGCCGGCCTGGATGTTCCCCAGGAGAGCAACTTGGAGGTAGCCGTTCGCACCTTTCTGGAGGCCCATCCGCAGGTGAAGCGCCTGGCACTCTTTGCCGACCAGTTCGAGGAACTCTTTACCCTCTGCCCCCAACCAGTACAGGAACGGTTTCTGCGCCAACTAGCGGCCCTAGTGGAGAGCAATCTGTCCGTGACGATCGTCCTGACCTTGCGTGCCGACTTTTATGGCCACCTCCTGCGGTATCGCCCCCTGGTGGACTGGCTCAAGATAGGCCAAGTCAACGTGCCGCCGATGGGACCGGAGGAACTGCGGGCTGCCGTGGAGGAACCGGCCCACAGGTTGGGCCTGCACTTTGAGCCAGGGCTGGTCGAGACCATCGTGGAGGAGGCAGGCACGGCGGACCATCCCTTACCGCTGCTGGAATCGGCGATGACTCAACTGTGGGAGAGGCGAGCGGATGGCACCCTGACCCACGCCGCCTATCAGTCCGTGGGGCAGGTTGCAGGTGCGATCGGCCAGTGGGCAGAGGACGCCTACGCCGAGCTGGCTCCAGAGGAGCGGCCATTGGCGCGGCGGGTCTTCACCCGTCTGGTGCGCTACGGTGAGGGGGAGGTGGCCGATACGCCACAGCAGCAGTTGCTGTCAGAGTTGGTGACCCGACCGGAAGAACGAGAGCCATTGCACCGACTGGTGCGACGACTGGCGGACGCCCGGCTATTGGTCACAGGCGGGGATCCAGGCGCCGAGACGGTGGAGATCATCCACGATGCGCTGTTGCAGCAATGGGGCCGTTTGAAGCACTGGACGGCAGAGCAACGGGAGTTCTACCTCTGGAGACAGCGGCTGGACGAGCGGCTACAGGAATGGGGGGAGAAGAGACAGGACGAAGGTGCACTCCTGCGCGGCGCGCTGTTGGTCGAGGCGGCGCGCTGGCTGACAGAGCGACCCGAGCAGATAAATGAAGCGGAGCAGGGGTTTATCGCGGAGAGCCTAGCGCTCCAGGAGCAGGGGCGAGTGGCGCGGGAGCAGCGACGGCGACAGTTCACCCTGGCGGCAGTGGGGGCCGCGGTGATCTTCCTGATCTTGGCCCTGCTGGCCTGGGGGCAGCGGAACACAGCCCGCGATGCTCAAGCGACCGCAGTGGGAGAAGCTCACACACGCGCGACGGCGCAAGCCCAGGCGGAGGAACGTCGTCTTGAGGCCGAATCAGCCCAGGCAGTAGCCGAAGAGCAACGGCAGGTCGCCCTGGCCCGGCAATTGGCAGCCCAGGCGCAGATCGTATTGGACAACTCGAGTAGCAGCGTAGTGCGAAGCATACTCTTGGCCGTGGAATCCCTACGCCGCTATCCTGAATCAGAGGGTAATCAAGCCCTACATCGTGCGCTGGGCCTTCTCCCGCGGTCAGTAGCCGTGGTGGAGCAGGGGGGAGCAGTGCGGGCTATAGCTTTCAGCCCCGATGGACGATGCTTGGCGACGGGTAGTGATGACGGTACGATGCGAGTGTGGGAGGCAAACACCGGACATGAAGTGGCTCGAATGGAACACGAGGGGCCAGTGCGTGCCGTGGCGTTCAGTCCCGACGGGTGGTGGTTAGCGTCAGCAAGCGACTACCCCGACAGCACAGCCCGGGTATGGGAAGCAGTTACAGGGAAAGAGGTGGCTCGGATGGAGCACTTATTAGGTGTAGAAACCGTGGCTTTCAGCCCCGATGGACAGCAGGTGGTATCGGTGAGCCAGGATGTTGCGATTGTGTGGGAGGCAGCCACGGGGAAGGAGGTAACTCGGAAGTATCATGGAGGTTCGGGGGAAGTAGGGTCTAGCACTTGGGAAGCTACCTTCAGTCCTGATGGCCACTGGATAGTGTCGAGGACGGGGGGAAGTTTTTGGGGTGATGCGCGAGTCTGGGAGGCGGATTCCGGCAAAGAGGTGTCGCGGATGAGGCATTCGGACCGGGTACAAGCCATAGCCCTTGGCCCTAATGGACGGTGGGTAGTGTCAGGGAGTTTCGATAGCACAGCTCGAGTATGGGAAGCGGCCTCGGGAAGGGAGATATCTCGGATGACGCACGACTCAACTCCTGTAGAACACGATGGCGGAGTACTTACTGTAGACTTCAGTCCTGATGGCCAATGGGTAGTGTCGGGGAGTGAGGATGGCACAGCCCGGGTATGGGAAGCAGCTACGGGAAAGGAAGTGTCTCGAATGGAGCATGAGGGGCGGGTGCTAAAGGCAGCCTTTAGCCCTGGCGGGCAGTGGGTGGCATCATCCAGCATCAATACAGTGCGAGTTTGGGAGGGAGCCACGGGAATGGAGGCGACCCGCATAGAGTATTTGGGGTTAGTGAGTTCTGTGGCTTTCAGCCCGGAAGGACGACGTGTAGCTGTGGGAAATGAAGATGGTATGGCACGGGTGTGGGACCTGTCGGCTATACTCAACCTTGAAGTGCCTGTGGAGGAAGGGACGGACCAGGTGGGGCACGAGGGCGAGGTACTGACCATGGCCTTCAGCCCCAATGGACAGCGGGCTGTGTCAGGTAGTGATGGCGGCATAGTACGAGTATGGGAAGTAACCACGGGGGAGGACATAGCTCGGATGGAGCATGAAGAAGATGTGCTAGCTCTGGCTTTCAGTCCCGACGGGCAGCAAGTAGTGTCGGGGAGCAAGGATAGAACTATGCGTGTGTGGGAGACAATCACAGGGAAAGAGATAGCTCGGATGGAACATGAAGGAGATGTGCTTGCTGTGGCTTTCGGTCCCGACGGGCAGCAGGTAGCGTCGGGGAGTTGGGACAGCACGGCGACGTCAGGGAGTTATGGTGGTACATTGAGGCTGTGGGATGTGAACACGGAACAGGAGGTGGCTCGAATGGAACATGAGGGCTGGGTGGGAGCCGTGACCTTCAGTTCTGATGGACAGTGGCTAGCGTCAGGCGGCGGCAATCGACGGGTGGGCATATTCAGTTCGGGTGGTGAAGTGCGAGTGTGGGAGGTGGCGACGGGGCGAGAAGTGACCCGGATGGAACATCAAGACGATGTGTTAGCTATAGCTTTCAGCCCTGATGGACGATGGGTGGCGTCGGGGAGCGAAAGCTGGGATCACACGGCACGAGTGTGGGACGCGGCAAGTGGACGAGAAGTGTCTCGGATGGAGCATGGGGGTGCTGTAAGGGTCGTAATCTTCAGTCCCAATGGTCAGTGGGTGGCTTCGGGAAGTGATGATGGTACGGTGCGGGTGTGGGAGACAATCACAGGGAAAGAGGTAGCTCGGATGGAGCATGAAGGGGCAGTAGTAGCTACGGTTTTCAGTCCTGATGGACAGTGGGTCGCGTCAGCCAGTAGTTGGCCTGATAACTTGGTGCGGGTATGGAAGGCAGACACCGGGCAGGAAGTGGCCCGGGTGGTGCATGAAGACGGTTTGGTAGATGTGATCTTCAGTCCTGACGGGCGGTGGGTGACATCCGGTAGTCGAAACGGTACCGCACGGGTGTGGCTGTGGAGGCCAGAGGATTTGATCGCGGAGGCATGCGCCCACTTGTCCAGGAATCTGACGCTGGAAGAGTGGGGAATGTACCTGCCTGACGAGCGCTATAGCCCCACTTGCCCCAACTTACCGGTGCCGGAGGACTGATCGGCCACTTTCTCCACATCGCCGACGTCCACCTTAGCTACCAGCAATAAGGACTTTCGTTGTGGGAGGCATCGTGTAGCTCGATTCATTCGTAATTCTCGTACGAGGAGAAATGACCCAATCTGGTGCTCCAGCGGCTTTACAAGGTTATCGCCTTCAGGCGCTTTATACCCTCATGCGCGTCCTTGCCCCAGGCATAGATAGAACACAGCTGTTCCAATTTGAAGGCACGGAAGATCTCGAAATCCTTGATCAAGATGAGACAATTGTCGAGGCGATACAGGTTAAATCCTATTCGAGCCTTGCCTTGTCAGATCTCGAACCGGAGAAGGCAAACCCCTTCTTGCGTCGTGCGGTTAGATCGTTGGAAGGTGAGAACCCTCCAGTCATCAAGTTGGTGAACTTCGGCACCATTGGCCCTGAATTGAACCGGGCATGGGACGGAGATGAGTCATGCAGAGAACGGATTGTCACCAAATTAGCGGACAAAGGCTTCGAGCAAGACGAGGTTGAGAAACTCTTTGAATCCATTAAACTGGTGTCCCTGGATGAGGAGGAAGCGCACCAAGCAGTCCTAGCACAGATCCGCGATCTCTCAGCGGGCATTGATCCGGAGAATGCTCTTGATTTATTCGTCGCTTGGTACTATCGGCTCGCCGAGCAGCGCCAGGTTGTGAGTTGCGCGGAGCTCATCGACAAAGTGAACGCCGTAAGCCGTTTCCTTGCCGAACGGTATCACTATCACAAGCAGTGGCACACCACCATCGAGCCGCTTGATGCATTCCCGATAGACGAAGAGCATCTCTCACGACTTCGCGACGAGTTTTACGCTGGTGTTCAGGCGAGGTATGAGCACATTCTGGCAGACCTCGATTTCCTCCGCGAGCACAAGATTGCGGAGATCTTCCAGGCGTTTCAGGAGAGCAACGTTGTGATTGTGCACGCGGCTTCGGGGCAGGGCAAGAGCACCTTGGTCTATCGTTATCTCCACGATATGTACCCGAATAAGTGGCGCTTCGCCGTCAAACGTGTGCAAGACGTTGAGCATGCGCTGAGCATCGCACTGGCGCTCTCTGGATTTGGCAACGCAGTGGAGGTGCCTATTGCTGTCTACCTCGACGTTCACCCTCGAGATACCGAGTGGCCGGAGTTGGTCAGGCAACTGGCGAATCAGCGGTTTCTGGAAATCCTGGTTACTATACGGGAAGAGGATTATCGTCGGGCCAACGTCTCGGGCGCCGACTTCGACTTTGTTGACGTAAGCCTAGATTTCGACCAGGTAGAAGCTGAGTTGCTTTACGAGCGGGTGCGCAGCGCGAGCGACCATTGGGACTTCCTGGATTTCGATGCCGCATGGGATGCCTTTGGGGGCGAAGGCCCCCTGATGGAGTTTGTCTATCTGCTCACACAGACACAGACGCTGCAGCAGCGATTAGAAACCCAGGTGCAACGTATCGAGGAGGAGGTGCGGGAGCTGGAAGCCTCTCCAGATGAACTTGGGTTACTAGCCTTAGTGGCGGTAACCTCGGCTTATGGCGCACGATTACGAACCCACGATGTCATCAAGGTCCTGGATCTGCCAGCTCCGAATCGTACGTTGGAGCAGTTTGAGCAGGAGTACCTCTTGCGCCGTACGACCGGCGGGATGTATCTCGAGGGACTGCATCCTATCCGTTCAAGCATTCTCAGCCACCTGTTGATTCAACCTGATGTCAATCCGTGGTTGGACATCGTCGCTCAAGCACTTCCATTGATGCTTGAGGAAGACCTGGAAACCTTCATACTCCATGCCCTGGTGGATGAAGATCATGACGCAGATTGTGATGACTTTCTCAGTCTGGTGATGGCCCTGCGACCCAGGACATGGCCGGGCATTGCCGGCGTCCTGCGATCTCTGTTGTGGGTCGGTGCCCGGGAATACGTAGCGCTCAATCGTACGGTGCTGGATGCTGCGTACAACGAACTGGGCCCCGGATGGTGGTTCGCCGTGGATCTAAACTTTGCCTCGCCCGGGGAAGGCCCAGAATTAAGCGAGTGGTGGACGAGATTGGGTTCTCTGATTCCGTCGGAGCAGCAGGTAAGAATCAAAGCCATTCGAGAGGGCCAAACGCCGAAGGATGCACTCTTTCAACGACCTCGAGAGTGGCTCCGTTCATTGAGTACACCACCGCCACCTCCTTCCGCACGCGAGGCTTGGCGACAGGTTGCGGAAGTTTGGTATTGGGCTGCTTGGCTGACCGCCGACAAATCGATCGTCGATTGGGTTCCCGAAGACGAGTTAGACGCTTCGGTAGCAGATCTGCCCCTTACGACCCTCGCGGACCTATCGTTCGCGCTGCACCTGTGTGACCCAGAACGGCATCAAGGTTGGTTGGAAACTCATGAAGATACCCTACACCGGCGCTTGGCTGTTCAACAGAACATCCTTGCCCTGGAGGAGGATGATACGACGCTCAGGATCCACTTCATTCCTTCGGGGGATGTAGAGGGAGAAGGATCTGACCCCTTGCACACTGAAACAATGGCAAAGATCAATCTGGTGCGTAGATTGTTCCCGGGTTATGAGCGCTATGGAGCTCAAGGTTATGGATTCAAACTGGCGGGTATCGAACTGCCGCAAGGCGACAGCACTCGTAAAGATGGAGTTCCAACAACTCACCTGATCCCGCAATGGTTGCCCTGGCTGAATGGTGTGGTCGGTGGGATCGCACGGCTTCGTTATCGTCCCGATTCCTGGGATGATTATCTGGATATGGTGGTCGAGGCTCGCAGGTTGATCACTGACTGTTTGGATGAACTGAATCGGGGGTTGATCAAGTTCTATCAGCGTACCAAGCCCATCAACGTGGGCTTGAAGCATGTTGATTTGCAAGCGTGGCAGCGCTGCTGGAGGCAGTTGAGCGGGATGATGGACTTACCCAAATCCGCTGTAGATCCGTGGGGGTTTGCCAGCGAGAGTGCGGCCAGTTCTCGTGTACAGACACTGGCCCAACAACAATACGTACCGACTGCGATTGCGTTCCAGAAGTACAAGCCCTATCTCGAAGCGCAGCGGGACTACTTCTCTTCAATGCGCAATTTTCTCAACCAAGCTCCCGCCGTCTGGCGTACCAACGCGAATGCCGGGAAGCTGCATCCCAACGATCCCAAGAGAGAAGTGATTCTTGACGCACTGCAGGAGCAAGGCGTGAAAACTGATCCACATCTGCCTGTCTACAATCTCTTTGAAGGCAAAGCACAACTGCCGGCATGCCAACGGCAGTTCAAGGCATTGTTCGGTCAGTACCTCGGCGCGGACGAGATTGCTACGTTGGAGGAACGCGAAAACGAGGTGTTGGCAACGACCTGGGCACTATGGTACTTCTATGCTTATGAGCCCTGGAAAGGAGCCGCCAGTCCTTGGCGGCAAGTGCCGCAGTGGATAGACGTAGCCAGGCGCCAGCTCAAAGCACGCGTTCAGCAAGCCTTGGAGACAATCCAGACTCCCGAATGCAAGACTGCACTCCTGAATTGCGATCAAAAATGGCACGACTCGCCAGCATTGTGGGCGAAGCTTGATCTGAGTGATCCCACACATTTGTACGCAATTGCGCTTGGAGCTTTTCCCAATGCACTGCGTGACGCTCTGGGGCACATAGACTTGGGGAAGTTGACGTACTATCTCGTTCAAGAGACATGTCAATACATCGTGACTATCCCTGTTGTTCAAGGCTGCATGCTGGATGAGCTAGCCTGGCCCTTCCATACCCTCACCACCTTGCAGACGGACAATATACAACAAAAACCCTGGGCCTATTTCCCCCAGGAGCTACCAGAAGTCATTCGCGAAGAACTGCATCTCGCTGCGTGGGTCAGGCCGGAAATCCTTACAGCCAACCGACTCTCTCGTTCTGTCGCGACGCTGCGTCAACTAACCTCGCAGATCAGCGAGTTTCAGGAAATCCCCGATCTCACTGAACCTGGCTTGGAAAGGCTGCAGGCCTATGTTGTAGAAGAACTGTCAGAGACGCTGAGCACATCCCTTCAAACGTTTTTTGACGCGGCTGCTGAACTCCTCGAGCGATTCAATGCGCTGCCGGAGGGCGAGCAGCAGAAGCGAGACAATCTGCGTACAGCGATCGAGGCACTGCTTGAGGTACATGAATATGTTCGTCCCAGCGAGGGGGATGATACCTTCAAGCTGGACTTGGCAAAGATAGTAGCGTATAGTCAACGCCTTGAGGAAATCTATCCGGCGGTTGAGGGCATACGTCTGTTCTGGATTGCAGATATTCTAGATCAGATGAATTAGCCCGTCACGTGTTGGATCTATTGTCAAACATTGTGGATCACACCTCAGTGGCGGCGTATGCCGATGGGGTTTCAGCGAATAGGCGATCCGCTGAGGTGTCCGCCTGCAGGATCTCGGACTGGCGATTCGGGCACTTGACACAGATCTCTGACTCCGCATCGCAACACCATCTCGGTCAACTCCCTTACAGCGGTGGTAAAGTCACACTTCCGCCACTTCATCCACTAATCGATCCTCCACCACACCCAGCAAAGCAGTGCCAGTAGTTTCCCTCGTTGTTGACCCCGAAGCTCGGGGGGGGGGTGGTCGCCCTGGAACGGGCATAGGCCGACGGCGCCACTTGCCGTCGGTTTCAGGTCCACGTACTGGCTGACGAACTCCAGCACCGTCACGCTGGCCTCTCTGAAAGTGTGGTTTCCTCTCTGGTCTCCCCTACCCTTGAACACTGCATGACCATCCATTTTTCCCCAGCACAACCCATCTCGTGCATGCCGGTCAGAATAGAATAGTAATCCCCCCTCAAGTGAACGTGGGGGTCTCTTACACAAAGGGCCGTTCCCATCCCAGCGAGCGGCCCTTTTTTCGTTTCCCCAACCAGCGGGCACAGACCCGCCCATCCATTCAAGGAGGTATCGATATATTGACCCAAAATCAGATCCAGGCCCTCAAGGCCCCCTTCCCATCCGAGGCCCTCAGCAGCGACACCAGCCGCGGCTTCGAGCTCACCAGCATCAAGGCTGCCCAAGCGCCAGCCGTCATCGGGCGACTCAACGAGGTCTTCGGCCCCTGCGGCGTCGGCTGGCGCTATGCCCACAGCCCGTCCGAGGAGATGCACACCGACAACGGGCGAGCGGAGATCGTCACCGAGGTTGCCCTCCAATACCGCTTCCCTGCCACCAACGATTGTGCAAGTTGTGACCAAGTCGTGTGGGATGCCCAGGCCAACGACTGGGCCTTCCGCAATGGCGGCTCGAACCACGACTGGAGCGAGCCCATCTTCGCCTGCGGGGGCAAGAGCCTGGGCAAGGGTGGCGCCGTCTTCACCGATGCCCGCAAGTCGGCGGTCACCGATGGGCTGACCAAGGCCGCCTCGATGATCGGCGTGGGCCCCCAGGTCTTCAAGGGACTGGTGCGCGTCGGGAGCGATCGAGACCGCGCTGGCGGAGACCCGGGCCCACGCCACGCGAGGCCGCGAGGCGCTGAGAGGCAAGGCAATATGCCTATTGGTGCGCCTGGACGAACGCGTACGTCTTCTCGGCCACCCGCTCCCACTCGCTGTCCACGGTGAGGCAGTGGCCAGAGTTGTGGAGCGCGACCAACTCCTTGTCGGCTGCCCCAACCCGCTCGTAGGTTCGGCGGGCGCTGTCGGGATGGATGGCCGTGTCGCCGGTGCTGTGGATGACGAGCACGGGGCAGGTCACCCGAGGCAGCAGCCGCCGCACCCGCCGGAGCAGTTTCAGGAGTTCGTGGGCGGCGAAGGCGGGGTTCTCCTCATAGCTCCACAGGTACAGGTCGGCCTCGGGGTCGGCCAGGTCGCTGTCGTCGGACTTTTTCTTCTCGCGGATCGCGTACTTGAGCACGGGGGTCAGGTAGATC
>Ga0307376_10005093_pt1 | contig 11900 bp, 26 predicted proteins | sample TR2MG_FD_202536 | JGI IMG/M metagenome (GOLD analysis project Ga0307376, IMG submission 202536) | Soil microbial communities from Risofladan, Vaasa, Finland - TR-2 | ecosystem: Environmental > Terrestrial > Soil > Coastal area > Acid sulfate soil | place: Finland: Risofladan, Vaasa | collected... | reverse complement strand
GTTGATTGCCTTGCAGTGATCATACATTATGTGTGCAATAGCTGATTTTTGCGTGACAACGCCCCGGGCGGGCAAGCGTCAGGATTCGGTTTGATCACCGGGTCTGCGACCTTGACGATAAATCGGCGGCGCCTTATTAGGAGTAATATCTCAGTGGTGGTAGCGCGGAGTACACCCTGCATCTGGAGCAGGTCCACCCTGTCCATCTGGCTTTAACAGCGACATCCAGGCATTCACTGTAATTGGGGCAGTCAAACCAACGTAGCACGGTACTGGCCCCCAGATCTGGGTCTACATACCCCATTTTTGTGGGTCTGGCTGGATATCCGCGTACGATTCTTAGCGTACTGATCAGTACGGCGGATAGCAGACTGTCGTGGTTGACGGTTCTTTGTTTAGCCACACTTGAATAATACACGTGAAACAGAAAGATGCCAGCTACTATTTGATCTTATTCGTCCGTTTGGAGCTGCTCTCTTAGTCTTTTGTACTTCTTAGATAAGGCGGCGCGTCTCATCAAGAGCTGGTTTCTTTCCTCTACCAGCTCTGCATGCCTGATTGCCAGCGTGTCCAAGGCCGATTTTAGGTCTTCGTTTTGTTTTTGCAGAAACTCTATGGTTTCTTGATCAACGGTCTTTATCATGCGTCTTTCTCTTTCTTATCCATGGCTCCTAGTTCAGGCGCCAGCCAAGCCTCGGCTCTTTCCACGGCGTCGCGGAGGGACATGTACCTGTTTGTTCTTGGCAGGGGTTGGTCGTTCTCTTTGCATCCCACTATCCACCACTGGCCATCATTGACCACGGCGTGGGTCTTTCTGGTGGGGGTCATTCCCAAAGCTTCTGCCAACTTCTTAGTTCTTTTTTGCAGACTTTGTAGCCTCGTATCTTCACTGTTCAATTGTCTAGTCCTTTGATCTGTGTGTTCTTGAGCTGCGGTTATAGAGTTTGGAGAAGTCTAGGACGTACCAGTAGTGTTTGCAGTCTGTGTCTTTGAATGGGAAGTCTTCTATTTCGTTTACTTTGGGGCGTTCTGTGCAGGAGGGATGCCCATCTTCCATGCTGAAGTTTTTACACAGTGTGCATGATTGTCTTTTGTCATCCACTTCCATGCCTCCTTTTCTGGATCATCGTACAATCTACTAGTTTTCCTAACGCGATCTCTTCTCGCATATCTGTGCGTAATCGCTCTATGGCCTCCGCTGTATTTTTTACGAACTCATCTTGGATTTTGTTTACTTTGTGTGCGGTGTGAAAGACATGCGCCAGTATCAATACCAGCAGTGATACAGACAGAAAACATATCGAATAGATGTAGACGCTGTTAGGTATGGCGTTTAGGGCGTCCATCTCGTGTCTCCTATCTGATGTATTTCAGCATCTCCTCGACCCGTATAGTAAGTATTTCCGTTTCTGGATCATAATCAAAATTCTTGACGAACACGGTGGTGCTTGATCTGCCATAATCGCGCAGACATATAGGAATCAATTTGTCGGCAGATTCCATGTGTTTTTCGAACGCGTTTTTTCTCAATTTGAAGTTCAGTGCTGATAATCCGTTCAGTCCTAGAAAGTGTTCCACGGCGCCCAGTTGTTCTTTATAAGACGCGAACCTACCTGTGTCTTCCCTACCTACTCTGGGTGTCATAGCACCTCACTCCCAGGCTCATCGTCATCGTCGTATTCTAGATATTCCTGAGCTATCTCGTACCCTTCCCACTCTTCCACTCCTGCTTTTATTAGCGCGGTAAGGAGAGCTGACTCTCTAAGGAGCTCCTCGTAATCTTCTTCCGGTATTGTTACTTCTGTTGATTTTTTATGCGCCATCTTGTCCTCCTGAGTTTTCCTCTTCTTTCTCTTCTTCGTGTCTTTCTTCGACTGCTGTTAGTATTCTAGTTTCTACGTAGAAAGGGGTACCATCAATACGTATTAGGGAGCGCGCTCCGGTGCATTTCAGTTGCGTCCACACTGACGCTGGACTTTCGAAAGTCTCCGGCTCATTTGCAGGGGACTCGTCAGATTCCAGTAAAATGAAACCCTGGCTTATGTGTGAGATGCTGAACCTAAACCCGGACAGTTCTACATTTTGTCCGACGGAAAGGGTAATCCAATTGGTGGCTGGGGTGCCATCGAGGGATAGGTTTGCTGGGTCTGGTGGCTGGGGTGCCTTCTTGACTCCGCGCATACGTTCCAATATGGCTCTCTCGGATTCGTTCAGTTCTCCCAGCTCTTCGATTAATTGATCTGGACTTTCGAGGTCCATTTCCTCATCTTCCACGAGGTCGTAGATCTCTATTTCTCCGGTCTCTGACAACTCTTTTACTTTTGTACCATTCTGCATTTTGGCTCCACCTCCGCCTCAACTATGAACCAACCGCCTATCTTGGCATCGTAGTAATACCAGTGCTTTTTTCCTCTTAACAGAACAGCGTAGCTCTCCCTGTCTACCTTACACAACCAGAATTCTCGGTATGCTGGCACCTCGCCGTTATAGCAATATTGACAGTGGTTTCTTGGTATGTCGGATGGGTACAGGCAGAAGTAGCCTTTGCCATCGCATTTTTTACATTCCATAGTGCATCCTACAATAAAAGTACCAAATTTTTAGTCTTTGGTTGATCATTCTGGGTTTTATGTCTGGACTGTAAATGCCACCCAGCGATTTGGCCTATCGCTGGGTGGTAGGAAAACTGAAACGAAAGGGAGAGAACTCTGATGTCAACAACACATTAAATATAAGCGTCATTGTGTCCTGCCGCAAGAAGCGCTTGCTTTGCGCAGCAGGCTTGAGTATCGTGGGGCCCACTGATTTGCGTTCCTCGGCTAGGCAACGCACACGCCAACCAGTCCTAGCCGAGGATGTTTTATTTCTCAATCATTCTGCGTATCGGCACCACTCCGCGCTTTATTACAATCCATCCATTTCCAGGCTCGTAGTAGTGCCATCCATCGTTTTCGAACAGGAATACGGGTTCTTCCGAATCGCAGCGGCACAGCCAATACTCCGAATTTGCTGGAATTTCTCCGTGGAAACAGTGGTTGCACACTCCCTCTAACAGGTGGATTCCGTTCTTGAAGGTGACGGCACTTTGGCTGGTAGGTAGCGTGCCGTACCCATCACACATTTTACATTTCATCCCGGCCTCCTAGTGGGACTACACCTTTATTTGCGTGTCAGTCTTCGCTCGAGCGGCGTCCAATTCTATGAGAGATTTGATGAATTTCTCTGTTTCTTCAGCGTATTTGCTCTCTCCTATCCTAGCTTCGAGCTCTCGGTCGTACGCTTCCTCCACCATCGCCAGTATGACGTCTGGCACGTATTTGAACCAATTGGCGTTTATCCACACTCGGTACGCTTCCAACTTCTCCGATTTACTGTACGTATTTCCAGTGACTTCCCCCAGCATCCCTAGGGTATCATTCCACTCGAGTATGAATCTGGACGGCAGGGCACTCAGCACGCCTTTGATGGAGCCTAGGAGGTTCTTGTCGCTCATGTCGTAGATGGGGATTTTCTCCCCATCGATTGTGAGCCATGAATCGGTCCTGACTCGCTCACTCTTCCTGGGTGATTTCGCTCCTTTTTGGGCTCGCGCAAGCATGTCATTTAAATCCATGATTCCTCCTTAAAAGGGTAGGGAGGCCGGCTTACCCCACCGGCTTACCCCACCGGCTACCTAGACTTTTCCAAGCTCCGCTCCCGTAAGGGAACGCCGGTGGACCAAGCCGGTTCTCCGGGGTAGTAGCCCGGCGCTTGTTTCTCGGTTGCAGCCGATGGTCCCAGTCTTACACCCGGGCCCTGCAAGGCCCCTCCCTGGAGACCCGGCAGGAGTCGAACCTGTATGGCGCCCATCGCGCCCGGGTCTCGGTTGGTTGTTCTCTTTTTGTTCAGGTCTTTTACCGTTTTCACTGAACGTACCCCCAGGCAAATTGCCTGCTTCTCCAATTGCTTGTCTCCTCCTCTCCCCAAGTCTGTTATTCTTCTTCGTCCCACTCTAGTGTATCCTCTACCAAGTCTAGAAATCTATCTCTTGCTGGTTTGGTTAATTGTGTAGCGTCGCAGCTCAGTACGTCCGTCCCGACGTTGGCGATGTGTTCTGCGATATCTTCCCAGATTTGTCCGTAGAACCAGCAGTCGCAGAATAGAGCGCTTCTTACAGACAAGCAGTCTGGACAGGTCTTGTGGGTGTTGGAGTTCCCTTCCCACACTCCGAACATGTTCTCGTATGTCTCTCCGGGCTTTATTTCTCTTAAACATTCACCGCAGATATGTATTTTCCGGGCCTTCACCAGTTTTTCTGAGCAGAGCTCTGGTCCGCTGTCATGGTCTACATATACGCATGCGCAGTTAGGCATTCCTAATCCTCCTTACTTATTTGACATGATCAAGGACGGCGTCCATATTATAATTTCCAACCCTCCTGTTGGGGATCTGAGAGCCCTCCTTAGGCAATGGGGAGGGCTCTCGTCTTTTTGTCTAAAGGTCTGATGGTTTAAGGGTCTTGCGGTTGTTCTCGTGGCATCGCCTGACGCTGTTGTTGACTATTTGGGCGAGTTGTTCATTGAGTTCCGCTAAGAACTCACCGCTCATACGGATGTCGGGGTCTATCGTCTTGGCGAATTCTTTGACTTTGCTCTGCACTACCATAGTTGGGATTTCGATCTTCTTCGTTTCTTTTGCCATCTTGTCCTCCGCCTGCTCTCCCTCCGGGAAGCAGTGTTAGTTTCGGCCTAGGCTTTGACCGCTGTTCTAGTGTTTCTAGTTCTTCTCTAAACATTTCTGCGTCTTCATCTGACAGGTCGTCCAGTAGGAATCCTTCCTCCAATTCGTGACTCGCGCAGAATGGGCAGTAGGTAGGGCTCGGAACGTCCCCGTTGTAGTCCTCTGTCAATGCTTCTAAAAAGAACGACATTCGACAGTTCAGACAACTTATTATGATAGAATCTTCATGCTCCATAGAAACCCCCAGGGAAGTCTGCACATACTTTTATACTTTCTATCATCACCCTGCGGTAGGTATTTCTTCTCCACTCAGGATTATGCGTGTCTGGATCTGGGATTATTTCGTAGTTGCCGTACTTGATCCTGGCTGTCGTTATCTCCCATAGATATGTTTGTGTGATCCAGCCACGCATGATATAGACATCGTCGATGTGTCGCATAGGAACGCGTGGATCAGGATCTTCATTTTCTAGTTGTTCTAGCATCACTACTAAAGAGTTAGAGCACTCCCAGATGGCTGCCATGAACTCTACTTTTGCATATTCCAACAAGCCTAGGTGGTCTGGTAGGGGGCCGTGGAGTGGGTGGAGCCAATCTCCCACAGTAGAGGAGGGCCACTCTCCCAGACTTGGAATGTGTAGATCATCTAGATAGTCGACTTTCATACTCTGTCCTTTGTGATTATGTGGGTTGCTTACCCTGTTCTTTCTAAAAATTGATCGAAAAGCTGGGATAAGGCAGGTATTTATAGCGTCCGTGCGTAGCTAGCAACAATCCCAGATTTTTGACTTGACTTAGTCTAACCTGGCAGTCAGCTTGGCTAGACGATTGGAGGCATAGATGTATAGATCAGATCACATCAAAGTTTTAAGGGTGTTAGCTAGTGGGCTGCCTAAGAGGCGGATATTCAGAACCAATTTTATAGTAGATGAGGCGTTTACGTACGTAGAGTCTGGAGATCGCTGCGTTAGGAATGCTTATCGTAAATTGCGCAAGGAGGGACATATCGAAATAGTGGAGAGGGGGAAATATAGATTGACTACTTCTGGGGCAGCTCTTTGCCGGCGGCTACAGAAGTATAACTGGGATATTGTACGCGAATTCAAAGAACGGAAGCCTCCCAAGAGGCGCAAGAAGAAGTAACAACAAATAGGAGGGTAGGATGCAGTTAACGGAGAAAGAATTAGACAGTTTGGTGTGTAGTCTAAACGATTTTTTGTGTGACAGGTACGACGGCGCATGCCTAGATGCCGATGCAGATCGGTACAGAGTAGCGTCTGGCGTCGTTCGATGGCTACTCAGTGACGAGGCAAGAGTGACTAGCCCCGAGGTGCTGTTGCCCAAGGCCAAGCACCTCCTGAGCTTCAACGTGGTAGACGAGATGACTCACACTCATATCGTGCGCCTAGTCTTGGAGAGGACTAAAGAGATGGAGGACGGGGATTTCCTCCAGTTGCAAAATTTCTTTTGGACTACGATAGGGTACGCTATCAGGGATAATCCAGAAATTATCAGAGCTCTCGAAGCCGGCGGTGTGCGTGTGGAAATAGATCCGCCGGAAGGTGCTGGTGGTCAGCAGACTGCTTTATAGGAGGGTGACATGAAGGATGCAACAGAAATAGTAGTGGTGATGGACAAGAGTGGTTCGATGGATATGCGTCGTGCGGATGCCATAGGCGGATTCAATTCCTTTTTGGCCGACCAGAAGAAGGAGCCGGGAGAGGCCAACTTGACGCTGGTATTTTTCGATACCACCTATACCATTCCAGTGAAGGGTGTCCCCATCAAGGAAGTCGTACCGTTGAATGAGGATACCTACCGGCCGGGAGGAAACACTGCGCTCAATGATGCTCTCGCCCGGGCTATTATTGAAACTGGAGCTAGGCTGGCTGCCATACCAGAAGAGGAGCGGCCTGGTAAAGTGATCTGCGTGATCATCACAGATGGCGAAGAGAATAGCTCTGTGGAACATACTAAGCGGCAAGTCAAGGAAATGGTGGAGCATCAGGAGAGCAAATACGATTGGGCCTTCATATATTTGGGGGTGGGGGTTGACGCCTTTAGTGAAGCCAGGCAAATCGGTATGCAGGTCGACTACATAGCTAAAATGTCTGACGAGAGTGGGTGTATGCGTGCGGCTTACGCATGTACATCTGAGGCCGTGTCGGAGTATAGGAGTGGGGGCAAAGTCGGTCTGACCAACTCCAAGTGGAAGGACAAACTAGATGACTGAGACAGATAAAAAGACGGCAGATGACGGTTATGTACTGTCGGCAGATTGGTCTGACAAACCCAGCGAAGCTGTGCACGTAGAAATGTCGGTGAAAGAGGTGGGTGAGCTGCAGACAGCCTACCCAATAGAAGGGGCTGCCAAGATCGTAGATCTGAGCCCTGAGTGTGCGGGTCCTGTAGGAGGACCGGTGTCTGGAGCGTTCGAGATCAATCGCATTTTCTATGAAGGACCTCCAGAACTGCTGGCGGAGTTGGATCGAATCATGGAGGAGAAAGAGAAGGAGCAAGAAGAACTCGTGCATGACATGCTGGTAGCTGCCGATGAGTGGGGACGCAAAGAGGTCGGAAGGGTAAGGAGTGAGGGCAATAATAAAGTTAGAACCTTCATCTCGTTGGAAAACGACCGTGTTCAGGGAGCACGTCAGGCGTGTAAGGCCGACAAAAAACTGGTTAAGGAAATAAGTAAGAAGGCCATGAGGGATATTCAGGAACGCTTGAATAAGGAGTTGAAGTCTATAGATGTTATCGCAGAAGAGACCATAACCAGTATACGTTCTGAATACAGGAGTCTGTACAATAGGTCTGAAGTGGAGATGAAGAAGCGCACGGATGAGGTGTTGGCTAAGGTAGCAGACTTCGCTGAGGTTATACAAGAGCTGAGTTTGGAGCGGCTCCAAGAACTAAAACAATCCGGTGTGCTGCGTGTAACCAGTGACATTATCGTGGTTCCTGGCGAGGAGGGAGAGGATGCTGTTTGACACCAAGAATTTGACTAAGTTCAACGCTCGTGTGTCTTCTGCTGTGTCGAGCATAATGGCACAGTGGACAGATACATATAAGAAAAAGAATTCTAATTATGGGAGCTCTTGGTTACTGACTGGAGAGACGCTATCTCTGTGGTTTCCGCAAGGAATAACGTTGGATACTCCACGCAAATTCGTCATGATTGGTCTTGTTTTCAGGATGCTGGATAAGATCATTAGAGCCTCTCACCTGGAATTGACCGCGGAAAAGGACAAGGTGGATGAGCAGTCCTCTGAGACTTTTGGAGATTTGGGTGTCTATGCATTCATGGCAGCATCAGCGGCAGTGGATGAGAAGGATGCGGATAAGGTAGTCGATTTGCGGGGCACTGTGTAAGGTAATGGCGGGGCTTGCGCCCCGCCATCTATTCTACTCTTCTAACTCATACCTACGGAGTAGACGTCTGGCGTCTTTTTTCCTGGTAGTGTATTCACTAAAATATCTAGTGGAATTGATAGGATGTTTCTCTAATAATATGTCGTATAAGGCGGCTTTGGCTTCTGGTTGTGGGGTGTCTTGGCCCTCCAGTATAAGCTCAATCTCTTTGCTGGGAACTGTGCATGTTCTTTTTCCATCTACGTGGATGGTAACGAAGGCCCCTAGCTTCTCTGCTTTTGTTATGGTGATGCCGGGACCTAGATGTTCAACTTTTTCTGGTAGGTGCTTAACCATGTGTCCGATTACCTCTCCCTTGTACCTTCGTTCTGTAGTACCCATTTGGTTCCCTTCTGTTGTTGGCTTGATAGCCGATTTTGTGGTGCCTTAAACAAAGCTCTTATATCAACGCATTGACTGTTTTTACGGAGGTGATGATGGCAGATATTTTGATTGGAATAGACGAAGCTGGCATGGGGTGTATAGCCGGACCCCTTACAGCGGCTATAGTAGTGATCAGGTCGGATTTAATTCCGGTGGGAGTTAGAGACTCAAAGAAGTTGAGGGATGAGAAAAGAGAAGAGCTGGCCGCATCGATCATGGATGTGGCAGAATACTACGAAGTGCAGGCGATAAGTCCGGAAGTGATAGACAGAGATGGCTTGTCATGGTGTTGGTTGGGCGCGATCCGCCACCTGGCAATGACGACACATATTATGAGGGCACCTGAAGAGGTAGAGTACATACTCGATGGCAATAGGCTGGTAAATCTATCTTACGTCAGACCCGTAGTTAAAGCGGACGCGACGTATCCAGCTGTCTCTGCTGCTTCTATTTTGGCGAAGAATGCCCAGTGTGGTTGGATGGATGATTATCATGCTATGTACCCAGGCTATGGGTTTAACGTCCACCACGGGTATGGAACTGTGACCCATTTACAAAAACTAAAGGAGTTAGGACCATGTCCGATACACAGAAAGAGCTTCAAACCAGTGCAGCAAGTCCTCTAAAAACCATGTGGTTCGAGACACATCTCAGCACTAAGTACGAGATGCCAGACATGTTGGAGGAACACATCTCAAAGGCGCATAGAGCATTGGATGGGCCGCTATCTATAGTGAACATCACTATTCTCAACATCAGCGAGGCCGTATTGGTGCTCCCGCGCAGAATCATCAAGAAGGCGGGAGTCGGTGACCGCTGTTTCTGGGAGGCCACGTGAAATCTAGAGAACAGCTTATCTGTACAAACTGCAAAGAAAATCTGAGCGGCAAGCGGCAGGTCTTCCAGGGTGTAATCGTATGCGACAACTGCTATAAGCTGGTAAGCCATGCTATCAAAAGGACGCAAGGAGAGTTGAAGATGCTCTTCTTGGTTTACACTGATATGATCAGGGTGGGGTTATTGAAGGGGGAATTCCGTCCTCCGGTTATGCCACCGCCGGGAAAATCTATGCCGCCATACGAGCTCGCTAAAGCGCTAAAAGAGATGGCTATTCGAGGAGGGGAGAATGAAAAGGACAGCGATAGTCAGGTGCCGCACGTGCGGGGCTAACAGGACCATTCCTATGGAGAAGTATTCAGTGGGGGACATACTGAACCCATTTCCAGGGGGTGGGGATTACGGGAAGTGTTTGAAGTGTAAGAGGTCTGGATTAGTGGTCATGGAGGTACCTCGTGTAGAGCCTACCAAGCCTGTGGGCTGGTCCAAGATACCGGAGGTATAAGGTGAGCGATATCGTCATAGAAAAGGGCGGACAGGTAATGGCTACTGCCGGCAATTGTGAAGCTGTGGAGATTTTAGGGGAAGACGCTTGGGAGGGCATCTGTCTGATCAAGTGTTATTTCTTTGGTAGAGTTCGAATGGCCCCTCCTATCCTATTTGAGCACCTATCGGGCGCATCGTTGGGTAATTTCCTTAATGGTTCCAGCCTCTCCATCGATGGAGAGGCTGTGGCCTCGGGGCTCAAATACGTCCATGGCCGGAGCGAGGTTATGCGGGGAACACCGACTATCAGTTCTGTGTTGCTGGCTCGTCCTGAACCTGAAGGAGGGGTGACTGACATGGCGTGGCTGTCCTATCTGCCAGGTATCTACAAGAAATTCCTATCGAATCGTGGGCGTTCTGCTAAAAGTGCTTGACTTGTACATACGCTGTATGTACAGATGGCTGAAGGAGTCGTAATCAAGTACTTTTTTAGCCATGACACAATATAGAAAAGACACAGATCCAGAATCGGTTCTTCCCGACAAGAAACAGTTTATTACCCATGGCGACTTGATGGAGCTCTGGGACTCCAGGGGCATGAAGTACCGAGTAGATGACTTCCACAAGATGTTACTTGATAGGGGCTTGGCCGTGTATATTGATCGGCCCAAGTTCAGGGAAATGTTCAAGGATATACTGCGCTCTTTTTTGGTGGATGGGGACGCGCGCAGGGATCCGCGTAAGCAGCCTAAGCAGGCTTTTCCGAAGGTGTTTTAATGGCAGATAAAACGAAAAACCCAGTGCAATTCAATAAGCCTCCTGTAGAGGTTTTGCGCGACCGTCGCCAGAAGGAGTCTCAAGAACAGATGGATAGGTTAAAGCGGCCGCGCCAACCTCACGGTGGAGCGCCGCCTGTCAAAGTACCTCCATTAAATGCCGAACCCATAGCGAGGGGAGGCCCCATGGCTGCGCAGGCCGATCTTTTGCGGGACCCTACAAGTCCTCTCAGCCCTGCGTATAGCCCGGAGTTAGCAATGATGTCTAAGCAGAACCCGGATGGATATCCTGTCGCAGGTGGGCCGTTTGCTATGGTAGACAAAGACGCGACGGAACAACCAGGTTTTCGTCCTGGTATAGGTTCGATGTATCAGGGAAACCAGCCTAGTTTGAAACCTAACAAGACTGTGTCGCAGGATGGTTACAAGCCTCGGCTCAGTGAAGAGACGCAGGAGACTATGCGAGCATTGGCAGAGTTTCATGCAGCGGCGGAGAGGCAGCAGCGCATGGCGCAAGATAAAACAGATCCGAATAGTAAGATGGAGGAAACTCCCACAGAGGTAGAGAAGCAGATAGACGACGAAAGTGATTTGTTTAAGGAGTTGCAAGAGGTCTTAGATGATCCGGCACAGTGGAATATTCTGAATAACCCAAAGCGCCGTAAGGAGATAGAAGGCCGCCTATCTAAGATGGATATCACTGACGTGATTATGCATGGCGAGATAAGGCAAGTGGTTCCTATTTTACCTGACAAATTGGAAGTGACGTACCGCTCAGTGTCTGGGGACGAAGACTTGTCCGTTAAGCAGATGATGTTTGGTGAGAGTGGCGGGGATAGATACTTAATGGATAAGTATACTATTATGCAGCTCACTCTAGCGTTGGTGTCCATAAATGGGGAGGAGCTTCCCACACACCTCAATGACAAGAAGAAATTCGACGAGACTAAGTATTTAGCCAAATTCGACAAGGTGTCTAGGTTCCCAGTCCAGCTCATAGCTGATTTGGGAATTCAGTACCTGTGGTTCGACGAGCGCGTCCGCAGACTGTTTATTGGGGGTACTGACGAACTAAAAAATTCCTAGAGACTCCAGTAGGCTGGGCTCGAGCCAATATCTTGTACGACAAACTCCTCGAGCCCCCAGCGCCAGGTACACCGCTGGAGTCTGTGATGTTGTTAGTGTGGCGTATGCGGCAGGATATTGAGTTCCAGCGCACAAGAGTAATGGTCAACGCGACTCTTGCCGCTGCTGCTAGAGGGGAAAACATCCAGGCTGCGAATAAGG
>Ga0307376_10005092_pt1 | contig 11901 bp, 3 predicted proteins | sample TR2MG_FD_202536 | JGI IMG/M metagenome (GOLD analysis project Ga0307376, IMG submission 202536) | Soil microbial communities from Risofladan, Vaasa, Finland - TR-2 | ecosystem: Environmental > Terrestrial > Soil > Coastal area > Acid sulfate soil | place: Finland: Risofladan, Vaasa | collected... | reverse complement strand
TGCCAGGCATGCGTTTGCACCTTGAGCATGGCAAGTGGCGTATTCCGCGCGGCGACGACGTGAGCATTGCCATGACCGACGTGTGGATCGGTGAGATGGGCATGATGGGCTGGGTCGATGGCAAGGTGCGATCGGTCGGTGAGCACGACGACACTGTGATGGCGTGCTGGATGACGGTTGCGGCGGCCGAGCATTCAGGCAGCGGAAGTTTGGGCTTTGCCGACAGCCTAAGCCCGAAAGCTCCGATCTTGACGGCCCCCCTGGGTGCCGATGCGGGTGATCCTGGTGCTGCGCCCGTGCCCAGGCCGAACAATCCCGCTACGGCGCTTGAGATGACTGGTGTGTTCACGGCGTTGGATCAAGGGCTTTCGGTCGAGATCTCGCGCGAGTCCTATTTGGCTGGCGTGCGGGACACCATGCAGACCTATGCCGGCGAATTGGTGGACAGCGGATCTTCTGCGCGTGCTGTGGTCGTGCTGCAAGAGATCAAACGGTTGGACACGATCCACGGGTGGACCCTGGCGCAGCACAACCTTGCTGGTGACAATGGCGACGAGTATCGTGCCGAGCAACGGCGCCCGTTACAGGGGGCCCCCACCGCGTCTGATATGGGATTTTCAGAATGAAAAAAGCACTTGAGCAAGCCGGGCCACGGGTCGGAAGTTTTCGCACGCCCGGCCAAGGTCCGCGTTTGCTGTTGAGTCGCAAACACCCGATGCAGATTGATCAATCTGCGCTTTCGCAATTGACCAAGCCTCCCAAGCCGCTCACGGGGCCGATTTATCCTGGTGACACAACCGACGTGATCCGCACGCCTGGCGACGTGACAAGGGGCCTTTCGCTGGAGCTGAACGATCGCCGCCGCTTCGAGCAGGAGATCCAAGCCTTGGCTGACGAGGGCAATATGGTGACGTTCCGCCAACGGTTGATCACAATGCTGCGGAATTTTGTGCCTGACGATCTGGGTGTGCGCCAAGAGCTGGCCCGGCGTGTGTCGGTCTATTACAAGTCCACGGCGGGATCTCGGTTCAACCGGCGGCCGGGTTCCGAGGGCGATCGCATTGTGGTCCAAAAATCCAACAGTGTTGCGACGCTCGCAACTTTGCGAAAAGCCGGCGAGCAGTTTGATCTATTCGCGCCCCGTGCGCCCAAGGCCGATGAACCTAAACCCGAGCCTAAGCCCGAACCTAAACCCGAGCCTAAACCCGAACCTAAGCCTGCGCCGGCACCAGCCCCCGAGAAGCCCGCAGCCCCCGCCCCGGTAGCGCACGCGGCGCCGGTACACGTTGGGGCCTGGGGATCAATCCCAGGTGGATCCGTGCCTGGCGGCCAGCATCGCCGCAAAGGCGACCACTACGAATACCGCTACCCTGACGGAAAGGGCGGCTACACAAGCAGCAAAAAGACCGCCACCAAAAAGAAAGCAGCCAATGCAAAAGCCAAGCAACAAACAACCGCAAGTGGTGTGGGCCATACCGGGTTACTGGACGCTGAACGACGACGATCGGGCGATGGTGGATCGGATGATGATTCAGCGAGCAAAGGATCGGGACTCGATCCAAAACAAGCGGCGTTCCAAGACGCCGCCCTTGCTGATCCCCAAACGCGCCAGCAAGTCATAGAGGCGCCGCCGGATGTTTACGACGTGGACGGTGGCCAGCACACAACGCCTTTGCTGAGCCCCAAGAGCCCTGCGATCGCTTTGCACCCCGACCTATTGCCCGACATTCCAGATTCCGCGCGCCTTCCCGATAACGTGCGGAAGTTTCCGAATCCCGTGGTTTTGAAAGATCGCGCGGGCGTGGTCACGGGCATGATCGACGAGCTGTTTCCGCACCAAGTGGAAGGCGCCGAGCGCATTTTGTATGCGTGGCAAAAAGGCGAAGGGGCTTTGCTGCAAGACGATGCGGGCCTCGGAAAAACAAACGTCGCACTGGCCACAATGGTGGCCAATGGCGGCAAGCGGAATTTGATCGTGGTTCCAACAGCCGGCAAAGCTGGGCTTAAGCGCCAGTGGTCCAGCGATCGCGGTGCCGGCTTGTACGGGATCGATCTCAAGCCCGTGCGTGAGTCTGATCAAAACACGGTGGCAAACGAAGATGGCTATTACGTTTGCAGCTACGACGAGTTGATGGAGCCCGCGCGCGATGACAAAGGCACGCCAATTTTGGACTCAAAGGGCAAGCCCAAAAAGCAACTGCGGAAGTCTTTGTTCGATGGCAAGGCGTGGGATTCGATCGCGTTTGACGAAGCCCACAACATGATCAATCCGAAGACCGTCACAGCGAAGAACGGAAAGAAGCTGATGGAGAAGGCCGAAAAGTGCCTTTATATGTCCGCAACACCCGTTACCAACATCAAAGATTTTCACTACATGACCAAGCTCGGTTTGTGGTCGGAACATATCGGCACCAGCGTGACAGATGCCGAGGATCCGAAGATCAACGGCAAGCCGATCGATGACGAGGAAAGCGCATTCGCGTATTGGGCCATGCGCTGTGGTGCCCAGGTCAAAAGCCTGAAGTACAGCGAGATCAAAAACCCAAGCTCGCATGTTCCCATGGCCGTTGTGGCAGCGACCATGCACGTCGATGGCGTGAGCATCAAGCGCACGACAAGCATGGAAGGTGTCACGTCGAAGTTTCAGGCTGTGACACAAGCCGAGCTTTCGCCCACGCTGCAAGCCGCTTTTAACCAAGCCAGTGAAGTGGTGCAGATGGCGGGCGCCGCTGTTGATGCGTCGTTGTTGTCGATGCTTTACAAGGGCTGGGCCCTGCAATACTGGGAGCAAGTTAAGGCCGACAAGGCGATCGCGCTTGCCCATGATGCCTTGAACCAAGGCAAGCAAGTCGCTTTGTTCACAGCGTTCCGCAGCTTTGACCATCGGCACCTTCGCGCCATGGGCGAGATGGTTGCCAAGAAGGCCGATAAGGCCGCCGAAGACGGCGACGTGTTTCGGGCTTTGGAGCTTGAACACGTTGCTAAGCAGATCGCCGCGAAGATCGACGAAATGCCGAAGTTTGATCCAATCGTCAAGCGGTTGACTGATGAGTTCGGCGGATCCACCAAGGTGGCCGAGATCCACGGAAGCACGAACAAAGTTTCGTACCTTGAGCAAGAGGAGTACCAAGCGGGCAATCGCAAGGTGTGCGTGGCCACCATGAGCAAAGGTGGTACGGGCATCAGCTTGCACGACACCACGGGCGAAGCCCCCCGCGTCCAGATCAACTTGTCTTTGCCTTGGGCGGGCCGCGTGTTCAACCAAGTGTCCGGTCGCTCGCACCGTTTGGGCAGCAAGAGCAATACGGAAATGCACTGGATGATCGGTGACGATGAAACCCAGCAGCATCAAGCCGCCATTGTGGCCAAGCGTTTGCGCAGCATGGGATCGCTGACGACAGGGGATCCCGAGATGACGGTTGACGCTGGTGTGCTGGCCGCATGGGAGCATGCGATCTCTGCGGACACCGACGATGCCGACGAGATGGTGCAAGCTGCGAAAGACGCGGCCGACGAGGATTCTTTCACCGACGAGGCGCAAAACGCGCGTGACGAGTTCCGCGAGTTTGCGGAAAAGCGCCGAAGCGGCCGCAATATCATCGAGGACCACTTCAAGGAGAGCGTCATTGCTCGCCGCAAGAAGAAGTTTCGGCAAGCACGTCAAAACGCCCAAGCCATGCGCCAGCGTTGGAAATGGGAGATCAAGTGGCGTCCAGGTTTGGGCGTGTTCGAGATTGAGAACAGCGACGTTGACGGCCGGCCGATCGACGGTCCTTTGGCCAAGGTGATCCGTTCTGCCGGCGGCAAAGGCATGACCTACGGCGGAAACAGCACGCTTTCGTTCTGGGTGTCACCCGAGAGCATGACGACCTTGGGGGACAAGTTGCAGCTTGGTGACGAGAAGGTGGATCTGACCGCTGCGGAACAAGTGCCGGAATACTTCGACGCCGACAAGCGCACAACCTTGGACGTGCTTCATGACGAGCTTGCGCATCACAGGTTGAAAGCGTTGGACCACGGCGACGGAACAACGAGCATTATTGGGGACACCTTCAAAAACCGTGGTGTGTTGGGTCGCCTGGGGCGCGGCGCTTACGTAGGCAGCCACTACACCTATCGCGTGCCTAACGATTCGCTACCGACCTTGGTGGACGGTATTGGCGGCGCGCTTCCCGAGCCTTTGCGCGAGGAGCTTGCCAAACAGAATGAGGTGAAAGAGGCCGCTGCGGAAAAGCTCAAGACGATTCTCGGAAGCGAAAAGCAGGTCAAATGGGCAACGGATATTCGCAACGGGGCTTTGCGTTTGCTCGAAGCGTACACAACGCCTGAAGCCGAGAAGCTGCGAGCACGTTTGCAGGGTGAGACTTCCGCACGTTGGCTGATCGACAATCGCGAGTCCCTTGGTTACAGGGGATCGATCAATTTCAACGCGGTATTGGTGAAGTCAATCACGGATCAAGATCTTGCGCGTTTGCGACAACGCCTGATCATGGTGCCGGCGGATCCTGGTGAGCTGGTGTGGATGGCCCAAGCGGCTGCGGACACGTTGCACTTGAGGCCCGAGCCGCGCACGCCTCCCGGTTGGGGGCTGACCCTGTTGGAAAAAGGCGAGCAACACAAATACATAAAGCGCATTCCCACGGGCAAGCCATCGCCGAAATACTACTATTTTTACAAGACCAACAAGGTCGCGGGCCTCACTGCGGAAAAGGATCTCAAGGTGGGATCCAAGTTCCAGATCGACCATGACGGTAAACGCGGGCACTTCGAGGTGCGCAGTGTTGGGACTGACGCTGTTGTGGTTCGGCATGACGAGAGTGGCCGCACGATCAAGATCAAAAAGAGAGATCTTCATCGCTGGATGGAAAGCCACCACGAAGGGCAAACACGCGACAAGCGCAAGCGTGTGGCGGACGCTGCGAAGGTGGAGCCCGCTTCACAAGCGGAAAAACCCGATTGGAAATTGAACAGGCCACCAACCCAAGTTCCGATGAAACTTGAGCGCCCTGTTGCGCCCGAGAAGAAAGCCGCGCCGACTGTGGATCGGATTGGTCCTGGCCAGATGGTGTCTGAAGGCTACGACCAGATCGAAGGGTTTCACCAAACGGATCCAGGTGAGCTGGACGCCATTGCGCAAGGCATGCCCCAAGATCGTGAGTACGCTGTGGTCAAACAACCACGCGGTTACGTCTTGGTTTCGCGTGAGCCTATGGTCATGGGCAGCGAGGCCGTGGGTTCGAGCACCGAAGTGTTTTTGAAAGGCGAGGGTGGCAAGGACATTCAAAAGCTGGATGCGGAATGGGTGGTCATGGACGCGGCCGACGTGATCGCTTCGCACGATGGCGTGACGTTTTCCAAGCGCAGCGAATACCCCGAAGACGTGCAAGAGCGTCGCTATGACCAGATCCGCAGCGAGCAATTGAAGCTGGAACGCATCGCGAGCAGCTTGGAGCCCGCTTTGGTTGCCAACAGTAACCCCGATGCGATCAACGGTGCCCCGATCGTGACCGAGCACGGTGTGGTGCTTGGCGGGAACGGCCGCACCATGGGGATTCAGCGCGCGTATAGCCTTTATCCCGAGAAGGCCAAGGCCATGCAAAAGTATCTGTCACAGCACGCGCGGGCCTTTGGCCTGAACGCCGCACAGATCAACGGGATGAAGCAGCCGATCTTGGTTCGTCGCGTGTCGGCCGGCAAAGATCCGGCCAAGCTGCGGCGCTTGGGTCGCCGGATGAATGAGGCCCTTACGCAAGGCTTGGACCAACGATCAAAAGACGTTGCCAACTCGCACTTTGTGACCCAAGAAGTTGTTGACGGTTTGCTTGCACGCATGGAGCCCGATCAAACGTTGTCTGACTTTTTGGGCGGGTCCAAGTCGAGAGACTTCGTGAAGGATCTTGAGCGTGCTGGGATCATCGACAACCAAAGCCGATCGGAATACGTCAACGAAGAAACCGGGATGTTGAACGAAGACGGCCGGGTGCGGGTTACGCGGACATTGGCGGCACGCATGGTGCCCGATGCGGGCTTGCTAGATTCGATGAACAGCACTGTACGCGAGTCCCTGGCCTTGGCCACGCCGCAATTCCTGCAAGCGGAAGACGCTGGGTGGGATCTCAAAGCCCCTTTGTTGGAAGCCCTGAAGTGGGATCAACAGATGGTGACCCAAGGCTACAGCCGGAACGCTGGCGGCCGGAAGTCCTACGATCGCCAGGGTGACATGCTCCGCAAGGATCTTTCGCCCCTGGGCCGGCAGATGCTTGAGATCTTGCACACGCACGGTGGCAAGGTGCGGGCCTTCCCGAAACTCATGAAGCAGTTTGCTTTGGAAGCCGCTCGCCAAAAGTTCGACCACGGGGAAATTTCTTCGATGTTCGCCGAGCCGAAAAAAGACATGGGCCAGGTGCTCAAAGAGGTTTTCGGTGGTGACGAGGATGCGGCCGCTGACGAAAAGGTGGCGAGCTTCCGCGAGGCTTCCGATCTGGTGAAGGGGGGCCCCGATGCCGCTTCGGCTTACGTGAGTCGCGCGGTGACGTGGGAGCTGAACAATCTGATGCGCCAAGAAGTCGTGCAGGCTGGTGGATCTGGCAAGGCGCGTGGCGGCCGGATTGTGCGCTTGTTGCGGGCTTTCATCACCGAGCAGGTCAAGGCCGATCCGAAGTTTGCGCGTGCCTACGGATCGAACCCTTTGAGCGACGCTGTGCTGATGCACCTTGTCCGCTTGAAGGCCAAGGCCAGCGTGATTGATCTCGCAAAGTCGATTGCGGCGCATAGCCTGTGGCACAATGCTTTCGAGGCGCGCGCCTCGGCTTGTTCGGCCACCTGACAAATACCAAACACAACGAGGGATAATCGGAATGAACGATCTACGCAAAGCTGGCGGCCACAAGTACACCAGTCGGAAAATGGTTGGCGGCAAGTGGCAATACACGTACCCGGAAGATGCCGGCAAAACCGAGCCCCAAGGCCCAAAGGGGGGCCAAGCGAGCCTCGCCTTTCCCGTTGCTGCGGAAAAAGCCCCAGCGGGCATTCGCGAGCGTAATAAAGTTCTGACGGAGCAACTGGCAGGCTTGCATAGCGCGTACATGGAAAACAAGGCACCTGTGGTCGGGGCGCATATTCCGATGGCACCACATGGCGGTGTTCGTGGCTTGATGACATCCACCGCTGTCCACCGAGCGCGCAACGCGCATGAGGCTGTGGGCCACGCTCTTGATGCGGGGCAGCCGGCCCACGCCGCTGTCAAGGATGCCGGCACACAGCGAAAGAATGCGTTGGCCCAAGTGAAATTGCATATGTTGCAACTTCAAGACCATCACACGTCCCTCGCCACGGAGCACACTGAGGCCGCTCGGCGTTTACGTGTCGCTGAGGTCGCGAAACAAGGAGGCATTCCCAACACCGTGCGCCGTTTGGCCGCGGCTCATCAGGACGCTGCGGAGGCGCACCACCGGGCTCGTATTTTGGCGGGTAGGGCCTCTGAGTCATTGAACGAAAAAGGGGTGGGCACGGCCCTACGCACGTCCATTAATGCGCAGGGGTCGTCGCTGAGTGCCGATACGCAAGGGCGCTGGGCCGACCATCCAGGTACCCAGCACTTGGGCATGCCACCACAAAAGGGCAAAACGGGGTACCTAACCGCACCGCAACATGGCGGCCGCGTGTCGTATCACGCTGCGGAGGCGGCACACGCTATCGCCGCGGGCGATCCCGCGAAAGCCTCAAAACATATTGAGGCTGCAACGGCGCATCGTGAGGCTGAGGATTCGCACGACAACGGACGCCCTGATCGTGAGGAAAAGAGCAATCAGGCGTGGTACGCATCGAAGCGGGCCCCGAAAGTGATCGCCGGGGCGCTCCACAAGTACGCGGATGCAGGTGACGATGCCATTCGTGATATAGACCGCGCCGCGTCTAAGGCGAAACACGCTGTTGGTACCACGTCGAGCGGCAAGCGTGTGCTTGACGATCCTGATATTCCTGGTGACGTGCAGCGCGCGCGTCAAGATGGCAGTGACGAGAGGCTGAACGCGAGCGTGTCGCGGCATGTTGCACGTCACCAAGATTTTACCGCAGCCGACCACAAGGACGCGGGTTCGTTGCACGCGGCGAAGGCCGATGCGGCGCGTGCTGGTGTGCGGACTGCGGGTTCCGATGCCGACAAAGAAGCTGCGCGCAATACGCACGCGGCGCACCGTGCCCTTTCCGAAGCCCACTATGCCGCGGCTCAAAACTGGAAGCCTTCAAACCTGACCACCAAGCAAAAAATGGGTGCGGCCGGTATCGACAAGCAGAGCGGTGCGGAAAAATCACTGCGCGGCAAGGACGATCTGTTCAAGAGCTTTGACGCGCTGGAGAAGGCCGCTAAGCCCTTTCCGCCCAAAGGTGGGCCCGGCGCCAAGGCGATGCAGCCCAAAGGGGCCCAGCAAGCTGACGGTTCGTTCAACGACGATGACGACGACGATGACGACTACGATGACCAAGGCCAAGATCCGCATTCAAAGCAGGTGATCGGCTATACAGCGGACGGCGAGGCCGTTTATGGCACGCAAGAGCTGTTGTCCAAGGTCGAGGGCGACGACGACGACATGGATGGTGGTGACGACGACATGGGCCCCCCACAAGCAGGTCCCCCACAAGCAGGCCCCCCACAAGCAGGTCCACCACAAGCAGGTCCACCACAAGCAGGTCCACCACAAGCCGACGCCCCACAAGCGGCCGCCGGGATCGGCGCCATGCCGGCGGGTGCCGGTGCAGGCCAGGAAGGCACCATGGACCACCACCGGGACAAGGCCCTTGCCCATTTGCAGGCGGCGCAAGCCCATGCCTCGGCGGCTCACAGCGCGAAAAAAGTCGGGGAGGCCCGCGAACACGGTCAAAAGATTCAAGACGCGCAGGCGGCAAGCCAAGCGGCCGTGGCAGGCACCAGCGCGCCAGGGATGGCCGGCCAAGCTCCCGGCCAAGCTCCCGGCCAAGCTCCCGGCCAAGCTCCCGGCCAAAAAGGCCCCATGCCCCAAGGCGGCCCAGGCAAACCGCCACAAATTGCAGGCGGAAACAAAAACGGTGCGCCTTCCGCGAGCGGCGATGGTGTTCCCGGAAACAGTGACAGTTCGGATGACGACGACAAGAAAAAGGGCAAGCCCTTTGGCAAGTCTGAATGGCTCGCGCGCTATCCCGAAAATCTGCGCAAGGGCGTGGACGATTTGCACAAGTCTTTGAACACCTATTACAACCGCGACGTGGCTGGTTGGGCGAGCCAATTCATGGGCACGCCGCTGTACGAGGACGCTCTAAAGCTGTTGCGATCGCAGATGGCCACCGCGCGAGATCATGATCTCGAACGCAAGGAAATGCCGACGTGGAGCGAGCTGGACAACATGAGCAAAGACAAGCGTGAAAAGACGCGCGCCTTGCAAAACAAGGTTCTCGACAGGCATCGCAAGACCATGGCTCAATTGGACATTGATCGCGATGCTTTGGAGATGCGCTTGATTGATCACAAGATCACGCGGTCGGCCCGTGAACGCCAAGCGTTGGACAAGTCACGCCGCGAACAGGACAGCTTGCGGAAGTCTGGCCATGCGCCAGCGCAGCGCCGAGAGAAGGCGACTGTGCTTGCCAAGGGCAACATGGAGATCCGCATTGACGGTGGTGACGAGGACGAAATGCTGAAGGCATTGGAAGAAGGCCGCACGGTGATCGGTGCTGGTGCGGATTCGATTCGCCAAGATGGCCGGCACTTGTTGCTCGGCAAACGCGGAACGCGCTTGTCAAAATCGGGTGCCGGCGGAACCATTTTCCAAGGCGAGCACGATGCCCAGGGCAGCCGGGGCGGTGATTTGCGCGAGCAGGTTGCCCGTGCTGAGGAGTTCGTCAACATGCGCGAGGACGATCCCGCGGGGACCGCCGGCAACGGTGGCCTGGAGTCTTGGTTCCGCGATGCCTGGTCACCACTGGACCCAACACAGCGCGTGCCGGCGAACATGGGCGGACCAAAAACGAACGGGTGGCAAAAGTCGGATCCTGAGTCCGTCCGCATTCTCGATGACAGCACGCCTTACGGCCGCGCTTCGGTGCAGCGTCCACAAGAGCACGCCAGCGCGGTTCGGCAACTGGCCCAGGGCGGAAACCGTCACCTTGTGACAGGACGGCGGTAAACCCCGATGGCTCAAGATCCGCAGGTATCGGAAGCGTGGCGGCACCTATTCGCTGCGGGCAATGCCTTGATGAAGGCCGAGTCTGGCGATCCTGAGTCTGAAACGGACGGTACAGATCAAGCCATTGGCTCCGGTTCGGGAAGTCCGGCCGGTTCGCCAATGGCGTTGACGAACAACCAAACGCAAAACGAGATCCCGCCGACGCCTTCGTCGGAAGATCCACGCGGTTTGTTGTTTGATCCGTTTGCGCTGATCGACCAACTTGGTTACAGGGATCGGCCTTCCGGGATCACGTATGGAACGCTTCGCGAGATGTCAAAGCGGGTTCCCACGGTGACAGGTATTATCCAAACGCGCCTCACGCAGATTGCCTATTTTGCGCAACGTCAAGAGGATCTGCGCGAGCCTGGATTCTCGGTGGTGTTGCGTGACCACAAGGCGCATCCAACCCGGCAAGACAAGATCCGCATGCGCCAGCTTGAGGATTGGTTGCTTGGTACGGGTTCGCGTTGGTCCCCAGGCCGTGATGATTTTAAAACGTTCTTGCGCAAGATCGTGCGTGATTCGCTCGACCTTGATCAAGCGTGCTTTGAGGTGGTTCACAATCGCAAGGGTATTCCCGCAGAGTTTTACGCGGTTGACGGCGCCACAATTCGCCTTGCTGACGTGCCCCCAAACGCGCAGGCATACAACGATCCGTCTCAAGTAAAATACGTTCAGGTTTACGACGAGATCATTGTCACGGAATACAGCGCCGAGGAGTTGTGTTTCGGGGTGCGCAATCCGCGATCGGACATTCGCACAAACGGTTACGGATTTTCGGAAATGGAGATGCTGATAAACACGGTGACTGCGACGCTCTGGGCGTTTGAATACAACAAGCGCGCTTTCTCGCAAGGCTCTATGGTCAACGGCGTTATGAATTTCAAGGGCGCCGTGGCCGACAAAAAGGTCGATGCCTTTCGTCGTCAATGGAAAATGATGATCGCTGGCGTTTCCAATGCGCACCGCGTCCCAATGACCAACGTAGAGGAGCTACAGTGGATAGACTTCCAAAAGAACAACCGCGATATGGAGTATTCGGCCTGGTTCGATTTTCTCATAAAGATAACTTGTGCGGTGCATCAATTTGACCCGGCTGAGATCAATTTCTCCTATGGCAACAGCGGTCAAACGTCGTCGATGTTCCAAGCCCCGGTTGAGCAAAAACTAAACAGCTCGAAGGACCGCGGTTTGCGTCCGTTGCTGAAAGACATTCAGCGGTGGATCAACATCCACTTGATTTGGCCGATTGACCCGTACCTTGAGTTTCGATTCCAGGGCATGGACACCAAGTCCAGCTCGGAAGCCTTGGACCAACAGAAAAAAGAGTCCGAGTTTATGAAGACCGTGGATGAGGTTCGCGCCGAGGTGGATCTTGATCCTTTGCCCGAAGGTAAGGGCGCGATCATCCTGAACACCGTGTGGCTGCAAAATGCACAAGCCATGGCCCAGCCCGGTGCGGAAGGTGGCGATGCTGGCCAAGCCCCGACTGACGGCACGTCGATGATGCCGCAAGGTGGGGGGCTCACGGATCTAGCCGCTCAAGGTGGCGGTGATGATGATGATGAGCCTGACGGCCCCGATCTTTCACCCGATGACTTCGCGGCGTTGTTCCCGGAGAAGTCCGATCGTCGTCCCGATGATTTACGCAAGAGCGATCGAAAAGCGCGCGTTCGAGTGTACGAAATAGATCTGTGATAGG
>Ga0307376_10005091_pt1 | contig 11902 bp, 9 predicted proteins | sample TR2MG_FD_202536 | JGI IMG/M metagenome (GOLD analysis project Ga0307376, IMG submission 202536) | Soil microbial communities from Risofladan, Vaasa, Finland - TR-2 | ecosystem: Environmental > Terrestrial > Soil > Coastal area > Acid sulfate soil | place: Finland: Risofladan, Vaasa | collected... | reverse complement strand
CGTACGGTTTCGGCAAAGGCAGTTGAAGTCAGTTGATCCAGGTCATCTATGACCACTTCAAGCCGTTGTTTGGTCGTGGATAAATCTTGTACCTGCTGCTGCATGAAGTCGTATCGTTCAGAAGTCTCCTCATATTCCCCTGGAGCATCTAGGTTTACCGGACCCATACGGGTCAGCTGCCCCCGGTATTTGCTAACCGTTTCTTCAATATCGTCCGGCAGCGAGGTCACGACCGGCAACTCTTCGACAACTGCTGCCATGGGTAATGGTGATTGGGTAGGCAGATCGTCGGCATTGCTTAAGGCGACCAGGCCTAGATCGGCCGTTATGCGTTCTCTCAAGCTCTCAAGTTGATTTTCTACCCGACCAAATTCCATTCGAGCTTGCATGAAATCATTTTCCAATGTCCGGATCCTACGCTGGAGGTTAGCTAACTCATCCTCGATCAACTTTTGTCGCTTGCGGTCGTCGGCCAACTTTTTTCGCAACGGGCCGATAGATTCCTCGATTTGAGCTAAGTTCGCCAGGTTGATCTCAAGCTTATCGATATGCTCGTCAATCTTCAACTCTTGGCTGCGATTCTCTAGCTCTGCTTTTCGCTCTTCCCGGCGGCGAAGTTGATCAGCGAGCTGGTTTAATGTCGCTCGTCTACTATCTACAACGGCTTGCCGACCGGCAAGAATTGTTCGCGCCGCTTCAATTCGCTGAAGGTTTAGCCCCCGGGTGGTAGTGGTTTCTGCAATTGGTAGGGCGTTGAGTTCCTGACGTGATTCCAGGAGAATTATATTAAGTTCCTCAGCCTCAGATTCTTTATTGGCCAACAACTCATTAAACATTCGAAGTTGATCCCTCTGAAGAATAACTTCAGTGCGGGCTGTTTCCATACGCTTGGAAATAAACCGAAGCTGCTGTTCTGCCAGTTCACGCGACCGTTTGATCTCCAATGTTTCGAAAGTAACAGACTTTTCGTCGTTCTCGGCCAGGACGATTGTTTTGTTCATCGACTCCAGCTTGCCCCTTGATTCCTCAACCGCGGCCGCAAGAGTTACTAATTCTTCGCTGAATTTCCCTAGATTATCCGTTTCCTTTTCGAGTTCTTCTTGTAATTCGACAATATTTTCCCCAGGTGAAGATATGTTGGAAAACACCGGATCAGGGGCAATCTGGACTAGACCGCCAGAAAAAGCGACAAAGCCATCCAGACTTACCGCCAAGGCGCCAGGCGGCAGCTTAAAAGCCAAATCGTAAGCCACCAAGGCATCATCTACGATTAGAACATGGCCAAGCATAAGTTGAACCAGTCCGCGGGATTCTTCCTCGGGTTTAACAAGCGAATCTGCCCATCCAATGATGCCCGGTTGGTTCGAAATAGATATTTTTTCTGGTACCTTTAACATGCTGAGATCTGCCACCATAATTGGCAGACCTTCAGCTTTCTTTATCAGCTTCCAAAAACTCTTGCTGTCCGGGACAGTGTAGGCAGCTAACTTATATGTTAACGCGGCCGTTACGGCTACTCGAAATTGTTCTGGTATGAAAACCAGTTCTGAGAATTGACCCACTATGTCAAAATTACCTGTGACCTCTGGTATTATTCCCTTTTGCCTGTGAAGCTCTTCGAGGCGTGTCTGCAAAGTCAGGACGGTATCCCTTTTCTGATAATGTCTTGACTCTGCTGCCTGATGTTGAATTATCAACTTGGCGGTGGCCTGTTCAATAGTAGCAAGGCTCAATCTGAGTTCAGCAACCTTATTGGTTATATGACCTAAATTATCTCTTGCTGAATCCTCAGCATTGGTTAATCTTTCAACTTCAGCCCTTGCCTCTTCGTACTGATCATCAACGCCTGGCTCGCTAGTTAATCGTTCGATCAGAGTCTTAACCAGTTCCTTTTTGCCATGCCCTTCGGCTATTTCCTTTTGCAAAATATTCTTAGTCCGATCGAACTCTACTATCTGTCCCTGTAAACGCTTTATCTCGGCTTGGACGGTCAAAGTATTGGATTCGAACTCACGGCATTCAATCTCAACGTCATCATATTCAGCCTGAGCGACCTGCAATTCCGAGATGGCCTGGTTGGTCTCGGTATGTGCCCGCTCATGCTGAACCACGATAGCCGGAATCTCAACTGTTAGGTCATCGAGCTGAGATCTTATCGAGTCCTGACGTTCCTTTATCACCGCGACTGATTGGCGTGCTGCCGCGACCTGGTCTCGTAGGGAGTTGCGCTCCTCTTCCTTATACTGTAAAGCTCGTTGCATGTCGTATACCTGGCCCCTCAGTTCATCCATTTGTTCCTGAGACGTTGCCAACATTTGTTGTCCATGTTCCCATTGTTGCCGGGATTTTTGGCGTTCCTCTCGACAAGCCAATAATTGCTTGCGAGCATCTTCCCAACGGTATCCATACCAGATACGCAAATGGTATTTCAAGTCAGCGGCTATTTGCTCATAGTTTTTGGCCCGATCTGCTTGCCTTCTCAAGCTACCTAAGCGGGGCTTAATCTCGCTCAGGATGTCGTTAAGGCGTTCCAAATTATGGTCAGTCTCTTGTAACCTTCGTATTGTTTCGGTCCGTCGCAATTTGTACTGGCTGACGCCAGCCGCACCTTCAAATAGCAAACGGCGTTCATCCGATCGAAGCGATAAAGCCTGATCAACAAGACCCTGACTGATAATAGTATAGTTGTGTTGAGCCAATCCGCTGCTGGCTAAAAGGTCGATGACATCGCGTAGGCGTACTTTTTGACCATTGAGCAAATACTCGTTTTCCCCTGAGCGGTAGGCGCGCCTACTAATTTCTATTTCATTGAAATCAAGGGGGATCCAACCAGCGCTGTTGTCCAAAGTTAATATCGCCTGAGCCATCCCAGCTCGCGGACGTTGTTGGCTGCCGGCGAAAATCATGTCAGTTGTCCGTTTGCCCCTTAGGGTTCCATAACTCTGTTCCCCTAGCACCCAGCGGATCGCATCGGCAATATTGCTCTTACCGCTACCATTGGGACCGACAATAGCTGTTATGCCTTCGTTGAATTCGAATACCGTTTTGCTGGCAAAAGTTTTATACCCGTGGAGGGTCAGTTTACTCAATTTCATAAGCGGCGGGCAGTATAATTGCGAACCGAGAGACGGTAACTATCAATTAATCAGACAATCTCGTGTATTTATGGCAGAAGTTAGCAGACGCGACAAAAAAACCCTTTGAGATAAGAAGATTCAGGGAAAGTCAGAAGAACGGGGTGGTCCGGCGCCTGAGACAGGGGTCGCATAATTTGCACATCACGCCCTGCATCAATAGAGGCGCCAAATAGAACTTTCTGAAAAAGACCACTATCAATTAATCCCGAGCATGAAAATGTTGCCAGGAGGCCATTTCTTCGCAACAGTTGCATGGCCAACATATTGATATCCTTGTAGCCGCGGCAAGCAGCCGGCACATCGCCTTTGCTCTGGGCAAATTTCGGTGGGTCTACGATAGCGATATCAAATTGGCGTCCTTCGTCTCTCAGTTGGCGCAACTTGAGGAAGGCGTCACCTGTTATGTATTCATCATGAGTCCGTTCCCAGCCATTTAGCATCATGTTTTGCCGGGCTCCTTCGAGCATAGTCGTTGATGTGTCAATATTCACAATCCGACTCGCTCCGGCGGCGGCGGCGTTGACCGCAAATCCACCAGTATATGCAAATACATTCAGCAACTCGCGACCAGCCACATTTTCTGAACGACAAACTGTTGCTCGATTTTCTCGTTGATCCAGATAGAGTCCTGTTTTATGACCCCGGAAAAGATCAACGATGAATGACTGGCCATTTTCCAGAACCGTGATATTTCCAGGGGGGCTGGCACCGAAACGTATTCCTGTAACTTTTGAGAGCCCTTCTTTTTTTCGAACATTAACATCAGATCTTTCGACAATGCCATCTGGTGATAGAAGTTCTGCCAAAATAGATACTAACATTTCCTTGCGTTGGTCAATGCCGGCCGTCAGCGCCTGGAAAACCAGGTAGGTATTATATTTGTCGACGACAAGACCTGGAATTCCGTCGGCCTCAGCATTAACTAATCTATATGCAGTTGTTGAGGGTTCCAGTTGGAGTATATCCCGTAATTCAATAGCCTGTTTCAGTTTCTCGCGCCAGAACCCCTCGTCAATTGTTTGACCAGGGTCCCAAGAAAGAATCCGAGCCTGGATTTGGGATAAGGGATTAAAATATGCCTTGGCCAGCCATTTTCCGTTGGCGCCAACAACATCAACCAACTCTCCTGGCTTAACTTCCCCACCAACAATATCTGAAATCGCTCCCGAAAAAATCCATGGATGGTGATTATTGACGGGTTTCTCACGTCCTTTCTTTAAGCATAATTTACCCAACGTTTGTTCCATGTCCTCAGACAGTTCGGTGACCGCTTTCTGCGCCAGACTCGTCTAAGATTAAAGCCAGTGCATGGGGCAAGACCGGAATAAGTATATCGAGACCCTCTTTTACCGCCTTTGGACTACCGGGTAAATTTATGATCAAGGAGCGACCCCGAATACCGGCTACAGCACGTGAGAGCATAGCATGTTGGGTAACTTTTATGCTTTCCTGGCGTAAAACCTCGGCTATACCCGGCGCTTCCTTGATAATAACCTGCCGGGTTGCTTCTGGCGTTACGTCTCTTGGAGAGAATCCCGTCCCTCCACTAGTCAAAATCAGATTCACTCCATTATCGCACCAATCAAGAAGCCGTTCCGAAATAATTTGAAGATTGTCGCTAACGATGCTCTCTTTGGCTATTGACCAACCGAGCCGCCGGCCGATGATATCCACGATCAATGGACCGCTTGCATCATCATACTCCCCCTGAGAAGCACGATCGCTTACGGTTAGCACCCCAACCTTAACATCCATGACCTACGTATACCTCTGAACTAGGCTCATCCACTCTTCATTCAGACCGCTGTCTGTTACGCCATAATAGATGTGAATACCAGAAGTGTTACGCATGGCCAGATCGTACCATACATAGTTATCTTTTCGCCGCTCCTGCAAAAAGGCGATGTCTACTTGCCAGACCAGTTCGTTCGGGTTGGGAATGCCTGCTTCTGCCTGGGTTATAGCGTAGTGCCAAAGTTTCCTTGCCGATGACTTCGTGACGTTTTTGATTAGATTGCCATTTCTCAGGTCGCGAACAGTATGATATGTAGTTCCATCGCGGTCTTCACTGGCTACAATCTCTACACCTGTTCGGGGTGGTGAGACATTGTGTTGGTCAATTTCAACACTGACAACCACCGGAATAGGTTCAGGAATTTCGTTGCTACCAGCTGGAATCGCTATGGGATCTTGGTTTGCTGTAATGCGCCTATCTCTGATCAAGCGCCTCTCCACCAGGCGAACTATTTCATCACGAACTGCCAGGATTGTCTCGGTATCATCACGAACATAAAAACGATTGTCATCTATCGCGTAGGGAAGTTCCCTGCCCGGTGACACTGTTATTCGCATGACAGTCTGTCCCTGTGAAACGAGACTGTCTATTGTAACTTCTGGCTCAGGCCTCATGTGGCGAGCAATTGCTGTCCGAAGGTAATCGGTGGCTTTTAACGGCTCTCGTACACCGGCAATTTTCTCAGTAGTCTCAGGTGAGAGTCCGACATAAATTGTCCCTCCGTTGGTATTGGCCATGGCGCAAACATCCGCCAAAATTCGATTTAAATGGCCACCTCTTTGAGCTGTGCTCTTGTGAAATGATTGGACAATTGAAGGTCCTTCTTCGCGGGCTAACAAAACGAAATCTATCGGGGTTGCAGGCCCACTATAAGGCCTGGTTAGAGAGTGATCGTTATTTTTTAAGACGGCTGCCACCGAATCAAAGCTTACGGAATCTAGGAAAATTTCTGTGACGCGATCCCCAACACCGAGATACTTGGAAGTCGGCGATTCGCGAACCAGGCGGTGAGCGTCCGAACCTTGAATGCAACGCATCGGCCGGGGATATTCAGGTTTTGAGCCTTCGAAGAATCGTCGTGTGGTGTATCGCCCTCGCTTATCTAAGTCTGTGACTTCAAGACAATGTAAATTTTGATCCTGGGTGTAAGCTATGCGTGTCTGCCCCCCAAACTCCAAGCCACGCATGGCCACGCCGTTCCCCGAATTGGCATGCGCGGCAATGACCAGTCCACCTGCTTGGTTGATAGTGCGATAAGCCTGCAGGACGTCGCTTGTAGCACCAACTGTCGAACTTCCCTCTCTCAGTTGGGATAGGGGTACGTTAAGAGAAAGCAGCAAGTGTTCAAGATAGGAGACAGGTGTTTCCGGGGAAAAGATTCCCAAGATATGAAATCCAAAAGTCGCAGTAAATTCGAAGCCAGGTAAAACCAGGATCTTTTCCAACAGGACTCGGTATTTAGCTAATCGCCGTGCCTCATCCGCCTTCAGACGGTCCAATTGCTCCAATAGCTCCAGCTGATGGATTTCATTTTGCATGGCAGCATATCCTGACACGGAATTGTGATCGGTGAAGGCGATCACATCCAGATTCCGCGCTTCGGCCTGCCTAAGAATATCTAGATAATCTAATTGAGCTTCTTGATAATCACTGGAGGCTGGGGTATGTAAATGTAAATCCATCCGCCGCCATTGACGCCCTGCTTTTTTTGCTGAGGAACTCTTTCTAGCATTTTTGGACAAATCAGGTCTCCTGAGGAAACATTTCCCTAAGTTGAGTGGATAGTTCGCTCGGCGAATAAGGTTTGACCAGAAAACTTGTTGCTCCGGCTTTCTCCGCTGCTGCGAGCCTACGGTCGTCCCCAGAGGTCATAATCACGGGTAACGTAGATTTTGCCGCCGTACTGCCGTTTCGAATGGCGACAAGCAGGTCAACGCCATCGTCCCCATAGGATAAATTGCAGTCAATAACAAAGGCATCTACGCCAGCCACCGATGCCTCTTTGGCTCGCTGCACATCTGGGCAGACAAGTACTGTAAAACCATCCATTTCCAACAACCGTTTAATGAGCGTGGTGTTGGTGCGATCGTCATCAACAAAGATTATTCTTCTCATATTGAGATGTAAAGTTAATTCGGATCACCGAGAGAAGCGATTCCGCGCACGAGGCCAATGACCCCGACTGTAAGTTTAAGCGCGTCTGTTGTTTGTATTCTTGGAGCGCCACTCTGTTTTTGTTCTGCAGTCTTATTGAGGAGGTATCCTGCGGCAAGACCGCTAACGGCTCCTATAACTGTCGACACAATCAAGACCTTAATCTTCCAATTATCGTTGTTTTCACTCATAAATATTTATCCCTGTTTAAATAGTCTGGCAATGCTGTGTAGGATGCTCCGCACGAAGGCAAAAAAGGCCTGAAAAATAATAACCGGATTCGCCAATTTTTGGGCAATTCTTTGAATCACTCGCCTAACACTAGTTATGCCCCCATCCAACCGCCATAAGAGCAGTTGCAGTTGTCGTAGAGGTGCCATCCCTCGTCTTTTTCCTTGGATAAAGGCCCCTATCCATAGAGTAGGAAAGATGGCGCACAGGAGCAAAAGAGGAATTATTCCTAAGATCGTAAATGCATCCGCTATGCCGGAGATCGTTTCCGCAGTTTCATCAGTCGGAGGGAACAGAGCCAAGTATAGCAAACCAAGAATTGCTAAGACAAAGACCAGGCTGATGAAAACTATCGGCAAGTAGACAAAGCGAAAGTTGAATCTGCGTATCTCACTTGCTCGATCCAACTGAGAGCTCGTCGGCTGATATTCCTCTTTAGGAGGTACTAAATCTGTTACTTCCATCGGCAATCACCGACCAACATTGTACCACATCAGGGACTCCTGTAACATAATACGGACAAGACCAGACGGTCTCTTACGAGCCGCTGATCCAGTATATATATCAGGGTGGTGAGCAGGTATGATTTGAGTACGCGATTTCGAAACGGTGGAATATCTGATCATTGGCATGGACCATCATACAGGTTCTGTCTATCGATACTCGAAAAACATTGGCAATAATCGGCATTGACTTTCTCTGCATCACCTTCCCAGAGCAGATATCGAACGGAGGAATTGAGGCATTTTGAGTCTTTAGCAGCGCTTCTGGTCCATTCAAAACCTATGCCATCTTCTTCGTCACCCTGGACCAAAAACACCCTGACATGGCGATTTTCTTGGCCTCCAAGATTTAATTCCCCCCTCATTGCCAAAACAAAGGCGAGCATGGGCAAACACATGACAATCAACCATACTACCAAGACGACGAAGTAAGCGACTCGGCGGATCATGATTAGGATATCTCAAATATCTAATGTTAACGCAACGATCTAGTGTAGAGTCGGCTATATTCTTTGAGCATTCTTCTGCTAGAAAACTTTGGTGCATTTGAACGAATTGATTCACGCATTATATCCACCCAGTCCCGGGGAACACCATCAAGATCGCGATGGTAGTAAGCAGGCACAACCTCATCTTCAATTAGTTGGTATAACGATGTGGCATCTGCGGCATCTCTCTCGTCCTGGGTTGCATAATCGTTCTCCTTGCCTATCGCCCAACCGTTCGCTCCGTTGTACCCTTCAACCCACCAGCCATCAAGAATACTGAGGTTGGGGATGCCATTTAACGCCGCCTTTTGACCACTAGTCCCGCTTGCTTCACGCGGACGCCTCGGGGTGTTTAACCAAACATCGACCCCTTGGACCAAGGAACGTGCCATATGCATGTTGTAGTCCTCAACAAAGGCAATGCGTCCACCAAAGTTGTTATGTTTGGCCATGTTGTAAACGGTTTGAATCAGCAATTTTCCGGGATCATCGGCCGGATGGGCTTTACCGGCAAACAACAATTGGACCGGCCGGTGCTCATCCAAAAGAATTCGTTGTAACCGGTCTACATCTCTGAATATCAGTGTTGCCCGCTTGTAAGTTGCAAATCGGCGGGCGAATCCGATTGTCAGGGCGTCTGGGTCAAGCAATGTCCCGCTGGTGAGTACCTGGGTCGGATCGCTTTGTCCTGCAACCCATCGCTCTCGAGCCAGTTCTCCCAAATAGCGCAACATCTTTCGTTTCAACTCCGAATGGAGTTGCCACAATTCGGCATCCGGTATATCGTTGATGCGTTCCCACAACGCCGGCTCATCGTGATGACTTAGCCAATCGGGTCCGAGGTATTTGTTAAATAATTGACCAAGTTCGGGCGGTGTCCAGGTAGGGACATGGATCCCATTGGTAACCGACATAATTGGCACTTCGCCTATTTCCTTATCCGGCCAAACCCCTTGCCACATTGTCCGTGATACTTGACCGTGTAACTCGCTGACTCCGTTGGCCTGACCTGACATTCTTAAGGCAAGTACGGTCATATTGAAGCTGGTTCCCCATTCTTCTTCATGCCGACCTAAATCCAAGAATTGTTCTCGATTGAGGCCAATTTCGTCCCAATAGCCAGCGAAATTTTGTTCCACCATATGAAAGGGAAAGGCATCATGCCCCGCTGGAACCGGTGTATGCGTGGTGAAGAGGGTCCGTTGCCTGATCTCCGCCAGTGCTTCCTCGTAACTCGATCCGCTACGGACAAGTTCGCGGACACATTCCAATATCAGGAAGGCTGAATGACCTTCATTCATATGCCACATTGTCGGGTCAATATTAAGCTTGCGTAGTGCTCGGACACCACCGATCCCCAACATCATCTCCTGACGTATCCTTTGTTCGCTATCACCAGAATACAAGCGAGCCGACAATTCTCGATCCCAAGGATCATTCTCGTCCACATCTGTATCCAGCAAATATAGAGGGATTCGGCCAACCTGAACTTTCCAGATTTTGGCATACACTTCTCTGTCGCCCATCGAGACGGCAACCTTTAATTCTTCACCATCTTCATTCGTTACAGGGACTACGGGCGCACTGTTCATATCAAGCTGTTCGTAAACCGCCTCTTGCCAACCATGAGACGGGATTCGTTGTCGAAAGTAACCTTGGGGGTACATGAAACCTACACCAACGAGCGGGATACCCAGATCACTCGCCTCCTTGGTATGATCCCCGGAAAGAATTCCCAGACCACCAGAATAAATCGGCAAAGAGCTGTGTAATCCGAACTCGGCCGAGAAATAGGCTACTAGCAAGTCTTCTTTTCCCGGATAAGTCTGCTTGAACCAACCGTCTCCGTTAGCCATTTCACGGTCCAAGGCAATCATCACTTTACTATAATGCCTGAAAAAAAGCGCATCAATGGCTTTGGCATCAAACTGTTCCTGGCTTATCTCCTGCAGCATGCGAACCGGATTGTGATGGGTATTTCGCCAAAGTGTTAGATCTAGATTTTTAAACAATGCGCGAGCCTCTGGATTCCAACTCCACCATAGATTGTGGGCTAATTCAGAAAGCCGGGCGATTTTCGCCGGTAGTCGTTCTTCCAAAGATAGCATTTTGTTTTGCGTACTCCTCTAATCGTTCTTCATTAAACTGTTGGGTAGAAATACCTGGCATTTAGTTGCGCTAGCAACTAAATCAATCGACAGAATTATAACATGGCCGCTTGCCTATGACAGGCAATCACCTGGCATCTTCCTGCTCAAAACAAACAAGGGAGTACTATACAGTAAGTGGATGTGCAGGCAAATATATCAGGTAATGTTCATCTGTTTTTTAGTGGTGAGAAGCCCTTCGACTAACAAGGCGATCCGATCATCAAAACGTGGTGCGATAAATCGCCAATCGAATTGGGCAACATGGGCCGCGAGTTCGCGGCTTGCAGCGTTTCTTGCAGCATCGTTTGTAAGGCTCCAGCGAAGAATATCTATCAATCCTGAGTGATCCAAATAGAGGCATTGATCATGAGTGGAAAGGGGCAATAATTCTGGGTAACTCAACCGGCGTGGTAATATGGGATATGTATTGCAGGCAATTGCCTCGAGAATACTGATGCCGAAAAACTCGTGGTGGGCAGTCGATATTGTTATCGCAGCCTCCCAAAGTAATTTTTTGTATACCCCCGCTACAGCATAACCCCAATGTATTATTTGACCGGCCAACTCTGTTCGCGCCTTGTCAAATTCAGCTGGATTTTGCCGGAAATTCGCGCCGCAAACTGCCAAACGGAAAGGTATACCTTCCCGAGCAATCTGATATAGAGCTGTGAAAAACTGTTCTGGATTTTTGTCATATTCCCAGCGTTGATTCCAAAGAATAAGCGGGGGATCGGATGGATCATTACGATGCTGGGCTTTGTTTAGACCCTGGACGTCCAGGCCAATTGGCATTACTTCGCTTTTTTCGAGGAGGAAGGGAACCGTTTCTAATTCATTAAATTCGGGAAAGTGCTTCAGGAAGGACGGTAACGCTGCAAAAAACTCGGTTCGATGATATACCGAGTTAAATAGAACGAGATCCGCCGCAATCATTGAGGCAAAGTTAATGAATCCGTAATGTAAGTCTCGCTCCCCCTGTTGCCTTCTCATTGGTCCCTCTGAAGCACTGTTGGGCAAAGGATAAGTGATCTGATTTTCGTGCATGAATAAAATTGCTGGTAATTTATACGTCGAGCGTCGCGTAAGGGACAGAAAAGTGGTTAGATCAACCATATCTGTAGCCAAAACAACATCGGGTAGGGATACTCTCTGTTGAGGATCGCGGATGCGATATTTATGGTTAAAGCGTCTGGCAAGCGTAATGGCGCCGCCATGCATGCGCCATTTCCAAAAACGATCAGGCATGGCAAGAACATCTACCTCATTTTGGCTGGACCCTATATATCCAGCCGCCCATGAACGATGGCTGCCGCCATGAAATGGTGAAACAAGAACTATTCTCATTTCAATAAGCGACGGGTACAAGATTGGATCATTGGTAGTTGATATGTCAGGTTAAATCGAGTTTGTAAAAATCAATGGTTTGTTCAAACGAGGGTTTGTA
>Ga0307376_10005085_pt1 | contig 11915 bp, 9 predicted proteins | sample TR2MG_FD_202536 | JGI IMG/M metagenome (GOLD analysis project Ga0307376, IMG submission 202536) | Soil microbial communities from Risofladan, Vaasa, Finland - TR-2 | ecosystem: Environmental > Terrestrial > Soil > Coastal area > Acid sulfate soil | place: Finland: Risofladan, Vaasa | collected... | reverse complement strand
GCGGATCCCGACTGGATAAGCTGACTGTTTTTATACCAACTATAATTCAAATTATATCCTTCTGCTACAACATTAAGACTCACTGGCTGTCCGGCACAAATTGTAGTATCGCCTGACTGGCTTAGAAGTTTTGTATTTAAGACAATATTAATATTAAGCCTCGACCATTCAGAAACATTATTATCGATCGTAACCCTTACGATCAGTGTAACCAAACCGGTAAAACCAGTATTCCAGGATACTATGGCATCTTCTGAATTTCCTGAAACAACCCCTGCCTGAGAAGGCAGCAGCTGCCACTCGTATAGTGATGCACCAGGAATGTTATCAATAGAATAACTACTTGAACCCACCCCCTGACAAACCACGGTATCTCCTCCCGGAGATGGTGGTCTATACTCTTTTGCAATACCTGTATTTGTCCGGATCCAGGTTTCAAAATCAGACACTCGAGTATAACCTCCGTAGGTATTGCAATCAGAACTCCCCCAGCTGACAATTCCTCCTAATTTATATTCATCAAAAACTGGAACTGCTAATGGTCCTCCGCTATCACCATTACATGCATCCTTGTTCCCTTTCAGATAACCTGCCATAATATCTGTTGGAGGAATATTTTTCCAGACGGTAGCAGCTTGAGCATTTGAGACAATCGGTAACTGCACTTTTTGAAGAATAGCAGAATAAACAGCAGGATTAACATTGGTCAGCCCCCATCCTGTAACCCAAGACATTACCCCGGGATCAGTAGCACCATATGCAACATCATAAGAGGTAATAATTTTAATAGGTGCTGCATTAATATTATCAATTGGTTGCTTTAGTTTTAATAGTGCAATATCGCTATCAAGAGTCTGACTATTATAATTCTCATTGACAATTACTTCACTCACATTGTATATTTGATCACCAATTACATTGTTGAGATTAGTAGCTCCTGCTATTATAGTCATATCTGCAATTGATATTGTATTTCCAAAGATATTCTTTGTACAATGAGCAGCAGTTACAATCCAATTTTTGCTTATTATCGAACCTCCGCAAAGCTTATTCCCCGCTATATAATATACCTGCCAAGGAAATTCCGAAATGTCAGCGTCGGTTCCTCCTGTAATTTTAACATCATTGTTACGTACTCCTGTAAAAAATGGGAAGGAATGATCTCCCATACCTATTTCTGAATTAATGTGTATTATGGGTTCTCCATTAATCTGAAGAGAATATAATGTTGTATCAGGATTATAAATGAAAGAAACCGAGACTTCAAGAACATATCGTATATTGGCATCAAGAGTAAATTCAACAGAATCGTCAAGAAAATATTCATCCCCTGAAATAACTCTTTTTCCCTCTTTATCAATTATCTGCCATTCAGACAAAGTAGCTCTATCCCCCTTCACAAGTTGAACACTTACCTTCTGAGACATAACAGAAAATGGGATAACACAAAAAAGGAGAATGAATAAGAGACTTTTCATGTACAAATATAATCGTTGCTGTAGAATAAATTTAAATCAATCCTGGCAGGAGGGGAAAATTCAAATTTAAAAGTATAAATATGAATTACCTGATCCCTGTATCAATATCAATATTTAGGATTGCTTTGCTAAGGGAATTTATTGAGACCTCAACAGGCAGGTTGCTACTTCCAACACCGCCCTGATCTTTTTCCAGAACAACCACATAATTACCAGGAGGCAGCTCAGTAATGAATGAACCATCCAAAGCTGGATTTATCTGAGCAATTTTTAATCTTCCATTTGCGGTCCATACACTTACAGGATAAGCATTATATGTCTCAGCAGTCGGCAGGCAATCCGGATTGGGAGGTTCTTTTTCCACCGGACAAATAGGAGCGATAGAGATAGTGCCTTCAAGGAATCCGGCTGGCCGGGTTATCTGCTTTTCGCATCCTGATATAAAAATTAAAACTGAAAGGAATATTATACCAAAAATCCTTTTATACAAGTGTTTATGCATGGTTAATGATTCAGATTAATAACCTATATTTCATCAATTATTATGCCAGAAAACTAACGTTTTAATTACCTTTTTAACCTGCTTTTTATGTAAATATCAGTTCATATCTTTCTGATCAAATTTGTGCATATGATCCTTCCCTTTACGAATTGATTTTTTATATTGTAGCCCTTATTTAGATATAATGAAATAAATATTATCAAATTACACACCTTTATCATTATGCCACGACGGGAAGATATTAAAAAAGTATTAATAATCGGCTCAGGACCAATCATTATCGGACAAGCCTGCGAATTCGATTATTCAGGAACTCAGGCTTGCAAAGCACTACGTTCGCTTGGTTATAAGATTGTACTGGTCAATTCAAATCCAGCCACAATAATGACCGACCCTGAAATTGCTGATGTGACTTATATAGAGCCCCTTAATGAATATGCACTTACAGAAATTATAAAAAAGGAACGTCCCGATGCTCTTCTTCCAAATCTGGGTGGTCAGACAGGTTTAAACCTCTCTTCTCTGCTTGCTAAAAAGGGCATTCTGGCCAAATATAATGTTAAGGTAATTGGGGTAAATATAGATGCTATTGAACGAGGAGAAGACAGGACCGCCTTTAAGGAAACAATGAACCGACTTGGCATTGAAATGCCTAATAGTAAGGCTGTTAATACAGTTGAAGATGCAGAGATTATTGCAGCTGAACTTGGATATCCTGTTGTTATCCGGCCTGCTTATACAATGGGAGGTACCGGTGGAGGATTGGTATATAATGTAGAGGAACTTCGCATCATCGCAAGCAGAGGACTATCAGCAAGTATAGTTAACCAGGTTCTGATAGAAGAGTCTGTTCTGGGTTGGGAAGAGCTAGAGTTGGAGGTTGTAAGAGATGCAAAAAACCAGATGATTACTGTCTGCTTTATTGAGAATGTGGATGCAATGGGTGTACATACTGGTGATTCATTCTGCACTGCACCAATGTTGACAATTGATCCTGAACTTCAGAAACGTCTTCAGAAATATTCTTATGATATTGTTGAGGCCATTGAAGTTATCGGAGGTACAAATGTGCAATTTGCTCACGATCCTAAAAGTGACAGGGTTGTTGTAATAGAAATAAATCCACGCACATCACGCTCATCAGCTTTAGCTTCTAAAGCAACTGGATTTCCAATTGCATTTGTCTCATCTCTTCTTGCCGGAGGACTTACTCTTGATGAAATACCTTATTGGAGAAAAGGAACACTCGATAAATATACCCCCTGGGGGGAATATGTAGTAGTGAAATTTGCAAGATGGGCTTTTGAAAAATTCGATGGTCTTGAAGATAAACTCGGGACACAAATGCAGGCTGTCGGAGAAGTGATGAGTATTGGAAAGAATTATAAAGAGGCTCTGCAAAAAGCTATTCGGTCACTGGAAATAGGTCGATACGGACTGGGATTTGCGAAGGATTTTAATAGTAAATCGCTAGAGGAGCTTATGAATATGCTTACATATCCATCAAGCGAACGACAGTTCATAATATATGAAGCTTTGCGTAAAGGAGCTGATATAGATGAACTTCACAGTAAAACCCATATTAAGTCATGGTTCATTTCACAGATGAAAGAGCTTGTAGATATGGAAGAAAAAATACTTGCATACAAAGGCAAGATTCCTCCTGACGAGATCCTTTCACAGGCAAAGAAGGATGGGTTTGCTGACAAATATCTCTCAAAGTTACTGGGAATTAAGGAAATTGAGATCAGGAATAAACGATTATCTCTAGGACTTAAGGAGGCCTGGGAACCTGTACCTGTAAGTGGTGTTGAAAATGCTTCATATTACTTCTCAACCTATAACGCTCCCGATAAAGTGGAAGTAAGCAGCAGGAAAAAGATAATGGTCCTTGGTGGTGGTCCTAACAGAATTGGTCAGGGTATAGAATTTGATTACTGCTGCGTACATGCAGCTTTTGCAATAAGAGATGCAGGATTTGAATCTATAATGGTAAACTGTAATCCTGAAACAGTATCAACAGATTATGATACGTCAGATAAACTATACTTCGAACCTCTAACAGCAGAAGATGTCTTAAGCATTTATAACAAAGAAAAGCCTGAAGGAGTTATTGTTCAGTTTGGCGGACAGACACCTTTAAACCTGGCGAAGGAGCTTGCAGAAGCAGGAGTGAAAATTTTAGGTACAACTTACGAGACTATCGATCTTGCAGAAGATCGTGACCGTTTCCGTAATATAATTACCAAACTGGGAATACCTCAACCGGAATCAGGTATGGCAAGCAATCTGGATCAGGCTTTGAAGATTGCTGCACGAATAAGGTATCCCCTGATGATAAGACCTTCATATGTTCTTGGAGGCAGGGCGATGAAAATAATTCTAGATGAAGAGATGCTTGAAGAATATGTTATAAAAGCAGTTGGCGTATCTCCAGACAGACCTCTCCTGCTTGACAAATTCCTTGAAGATGCTATTGAAACAGAGGCAGATGCAATATCAGATGGTGATGATGCTTTTGTCCCGGCAATAATGCAACATATCGAATATGCTGGAATCCATTCAGGCGATTCAGCATGTGTGATCCCTCCTGTTATTATCAGAAAAGACCATAAAAAAACAATTTATGATTATACCCGTAGGATCGCAATGGAACTGAGTGTAGTCGGTTTGATGAATATCCAGTATGCCATCTATGAAGATAAGGTTTACATATTGGAAGCCAATCCAAGAGCTTCACGTACTGTTCCCCTGGTTTCAAAAATTTGTAATATCTCCATGGCCAGAATCGCCACACAAATATTGTTGGGACAAAAACTCTCTGACTTCAATCTGAAAAAAGTAACTATAACACATTACGGTGTAAAAGAAGCTGTTTTCCCATTTAACATGTTTCCGGAAATTGATCCTCTGCTGGGACCCGAAATGCGATCTACAGGAGAAGTGCTTGGCATAGCTGATTCATACGGCTTGGCATTTTTTAAATCCCAGGAAGCAATCCAGTCTCCTTTGCCTATAAAGGGAACCGTCTTAATAACAATTGCTGACAGGGATAAAGATCGCATACTCGAAACTGCAGAGAATTTTAGAGATATGGGATTCAGAATAGTTTCAACCGGCGGAACAAAACTCTTTCTCAAAAAACATGGTATAGAAGCTGATCTTATCCTTAAAGTCCACGAAGGCAGACCTAATATTGTAGATGCAATTAAAAACGGGGAAATTGACTTGGTTGTAAATACTCCTTCCGGTCGTCTCAGCGAATATGATGATTCTTATATTAGAAAAAATGCTATAAAATATAAGATCCCATATATTACAACTACATCAGCAGCACTTGCTTCAACAAATGGCATAAGGGAGAGACGCAATGGTGAATATAAAGTAAAATCACTGCAGGAGTATCATTCAGAAATAAAAGACTAAAGATTGAGCTGATAGTACATTTACTAAATATATTTTCGAACACCTGTAACCTTATGGCTGGGATTTGTTTTCATACTTTGGATAATTGATTTTTAAGAGGATCCAGTCTTTTGAATTTCCATTACTCCATTCATTAAATATCCGAATCTGCTTTAACACTATCCATCGATGTCATATCTTTGTATGATTCCTGATACTCATAAAAAATTATTACATGATTAAAAAATTTGTAATTGTCTCAATGGTTCTTGTTGGGTTGATATCTCTCAAATTTCAGGTTCAAAATAGACCAATGAGCCTCTTTAACAAAACAGACCTCAGCGGATGGCATGCTGATGTACCGGATATGGATAAGGATACCACTTTAAATAGCCCGTTTATAGTCCGTAACGGCTTACTTGTCAGCCTTGGAAAGCCGGGAGGTCATCTTATTACGGATAAAGTATTTCAAAATTACAGATTACATGTCGAATACCGTTTTGCTTCAACACCGGGCAACTGTGGCATACTTGTTCATGCCTCAAAACCTCGTGCCCTTTACAATATGTTTCCTCAATCAATAGAAGTACAGATGGAAAATAAAAATGCCGGTGATTTCTGGTGCATAGTTGAAGACATAAAAGTTCCTGATATGGAAGCTCGAAGAGGTCCTAAGGATAAATGGGGTATTACCGAGGGCAAAAACCGACGTATAGCCAATCTTACTGATGATTCAGAAAACCCTGTAGGTGAATGGAATACATTGGTTATTGAATGCCATGGGAATGAAATTAAAGTATGGGTTAATAATATACTGGTAAACTATGGTTTTGACTGTACAGCCGATAAAGGTCATATTGCTATACAGGCAGAAGGTTCTGAAGTTGAGATCAGGAAAATACTTATAACCCCCCTCACCAATTGAATAATCCAGCCAGGTACAAGAATCCGGTGATGATCCTCGGAAGGATTTCGAGAATCACATAACCAGCTTGATTCATGCCATAAATTGCTTTTTCTGAAATTATTCATACATATTGCTAAGATCTGTCTCTGATAATTCAATAATAAATTTTGAAATCCTGGTAATAACTTCATTGAAACATTTTTCTCCTTTTATATTGGTTGCTTTCATAGGATTTCCAATTCCGGTATCAACAGTTACTTTTGACCATTTACGTTCCGCCCAGGCCCAGTTTTTATTCAATTCTTCTATTTTAAATTTCTTACTCTCACCGATCCCCGCTTCATCCAATGGAAGAACTAAATCAGGCGCAAGGTATTGCATCACACTTGTCTCCATCTCATCAGCATGTCCGCCATCATTCTCAAAAAATTCTGAATTATCAAATGATTGATACCAGTTACAACTACATATAAACATTTCAGGATATCTTAGCCCTAACTCCCTGATAATCTGTTTAAAATCATTACCCCCATGGCCATTCAAAATCATGAATTTATAAATATGATGTCTGTTTAAAACATCAACTATATCATTGAGAATTGCTAATTGTGTTGAAGGGTTCAGGTTAATATTTAATTTAATATCCATTTGACCTGTATTGACACCTATTGGTATTGTTGGTAATACAACTACCCTGGATCCCTTATTCCAGGCTAACTGGGCCGATTCCACTGTAATTTTTTCAACCATAATATTATCAGTGGAAAATGGCAAATGATAATTATGTGCTTCAGTTGCTCCCCATGGCAATATAGCTAATTCAATATCCTGATCTTTAATTGTTTTCCAGTTTGTCTCTGCTAAAATAAATGGTCTCATCCTGTAGAATTATTTAATGGATAATGTAAATAGCTATTAGTCGGGTTATAATTTCCCGAAGGCTAATTTATTCCTGAAGATATAATATAATACATTCACTTACATAAAAGTACTTATTACTTTTATGCACCAGGGTAATACTTACACCTGTCAACCTTATTCAGATTTTTTTTTGGTAATCTTAAGTTTTTCTATCTCTTTATTCTTATCAGCTATCTCCTTTTCAAGTTTACCTAATTCTTCATTCAGGTTATCAACCTTTTCATTAAGTTTACCTATATCATCCCTTAAACCGTTAACCTGTTTAATCAATTCAGCTTTATCTGTTTCCAGACCTTCAATTATTGGAGTATAGACTGATTTTGCATAGTACCAAGATGTTAAATAACCGATGATTGCTGCAACCAGGAGTAATGCAACTATTGTAATTACTGCCCCTGTAACAGACTGTGCGAGTAGTATAAATAACGGCTTCATAATTATTGCATTTTAATTGATATTTCTGTTCTTCTGTTCTTTGCTCTACCCTCTTCAGAAAGGTAATCACCCAGTGGTTGATCCGACCCTTTTGAGTCACTACTAATCCTCCCTGAAAGAATTCCCTTTTCTTCCAAAACTTTGCTAACACTCAGGGCCCTCCTTAACCCTAAAGCATTATTATATTCTGATGTACCTACTAAATCAGCATGACCCGTAACTAAAATTATTGATGATGGGTACTTATCAAGCCAATTTTTAATTTCAGTAATGCTGTTATCAATTCGGGAATCCATTTTGAATTCTGCCTTGTCAAATTCAAAATAGATCATCAGGGTCTTTGGCATCGATGCTAATATATGCGCAAGTGAGTCTGACACATTAGTCTGTTCTTCATGAATTTGCTGTACCGGTTCCGGTTTTCTCATCGCAGGCAAGACCTTATCATTATAAAGCCATGCGGAAATAAAGCACCAGATCACGAATACAACAAATCCGGTAATAAGAATTCTCATTGTATGATTTGTTAAGTTACAGATCAGGTAATTATTCTACAAGTTAGTAAATTATAATAGAATAGGAGATATCATTTGCATTAATATTTATTTCTTGCATCAGATTATATCCATCACTGGCTTACTCATTTACTCTCTTGACCTGTCTCATCAAGGTATAAGCCCTTCCTGGATAACAGGTGATCAATATTTGCCAAACCATAAACAACTACTGCCGTTACAATGGATGTCTGATTCTGATATTCAGGGATACTCTTGTTATACAGGTCCCGTTCGGTATGCCATATCTCACCATAGTTAAAATCGTAACCTTTCGGATCTGCAGTTCCAAAACTGATTGTCGGAATACCATTCATCGCAAAATAGGCATGATCCGACCCTCCTGCTGATACAGGTCTTGGTCCCGGAGGAGCTTTTCTTTTATTAAGGGTAAACGGGAAATCAGGATTGATTCCGTTAATAGGCTTGCATATCTTTTCAAAATCATCATACATGTCCTCCGGTACAGTAAGACTGTTAGCCACAGTTGGACCTCCATCACGGTTGAAATAATTGGATATTTTATCCCAGTTATTTTTATTCCTTTCCACCCAGCTTTTCGAGCCCCAAAGACCGAACTCCTCACCTGCCCACAGACATACGAGGATTGTACGTTTTGGCTGTCCTCCTGCAGCCATGATCAGACGTGCAGCTTCCATAACCGGTGTTACTCCCGAGCCATCATCGACACCTCCTGTTGCCACATCAAATGCATCGAGATGGCCACCCATCATTACATACTCATCCGGGTATTTACTTCCTCTGATAGTTCCAATTATATTATGATATTTAACAGGACCCATTTTGAAATGGTTCCTAATATCAAATTCAAGCTGAAAATATCTGCGTTCCTTAACCATCTGTTCAATAATCATATACTGATGCTCATCAAGCTTGATATCAGGAACTGTTGGAAGAGTCTCAAAAGTCATTTTTTCTACATTCTTTCTATCGTATAAAACCCGAATAGGTACTGCTGATGATTGAATAATCCCTAATATTCCAGCCTCACACATCTGCCTATAAAAAAGGGCAGGTTCTTCTTTAAAAGGAGAGGTTGGTTCAGGTTTCTGGTCAGGATTTGTCCTGTTTTCTTTAATAATCTCCTTATTCGCTTTATCTATTTCCTCATTTTCAGCAATTATCTTTGTCCTAATTGAATCGCCTTTTGATGAATAATCAATAGGCCATCCTGTATTATTTCCTGTAATAAGCACCCATGCTCCTTTAAGTACTCCCTTCATTCGATCAAAGTCTGCCTGGGTTTTGGGTTCCAGTAGAACATGACCTCTCTGGACACCTTTTGTACCTGATGTATATGATGGAGTAGCAAAATGAAGGATCATACCGTTTTCACATAACATTCTACCAAACCATGGACCACGGTTAAATCCGACAGGCAAAGTTCCGGCTTCATCCATCGTTACCCCAATTCCCCATTTACTAAACTGTGAAGCACACCATTCTCCTGCATTTTCGTATGCATCTGAACCAATTAATCTGCCACCAAAACGGTTGGTAAGAACATCGAGATGATTCATGGTCTGATTATCTGTCTTGCCAATCTCAATAATTGTGTTTATTACCTTGCTCTGTTGTGCCGATAATGTTGAAAAACAAGAAATTAGAAACAATGATATTAAGGTGTAAAATATTTTTACCATGCTTTCATGCGTTTAAATTTGCCTGATTTATGTTATTGAAGACTAATGCGTAAATAAAAATTTTAATCTATTTAATTGTTTGGGAAATAAAACTGCCCAAGCCACATGTTAAACAGAAAGTTGCAATATTTAAGTCCTCATTCTGAGTATGGAAATGAATTCTCTTTTATTGGGATCGTTCAGAATTTGTAAATCGTACACAGCAGGATCCTTAAATTACTTATATTATCTGTATTGATAACCTTTCCGTTGGTTTGCATGGTTCCATACGCTGCTGTTGTACTTTCAATTTCACCTGCAAAAGTTAAGCGTCCTTCTGTAACAGCTATTCGTGGAGCGACTCTGAACACATGATCAATATCATTTCCACGACCATAAACAGTACCTGTTATTAAATCCTGAGCACCAAGGTTTTTGCTAAAGCCGGTAAATAGTCCCAATATTACCTTTCCACCATTGGTGGTCAGATCAGCCCAGATATTTGCAGTTTTCAAATTTGTATAGGTTTTTACCTGGGATACAGGGTTAGATCCTGATACAGCATATCCTCCTATCATAACCAGATCACTTGCATTTTGTCCATAAATTCCCATTACAGAGATATTTACAGGGTCTGTCTTAAATTTAACATTAGTATACATTGAAAAACTGCCAATTGTGGCATCAGTTTCATAATTTGCAGGGGTCCTGAGTTCTGGTCTCAATTTCTTGTAATCAATTCCTGCCCATCCGGTAATAGCATCTCCTACCGGCACACGGACCTGTAGATCGAAACCAGGTAACCCACTATTACGTAAATATTTATTACTTCCTCCATCCGGGCCGGAAGAAGTAAAGTCGCGTTGACCGTATGCTGTAAGAGATAAACCAATATCGCTTATTTTCCTGGTAATCCTTACTTGCGGGTTACGGCTGAATGGTGTAAAAGGAGCTCCGGTATTAAAGCTTAGAGTTAAGGGATAGCTTTCAACAGGAAACATTGGATGCCAGTTCTGTCCAATAAGCAATGCAGTATTAGACCAATCCAGTTTAACCCAGGCATGTCGTAATCTGAAACCATTAATATCACTCTCGTTTGTGCCAAAAAATTCTGCTTCAATCCCACCGGACGTTTTTGCACCAAATGCGTCAGGGCCGGTAATATCACCTTTAAGACGGGTTTGAATATTAAGGATATGAAAGCTTGGATTGGCATTAATATCATTCCCGGCAATATCAAAAAGTGCATTATCCGGATAGAGGTAAAAATGCCCTTCCCTCAAACCGTTTGATGTACTTGACTGTCGTGTATCACGAAATATATCAGTTTTTACAAAACCTGAAAAATTAATGCCAAATTTCTGATCTTCCTTATTGTCCTGAGCATAAACTGATAAGCAAGAAGCAAGTAAGAGTGCAATAACTAATTTTTTCATCTTTCTTTAAAATATTAAATGACCATTATTTAAAACTTATATAAAATTATCTTTTTATATCATTACAGAAACATCAATAATGACTCCCAAAGTTACAAAAATGATTATCTGGCTTAAAAACTGGATATCTATTTTCAGTTATAGATCTCACATTAGAAATGCCTCTTCTTATACTCTTTAAGCAATTTTTCCTCATCATCACCTTTTACAATACCTTCAAACAAAAGATTAAGAAGATCATCTATTAATTCGTCTCTGAAGCCGGCTGTAATAGCATATCGTTTAATCAATCGCTTTTCTGAATCTGTGATCACACCATCTGCAAGGATAAGCTCGGCAATATTGTAAAGCTGATCAAATTTATCTTTAAGACTATAGGGTGTGTCGTAATTATCAAAGCTCTCAGAACCTATAAGCTTATCAATCTCAGGATCAGTAAGCCCAAATTTTCTCCCCTCTTTATGAAGCATCTCCAGCTCCGAGGTACTTATCTTCCCGTCGATCTTAGAAACCTGTATTAGATGGATGTAATGTTCCTTGTTTACCCTTTTTCCTTGATTAGTTATAAAGTCTGAGAAATTCATTATATTTTTATTATATTATTGATTTAGTGTTAATTAACTGTGCTTAAAAT
>Ga0307376_10005083_pt1 | contig 11915 bp, 6 predicted proteins | sample TR2MG_FD_202536 | JGI IMG/M metagenome (GOLD analysis project Ga0307376, IMG submission 202536) | Soil microbial communities from Risofladan, Vaasa, Finland - TR-2 | ecosystem: Environmental > Terrestrial > Soil > Coastal area > Acid sulfate soil | place: Finland: Risofladan, Vaasa | collected... | reverse complement strand
ACAGCTTCTCCAAGTTCGCGCGGTTCTGCCTGTACTCAGTAAGTTCTGCAGGTGTCATCTTGGCAACCCACTCGTTCTCTGCCTTGTACGATGCCTTCATGAACTCCTGTGCCATGGCCAAGTCTTTCGCGTTGTCGTGATGGCGCGCAAGGTCCTTGTACCACTTCTGCCCTTCCAGTGGCTTGGTCGGGTCGAAGCGCGGGTCGATAGCGTCCAGTGTGGCCCGTTGACTGAGTTGCGACTGCTTCATGACATCCTGCGATCCGTTTGGTTTGCGTGATATTTGCGCACTCCACTCGTTGCCTTGGCGTCCGACCAGTGCCGACTCGATCTCCAGAGCCTTGTGCGTTCCTTGGATTTTGTCCAGTGCGCCCTTGAACTTCCCGATGCCCGGGGCGATCGACTTGTAGGCTTCCGCCAGATGGTTGATCGTGTGCCATGGGATGATCTGTTTCAGTACTCCAGACGGCACACTCTTCAATGTCTTGACGCTCTCCACAACACCGGAAATGGCGCGGTCGAGAATTTGCTTTGGCGCATCGAGTGCCTGCTGAGTTGTTTCAGAGTGCTGCACGCCCAATTCAGCCGCATGGCTGATATCGTAGCGCGGCGCTGGCGCCTGTTCTGTGACCTTCATCACATCCCGCAGCAGCGAAGTCTGTCCCGGCTGCATCCCCAAGAACGAACGCACTGCATCGATCAGTCGCCCGAACAACGACTTGCCTCCGATAGAAGGGATAGTGTCTAGTGCTTCTTGAGTCTTCGGATCGGTATTGGCCATGGCCAGAAACTCGTCCAGATTCTTGAAGGCGTATATCGACTGGAGATTAGGAAACGCAGCTTTCGCTGCATCATACAGTTCCTTGACGGAATTCCTGAATACCTCATCGTTGCGAAGTCCCCATGCAGTCTTGGCGTGGACAGCCTCGTGCAGCAGCGTTGTTACACCCGCGCCATTATGCAATACCACATCCCCGCGATAGTGTTCTCCGAGTACAGCGTTGCCGTTGATATTCGTCTTTGACCGACCACTCAGTTCGAACTTACCCGCAACTGCTTTGGGATCTGAGAGCAGCTTGTCTGCAAGTCGCTTCAGTTTCGGGTCGAGACTGTCGCGCACGATCCTCAGTGCATCGCCAAGTGTCTTGGCGTCCTTCAACAGCCCCTGAGTCTTGGCCGCATCTGCCGCACCAACACCATCGGCGCGCTCGTTGAAGTTCACATCCCAGTCTTCGTCCTTGATGTGTTCGGGCTTGATCCGCAGCGACGTGCGCTCTGCGATCTGGTTGTTGCGATGGCGACTGGCAAGTTCCTCGAAATCAGCGCCGCTCTGCCGGCCTTGGTCCCAGAGATCGCGATGCGCTTCGTTCAGATCCTCATAGCGCGGGATTTCCTTGGCATCGCCATACTCGTCGTGGCGCATCTGGTCCCACGCTTCTTTGGCGGTTTCAGGTGCGATACCTTCTTCCGGTTCTGCCTTGGCGGCCACAGGTTCTGCCTTTGCAACTTCAGGTGCGACTTCCTGCTCCGCAGGCTTCTCCAAGAGTGCGTGCGTGCCTTTTACAACAGCGGTGTCGATGACACCATCCTGCTTAAGTTGTTCTATAAGGCGCGCTGCTTCACTCTCCCCGATCTGTGAGTGCGCGCGCTGCAGACGACCAATACTGATCTTTCCGTCCTGCTCTGCAAGCGATTTTGCAAGACCATACTTCGCGGAACGCTCCGTTTGGTTACGCCGTTCTACTGGTTTGGCGGCTGCTTCGGCGGCCTTTTCGACAGGTTCCACTCCTTTGAGCTTTAGAATTCTAGGCAATCTAGCCTTTAACTCTTTCAGTGCTTCACTTTTTGTGTCCGCCAAATACGTCGTAACATGGCCCCTTTGACTTGGCCCGGGGTTGTTGTGCCCACTTTCGTCCCAATGCCACCCGGGGAGTCCCATCGAACCTGTAGCGTCGTCCTTGTAAATTTTGATGGTGTCACCCGTACTGGTTGTGACGTGCGTTTCTCCTGTGCCTCTAATCTGCTTTACAGATACGATCTCAGGTTCTACTGGTTTGGCGGCTGCTTCGGCGGCCTTTTCGACAGGCTGGGCAGTAGGCCTCTCAACGGGCTGTTCAGCGCCGCCGGCATTGACGGCAGCTTCAGGCGCTGGGCGTTCGGCTCCGGCCCCCTGATTTTCATTGGCGGTGACTTCATTTGATTCTCCTTTTAATGCCCTCTGATTTTTCTTTTCCCCGTTAAAGTATTTCTCCAGTCTAGGGAATAGCTCCGCAGCGTCGCTTCCAGCCCATTCATGCGCTCTTTCTCCGGCACCTTTCATCACATCGTCAAATGACCAGCCTTGTTTGGCTGCGAACTCAAAAGCATTCTTGAGTGTCACCCATTCTGGAGAGTGTACAAAATTAGGACTGTCAGAATCCTTTATCTTCATCGCAATACTGCGCCCAAGGTGTGCTGCAGATTCTGGATCGAAATCATGTTGCGCATCACGGTAGCTGCCTACATTTTCAGCATTGTCGCTGTGCATGGATGCGTGTTTGTCCATAGCCTCTGTCGCATTTGCGTTCCACCACTTATCCTTCGCGCGTCTTCCCAAGGCTGCAAATTTTTGTGCTTCTTCCGGGCCATACTCAGCTGTAACTGCTTCTTGCTCCAAACGAGCATCCTTGGCTTGTGCTGCTGGTAACGCTGCATCCAGCTCATCTGCAGTCATTTCATGTAGTGGCTTGTTCAGAACTGAAAGCTGCGTGCCTTGCTTCAAGCTATCGTGATACTTGGCCAGTCCCTCAGCGTATGCAGCCTTGCTATTTTCCAAGTCCATGTTGTCAAGATGCGCAATCTGTTCTTCCGGCGTCATTTCTGCCAGTTTGGCGATACGTGCTGCAGGAACGGTCGTAGCTCCAAATTCTTGCAGCTGGGCCTTCAGCGTGTCTTCTGGCGTCGCTGATACGGGCGCGGTTGCGGGGGGCGCTTCTGGCACAGCTGGTTGTGCAGTCTGGTCTTCAGGCGCAGCTTCGCGCGCACCGTACATCATATTTGCTCTAGCACTGACGCGCTCACTTTCCGGCAGTGTGTTTATATGCTCATCTATCTGCGATTGTGTTCCGGTCGATCCATCTGGAAATACGAACATCGTATCGTTCTGCAGGTGCGGAAGTGCCGGAATCGCCTGTTCGACCTGCTGACGAGCCGCCTCCGCCTGATCAGATAGCATCTGTGCATGTGCTTCAGGGAACGCACTACTGATGTCCACCGGCTGATTGGCCTCGATAGCCTGAGTAGCTGAGTCAAGCCATGACTGCGCGGCCTGCGGGTCTGACCCTTTGATCGTCCCGTAGAGCTTTCTTGCCTCAACATTTCTGCGAGTCAAGGCATTTGGGTCAACAGTGCCATCTGCGCCCGGGGCAACAGGTTGTGTGATCGTCTTGGCTGCCACATCGCGAGCCTGAGCCGCACGGTAAGCTCCGAACACAGAAAGCGGCCCAAGCAGCGTCGCCATTCCCAAAGAAGATGGGATGCTGCCTAATGCAGCATCGATCGGGTCTACGTTTACGCCGTGTGCCTTCTCAACCGCAGCAGACCCCGCAGTCATGGCAGCGACGGTCAATGGTAGCGCGACGGCGTTCTCGGCCATATTGGCCAGTGCCGGTTTGAACACGTTCTTGCTCGTGGCTTCCGCCATCGCACCTTCAATACCCGGTGCAGCCTTGGACAGAGCGCCTGTAACCAGTCCGCGCGCCGCGCGCCCGACGAGTGCTCCACCGACTAGCCCACCAACACCCTGTATCGCGCCTGACTCTAAAGCTGCGGTTTTCGCTTGGTCTGGGTCGCCAGTCGCCTTCAGGACCCGCTCGTAGGTGTCCTGCGCGCCAGTTGTCGCCATTTGCGTTGCTGCCATGCCAAGGCCGATCTCGGGCTGCACAGCACCAACTGCCATGGTAGGCAAGAATGAACCGAGTCCTTCAGCACCACCCGCCAGTGCATTGACAATCGCGCCATGCTGTTCAGGGTGCATCGTGTAATCAGGAGTTTCCCCGCGATTGGTCGCGTTCTGCACCATCTGCGTTCCGGCAGCGTTTATTGCACTGTCATCCGGAGACAGTATCTGCAATGCCTTTCCTGCGGCTTGTTCGCCACCGACAACTAAACCCCGCTTCAGGCCGCGACCGATCTCCCCGAGCGCGCTGGTTTGTACAGGCGCATCAGGCGTAAACGACTCTGGATCAAAATCCGGCTTAAATGAAGCTGGGTCGAAAGGTTGTGCCATTGCTATCTTGGTACCACTGCGCCGTTGCGGACTATAAGTTTATTCCCGTACTTGTCTGTGCCAGTCTGCCCTTCGACAAGTGGCGGCTTGTATGGCTTGTATGTGCCTGCGCCCGGGCCGCTGGCTGTGTAGCTGCCAAGGAATTGCCCCGTCAGCGGGTCGTAATGAGGCTCCGAACGACCAGCGAACGCCTGCATACCGCGAAGATGGTACTCACCCGCGATGGTTGGTGCGTTAGCCTGATTTGCCACTTGACCTGCTCTTGTATTTGCCATCGAATAGGCATCATAAGCAGCAAGCGCATTTGTATTGTCTGTTTGCTGCAGTTTAGATTGCCGCTGTGTCTCTCGATTTTCAACCAGCGCTCCTGCTAGAGTGGTTGGAGTGTACGAACTTTGCCCACCTGCCAGCGTGGTAGGTGTCGGCGCCACTGGCGTTGTTGGAGATGCGACAAGTCCTTTTGAGGAAACAGGCGCAGCTGCAGGTACGACTGGTGCCGGAGCAGCAGGCGCAGTAACAGGATTCTCTAGGGGCGGCGCAGCGGGTGACATATCATTCCAGCCTTTCGTAATGCTGTACGTCCCTAAATTTTTGTTCTGGTCTTGTGGAGTGGCAAATTGATAGCCTCCTCTGTTGTCTGGAATAAAGGAAGGAAGCGACAAACCCGCAGTAGCTGGAGCTTCGTTTTTCAACCCTTGCACTGATTCTCGATTAAGCTCAGCACCTCGCTCTGTATCGGAATCGTCTGGATACGTAGGCGCTCCCGGGTATGCAGGCATAATCGTCAGCCCCCCGCCAGCCATGTGTGGCATACCGCCCATACTGTTGACCGTCATTCCACCCATGGGGTTGTGCGTCGCGTTTTTGATCGCGTCCAGCTTCCCAGCGCCGATCTTTCTCACTGTATCTGCCGGCATAACATACTCACCGTGGCTCAACATGGCCGGCACGCTATCTGATGTTCCAGATCCCGGGCCTTTAACTCGTCCACCACTCTTCATGTTCTTGCGCACCATGCCGCCGTGCGCGTAGGTATCGCTGAACACAGTCTGCCTGACTTTAGGCTTGGCCTGCGCTGCCTGCCGTTCCTGCTCCAGCATCTGATTGTGCGCGCGCGTCGCGGCCTGACCTTGTTCGTAGGTGTAAGTAGGTGCTTGCTCTGGTGCAGCTGCGACTTGACGTACCGTTTGTGGTACATCCGCCGATGATGGTGCAGGATAGGTAGCTCCGATACCAGCTTCTTCTTCCTGTCTCGATACATCCGGGAATCCTTGCGGTCGAAACATGCCGTGCAGCCCACCGTCTGCCATGTGGATCATGTGCTTGCCGGTATCTGCCTTGTTGAAGTCCTTGGCAACCTTGACAGGTATCCCCATCTTCAGAGCGAAGGCAGGGTTGTGCGCTGCTGCCGCCATGGTTCGTGCTTGTTTTGGTGAAGTCGATGGCATGATAGCCTCCTTATGTAATCGCTGCGCTCGCAACGCCGTGCAGTCCGCCAAGAGCCGCGTTAGTCACTTGCGCGTAAACTTGTGCGCCTGCTACATCAGCTTGAACCTTGGCACGAATCATCTCGGACCACGCCTGCTGAATGATGCTATCGCGTCTGGCGCCTGAATCCGCATACGCCGCATTTGACCTGTTGGCTGTATCTGCCTTTCGGATGAGCGTGTCATAGTACGCATTGATCGCTCCGAACAGATTATTTCGAGAAGAAAAAGTTGCTATGTTGTGATTCATCTCGTTCTCCATTACGCGAGAATACTCCCCGATATAGCCGTTCATTGCGCTGAGTAGCCCTGTCTTTAACTTGACTGCAATATCAGCAGCAAACTTGACACCCTCTACTTGGATGTCGAGTGCCTTCTCCGCTTCCTGTGCAGCCAGCTCAGCGATCTTGTTATTGTACTCTTGATTCTTTTGCTGTATCTGATTTGCCAGTATCCCAGGCGGGAGTGTGAATCCTCGTCCAGCCCACTCTGTCACGACCTCATCTTCCCAAGCCTGACTTTGACGCAGCACTTGTGCGCGAGCGCGAGACCAGATAATTTCCTGCATTGCTTCCAACACTAATGTTTGTGTGACTGATTGAAGCAATGTGTCAATGCCATTCTGTACCGTAGCAGGGAAAAACTTAGTGACCCATGCTTCCTGCATCCCTTCAACCACGGCGAGTGCGGCATTTGAACCAAGCGGGTACTGATTCATGTACATTTGAATTTGCTGGATTACATTACTTGGCAGCGTAATTACGCGCGAGTCTATGTCTTCAGGAGAAGTGAGCAGCTCAGAAGTCAGGTTGTAGTCTGAATTATTAAGCAGCCCTACTACATCATTAACGCGAAAATCCACAGCTCCCATTTGATTGTTAGCTGTGTTTTGAAGGTAGCGCAGTAAGCTATTTACTGCATCCGCAGTAGTCGTCGCTATCTGTACTGGAGCAACAGGAGTCGTTGGTGTCGTAGCACTTCCATCCGGTCCTAAACCCAAACTATCATTAGTGATCGTTGTCATGTCACACTCCGCGACGCTTCAGTATCTCAGGTTTGAATTCTAACGCATCCGCCTCAAAGTCGCACCCGTTCTGGTTTTCAACGCGGAACTGCCAGTAGCGTCCTTCAAGTCCCTTGCCTAGCGTTGCTCGCGATCCTTGAACAGCACCGCCCGGGCCAGTGAGAGCATAATACCGCCCTTCTCCGTTGTTGGCTATCGCTTTCAACAGCATGGTGCCTGTCGCCCGGATGCCGCTGTACACAGCAAACACACGTTTATTGTGAGCATCCTCGAAGTCGCTCTGGCCTGTCATGAGATAGGCATCAATGTTTCGACCGGCATCGGTATCTCCATCCAGCGCGTATATCCCGCCAGCGCAGGATAAATAGGTCACGCCGTTGAAACGGCATAGAGAATTGGCAGGAACTTCATCATAGCGAGATGGCGCGTTCGTCTCCATGTTGATCGCCCACCCGGGGAATGCCTGCCCATAAGGATTCTCAGTTGTCGCAACGTCTGTGGGTCCGAACAGCACGGCCAGCAGCGTTGGCATGGGAAGTGTCTTGGAGACACCTCCATCGATACCGGCAAGTATCCGCAAAGCAGGAACAGTAAGAGTTGCTGCCGCCAGATCGCTCGACGCGGTGATCGAGATCATCGGCACAGTGCCGACAAAATCTTCGTTGATTGAAGCGACTATCGATGGGGCAGAAACGGTAAGATTTGCCGACACATACAGCGACTTGACGACCAGCGTGGGCATAGGCACCGACAGAATTGCGTACGGCCCGTTCGCATCCGCAGTTGCTGTGATGCTTGTCTTGGGGACAGTCAGCGACGCACTGACATACTGCACTGTTTGAAGTGCAGGAAAGGGAACTATCAGTGCGGCATCAATCGACATTGCGCGCTACCGCCAAATTAAGCGTGAGCAGGAATTGTCAGCGAGAATGTGTTGATAGTCTGCGTAACCCCATTGACGAAGCTGGTGCTGGTCATATTCATGTCCGCTCCGGTTGTAGCAATGCTGCCGTCCAAACGGAAGAATTTCTTGTTTACGCTGTCCAGAGAATTGTCGTCAGCAATCGCACCTTTCAAGCGGAACCAACCGGCTGTCTGAGTGCCTGCACCGGACACAACACCTGACCAGACTTCAGTGCCTTTTTTTGGCATCGTGCCAGCGGTTGATACATCGAAGGTCAGACCGTTCGCAGAATCCACGCCGCTCGCCATGTTCGTGTCAGTCTTCGTGATCGTGGTGGCAGTGCTTGCAACAACCCAACCGTTTGCCAGTGTGCCAAGTCCCGCACGTGCGGTAAGCACCACAGTATTGACAGACACAGATGCGTCGAACAGCTTGTTCTTTGGGTTGCGGTTGATCTTCAGCGCGATGTCCGCGGCGGTCTGTGCCAGCGAAGTATTGAACGGTGTGGAGCTGCCCATAATCTCAAGGCCGTTTACCGTCAACGTATCAACAGACCCGGATGCGCCGCCCGTCAGTGCAACTGAGCCAGATGCCTGAACCTCATCCGTCTTGGCACCGGAGGCGAGTGTGATGGTGCACAACAGGTTTCCAGTCGGAGCAGGATCGGCAGAAGTCGTGCTTGGTTGTGCGCCCGAATAAATCTCCAGACGACCGTTGTCGAATGCTTCCTTCCATGCGCCCTTCTGTGCGATGAAATCTTCCAGTGCAGAACTTACGGCTAAAGTCATGATCGTCTCCTTGTAAATGAATGAAGCTAAAGCAAATTGTACCAGAAAAATGGTTTGTCAAGGGGGTTGAAGTGCTGCTATTTGGGATAGGTAGTCTGCGCGCCATCCGTCCTGTATCTTGGGCTGATTAGAGGGCGAAAGTAGCCGTGTATCCACCAAAGTAAAAGCCGGTACATACACGCCAAGATATTGAGTAGCTGCATTCGCATTTGACACTGAAGATGCCGCTGCCATTGTAGGCTTGCCGACATCGTAAATTGCTATGTTGTAATTGAACAGCAGCACACGAGATGTTGGGGCATAGTAAACTTTTTCTTGCTGTGATGGGTAGGAACCGGCAAGATACGAATCACTCGTGGCTACTACAAAATTATACCCGTCGGAATTGCAAGCTAAAATATCGCGAAGGCCACTTGAAAAATCTGCATGCATGACAAAATCAGCATCCGGCGTCACACAGAGTGTTGGGTGTGTGTAATTCAGATAGGTAGAGTCTGTATAGTAGCGGCCTGTACTTGAAACAACCTGCGTCCACGCGGCGGTCGCTCGGTCAAATCGCCAGATAGGGAATAACTGTGCCGCATCTGTGTAGTCGATTATGTAGACAGCATGCGCACTAGCGCCGATTACTCCGATATACCAAGGAGTTCCTTGCGTCCCAGTAAACGTAGTCAGCAATGTAGCCCCATCGTATACTGACAACACTGGATTGTATCCCGGGTCATCGATGTATAAAGTCAGCCCATTGGAGAATATTGTACTTAGGTAGTGCCCATTCGGAGCCGATGCAGCAACAGACAGACCTGTAAATGTCAAGGACATCTCATACCGCGTGTACGGAGTAACGCCTTCAGAGGCTTCAAATCTGCACTGGCATGTTGTGTCTGTCAGCAGCAGTCCTGAACCCGCAAATCCGCCGCCGCCACCCGATATGACTGCAGAAACTCCTAGTGCTGTGGTTACTTCTGCATTGCCTATGTACGCTTCAGAAACTGAGAGATTTTCATCGATCCTAAATAGCTCTACATTGGTTGATCCAGAAGGCAGCCCAAAAATACCTAAATAATTCTGTGTCGCTTGAATGTCCGGAGTGCCTAAGAACCCAGCGATGGTTAAGTAATTGGTACTTATGTTTAAGGCTGCAGTAGCTCTTTTGATGCCGTACACAACTGGTGCGCTTGACCACGCTACGATCCACAGTACGTTCTTCGTAGGCATGACTCTCCAGTTTGAAGACGCGGATAGGTCTGTATATGCAGATGGGACTTCAGTGGCCGTCTTTAGATCTCTGCTGAATGCAACGGTTTTCGTGGTAGACAAGTCAGTGATATTTAAAAGAACAATCACATCTGTCCCAAGTAACCAACTGCCGTACAGTGTGGATGTGTATTGTCCACCGGGCAGTATGCTCTCAACATCATAGGTGATGGCAGTTATTTTTGACGAATCGTTCGTTGCTGTGAATTCAATGCTGATCGTGGCGTGCCCAGTTGTCGCATCTACTGCGCCATATTTGTTCGATACGAAAGCAGCGTTTTTGTAGTCATTTGGTAGTCCCGGCCAATAGTCCAGAGGGATGCTAGTGCCATTGCTCGGTGTCGAGTTCCGAGTAACTACTCCAGCTGCTGTTGTTATTTTACTCGATACAAAATAGCTTCCCGTATGCGTAAAGCCATACCCCAAACTTATCGCTCTCCCTCCAGCCGCTGCAGCCTCTAACCACAACTTCACCGACCCACAGTACGATTTGGCTTTTATGGTGATGCCGCCACCCATATTCCAGAAGCGATAAAAGTCATCCGTGCCGTTGTCGATCAGACGCTGACACTGCTGCTTGGCAAAGCCGATGAACTTGGCTGCGCCCGGGTCGAATTTAACTATCTGGAATTTGGCCGGCTTCACGCGATGTCCGCCGCGTAAGCAGCCTGCTCAGCAGCAACATCCGTAGACGCATAAGAAGGAACGAGCGGAGTCTGCAGAATAGTGATGATCGCCTGATGCCCATTAGTCGCCTGATACCCTGTCGCACCACGCGCGTATTCCGGCACTGACACTTGTGCTTCAGTCAGGTTCTCGATCTGTCCACCGGGTACACCTTTCATGTATCCGCGCTCAGAGAACCAAACGACAGCTTCATTGTTGGGCAGCAGCATAGCAGTACCCTCAATTGCTCTGTACGGACGCATTGGCCAGTTCTCTATGCGTGGAGTGCCGATATAGGGCATGAATCGGATCGCATCCGCTGAAATGAACATTCCTTCATGTTCGCGCCAACCCTGTTTGCCGACCGACTTTAACATCGTGATGCGTTCAGAAAACAAGAAGAAACTCGCAGCATTATCGAAGATGTTTGGGCGCAATGGATCGGTGTGCCACAGTGTGCTGCCAGAAGCAATGTAAATCGTGCCATAGTGTTCTTCCAGCAGCTGCCCGGGCGGCGGGTTCGAATTGAACTGCGTTTTCAGCCGTGCGCCATTCGCAAAATAGCCACTGATCACGGTGTGGTTCGTTCCTGTCGGGACATCAGCAACGTGGGAGAGCACACCATCATCGATGTTGGTGGCATACAGCCTTGTTGCCACTACGCGCGGGTCAATAGATTGTGGGATATTCGTGATGGTGATGCGCGCGGGGTCTCCACACAGTACCACGGTCCCTAACGGTGCTCCTGATTCCTCTCCGGCGGCTGTAACGAAGGTGCAGGTCACTTGGTATGTGCGCGTAGTACCATTCCCTGAGCATGTTGGGGCATTGACAGGAGGGGTTATTCCCCATGGTGAATACGTATTGTTTGCTGTTATCTTCCCATTGATGTCTTCGTTTGAGAAATATATTTCCCCGTTCATCTCCACGCAGGACATAGGTTTTGCATACCTTTTATCTGTGTTCAGCGCATGTGCAACCAGATCGGCTCCGCAACAGTAAAGTGTGTCGCTGGTGAACCATACCATCCGCGAATGGTGCGCAAATACGCTGTGCGCACCTGAAGAAGAAATTACTTGCCTGAGTCCACGGCGGCGGCGAATATTCCCAGACGACAGAACATCCACGTTGAGCGCATCCCGTAGATAGCCATCGGGCACGTTAAAATCCGCTGATCGATTGTCAACACCCTTCGGCCAACCATTGATCCTTACAATTCCTGTCTGTGGGTTGATGAGTGGCATTATCTAATCCACGCGTAGCCCAACCTCCCGAACTGGAAGTTCATCGGAGCGAAGGCTCTCCGGCGAACATCTTGCGTGACACGGAAGAGATGGTCCTCAAAATTCTGCTTGTGCTTATCGGCGCGTCCTTGGTCTTCACCGTCTACCTCATGGTTCGACAGGGCGCGATATGCAGCCCACTCCAGCAAGTACATGTGGTATTCCTCGAAGAACTCAGGAACCGCGTCCAGATTATCCAGTGAAGGCTCGTCTTTTTGCAGCCGTGCAACGCGCATGTA
>Ga0307376_10005082_pt1 | contig 11921 bp, 8 predicted proteins | sample TR2MG_FD_202536 | JGI IMG/M metagenome (GOLD analysis project Ga0307376, IMG submission 202536) | Soil microbial communities from Risofladan, Vaasa, Finland - TR-2 | ecosystem: Environmental > Terrestrial > Soil > Coastal area > Acid sulfate soil | place: Finland: Risofladan, Vaasa | collected... | reverse complement strand
TCAACGAACACGTTGTAAATGCATTACAGAGGTCGAATCACAAACAGGCCGTCACTATTTGATTTCTCTAAGTCTATTCATTAGGATTTATTTAAGAGTCATCAATCAATAAACTCTATGTAATCTGAAAAATGGTAAATAAAAAACCTGCCGACTAAATCCAGAATAAGAATCTTAGTTATCAAGTAGCCATCTAGGAAATTACTTTTTAATTACCTTGTGGAATTAGGACTTTCCTTTAGGCTTGCCTCATTTTTAATTTTGAGCTACCTATCTCTCTCCATTCACTCTGTGGTACTACTCTATTGACGATTATTGATGATTTTTGACGATTACTTATTTATGCTATGTCGTTATTATTGTTGAAATTAGCAGTAAGATTTTGTTTGATATTGAGTGATACTATATTGAACATGAAAGATTCAAAAGATGTATTATCTTAAAAAAGCAAGGTTGACAATCGTCTTCAACGTATTGCAAATATGTTGTTATTAAATGCCAGTTTCATTGAACAATGTACAATACAACAAAACACCCGTCGATAATTCCTGTAAACTGTAGTAACCTTCTACAGGCAGAATAATAAGATGGTACAGCAACTGAATGTCCATAAGGTTTCCATCTTCCTTAATTTTCAGAGTAATCTTTTTATCAGATTCACTCGGATTCATATTTCCAGATGGATGATTATGGCAGACTATGACCCCTGATGCGTTTGCTTTATTGGCTGCCTGGAAGAATAACCGTATATCAGTATCAGATATTTCACCTTTGAGACGGGTAGAATGCCAAGTACAGTATTAGACCTGTTCATAAGCAGCCAATAATTTAATAATAATGAGAGCTTTTTTAATGTCAACCACCGAATGCCGTAATCCCTATCAAAGTCATTTTCTGAACTTTTTGTATATTTGGTAGCAGACAGACGCAAACAAGAATAAAAATCAACAAGAAATCATGAATTCAGAAAAACAAGAATCATCAGACGAACAATCACGGCAACTGCCACTTCGATTGTTACCAGGGATTATAATTGTTATTCTTCAGTGGCTGATCAGGTTTGGCCTTCCTGCTGCTATGCCCGGAGACCAACCATTAATGATAGGCGTGTTTGCTGGAATACTGGGAGGGTTGGCAATCGCAATATGGTGGGCATTCTTCAGCAGGGCGCCCAGGGCCGAACGCTGGGGTGCCATTCTATTGATGATAGTTGCACTGTTGGCAGCATCACGACTGCTGCATGTGTCGATAGCTACGTCGAATATGGGGATGATGTTTATCATTTTCTCTGTCCCTGTGATGAGTCTCGCATTTGTTATCTGGGCAGTTGCCACCAGTCGCCTCTCCACAAGACTCAGACGCATATTGATGGTCGTGACAGTCATTTGTGCTGCAGGAGTGTGGACACTTCTTCAGACTGAAGGTATGACAAGCAATCTCCATTTTAAATTCGCGTGGAGGTGGGCGGAGACTGAGGAGGAGCGATTCCTGGACCAAAAAATTGATGAGCCTATGGCTCTGCCTGATATAACAGAGTCTGGCGCCAACTGGTCAGGTTTTCGGGGAGCCAACAGGGATGGCATTATCAGTGGAGTATACATTAACACAGACTGGAAAGCGTCGCCACCAGTAGAATTATGGCGCCGACCAGTTGGTCCGGGCTGTTCATCCTTTGCAGTTAATGACGGACTACTCTATACGCAGGAACAACTGGGTGAAGACGAGGCAGTTACATGCTATAATCTATCCAGCGGGAAGCCTGTCTGGAGACATAGGTATAAGGCACGGTTCTGGGATTCTCATGCAGGTTCTGGTCCGCGTGCAACACCAACTCTTAGCAATGGCCGATTATACACATTTGGAGCAACCGGAATACTTAACTCACTTGATGCCCTGAGCGGTGATGTAATATGGTCGCGTAACGTTGTTACCGACACCGATGCTAAGGATTCAGGATGGGGTTTTACAAGCTCACCATTAGTAGTTGATTCTCTTGTTATTGTTGCAGCCAGCGGTGAGTTAGCTGCCTACGAACTATCTACCGGTAAACCGTGCTGGTTTGGTCCGGACGGGCGTAAAGGTTATAGTTCTCCACATCTGCTAACGATAGAAGGAGTACCTCAGATAGTGCTAATGAGCGACACAGGTGCTATCAGCTTTGCACCTTCCGGTGGTAAGATGCTGTGGGAGTACCTATGGCCGCTGCAGGATCGCATATTACAACCGGCCATTACAGATGAAGGGGACCTCCTGATAACCGGTAGTCTGCAGGATGGCATCCGGCGTATTGCAGTTGTAAACGAATCTGGCGAATGGAACATCAAAGATCGCTGGACTTCAAACGGACTAAGACCCTACTTCAATGACTTCGTTATTCATAAAGGTCATGCTTATGGATTTGACGGCCTAAGTCTTGCCTGCATGGATATTAATGATGGCAAGCGTATCTGGAGAGGCGGACGGTACGGAGGTCAGATAATACTGCTGGCCGAACAGGACTTATTACTGGTGCTGACAGAAAGAGGAGAGCTGGCGATTGTTTCAGCATTGCCCGACAGGTTCACAGAGCTTGCCCGAATACCGGCTATTGAGGGTAAAACCTGGAACCACCCGGTGCTGGTTGACGATGTACTGGTGGTTCGTAACAGCCAGGAAATGGTTGCCTTCCGCCTGCTCCTGACAGGATCCTCTTAAAATTCACCTTATCTCCCTGTTTTTAACCTTTTCCAGACCTTTCGCATAACTTCGGCTTGAAAAGTATTTTAATTCCTGAGAATAGATATTGTGTGGAACTGCTGTATAATCTTATTTGTTGCTGCATTGAATTAATACGCAAACGGCCAACTAATATACGATTTAGCAAGCTGCATAAAGACACACTCTCGCTCACACACTCACTCTCACCTTTTTGCAGGGGGTTTTTAATTTCTTGTTGACGGAACTGGTGCTGACTTTTTCACCGTACACATATTCAGTGCATTACAGACGTTAAATCACTTAAAAACCGTTACTAATGGTTTATCTAAGCTTCTTATTAGATTTTCTCTAGTGATGTCTATAAATTTGCTCCTAATATTTCAGAAGGCAACGATGAAAAAATTATTCACATTAAATTTTATGTTATGAATCCAAATACAATCAGAGAATTTGCTGCTTCTTTTCAAAAAAGCAGAATATTATTAAGCGGCATTGAGCTCGATATATTTACAAATATTGATGGATCTGGTACAACAAACAATCAAATTGCAAACAATTTGCATTTAGATGAACATGCTTGCGAACGCCTGCTGAATGCTTTGGTATCTCTAGGCTTTCTTAACAAGAAAAACGACTTATTCTTTAATACTACGGAAAGTTTTACTTTTCTATCAAAAAAGAGTTTAAATTATTCAGGAGGCCTTATGCATTTAAATCATCTCTGGAATACATGGAGTAACCTTACGCAAGTTGTAAAAACCGGTAATTCAGCTCATTCTTCAGAAATTAATGAAAGAGGAGAAGAATGGCTTTTCCCTTTTATAAATGCAATGCACGACAGAGCAAAAAAACAGGCTCCGGAACAGTTAGCAAATATTGATTTGTCCGAAATAAAATCTACTTTAGATATTGGCGGAGGTTCTGGTGCATATTCTATGGAAATTGTTTCTAAAAAGCCTGATATTGAAGCAATTGTTTTTGATTTGCCTAATGTGATACCTTTAACAAAAAAATTTCTTGAGAAAGAAGGTTTTTCAGATAAAATAAAAACCCATATTGGCGATTACACAACAGATGATTTACCAAAAGGATTTGATGTATTGTTTTTGTCAGCAGTTATTCATAGTAATTCATTAGAGATAAATCAGGGTTTAATAAAAAAATGTTATAATTCTTTAAATAATAATGGTAGAATTGTTATTCAGGATTGGATAATGAACAATGACAGAACACAACCAGTATCAGGAGCTATTTTTGCTATAAATATGCTCGTGGGAACTGAAGCCGGAAATTGCTTTACAGAGCAGGAAGTGATAGAAATGTTGGACATCGCAGGATTTAAAAATATTTCAAGAATAGAATTTGAAACAGGTTTAAGTCAAATGACAGCTCAAAAGATTTAAACTTAACCTTATAATAATTAATCTATTATTTGATAGAAAATCCTGGTGGCACCACTTAAAAAAGAGCTCGAACGAACACTCTCATACTTTTTTGACTCACTACGTTCGTCGAGCTCACAATGACTGCATTGTTCGGTTCTCGCACTCGCTCACACACTCACATTCACCTTCTTGCAGGGATCTTTTGATTTCTTGTTGACGGAATTGTTGATGGTTTTTTTAACGTGCACATAATCAGATAAATGCACAACCTTTTCATGATAGATTTTTAGTCAGTTGCTAAAGAACTTTTATAATGCTAATCAAATCTTATATAGAAAAATATTAATTATGAAACCAATAAATCTGGGACTTTGAGAAGTGTAAAATAATATTTGTTTTAATTATGACTTAATAGTCAAACAGCCGGCATGTCAGTAAAATTCATACTCCCAACCCTCAACTCATTTGCATGCAGCGATACCAGAATTTTTCAGTCTTTGACTTGGTGGTTCATTAAAGAAAAAGTGTAACCAATGAAGATATAAGTCGTCAAAAATGCAAATAATACTGCAGCTAAATTCTTTAAATTGAAAAAGGCGGAAACCTGTTTCTAATGATAAAAAACTACTTTCTATCGGCATTCAGAAATTTATTGAAATACAGGAGTTTCTCTATTATTAATATTTTTGGATTATCAATAAGTCTGGCTGTATGCATGCTTCTTATTTTAATACTCCAGGATCAGCTTTCATATGATAACTTCCATAGGAACCGGGACCGCATTTTCAGAATTCAGTCGATAGATAACCTGAGTAAAATGTCGTTAAATAAATACGCCTCAACAACATGGCCATTGGCTAATGAACTGAAAGATAATTATCCGTTCGTTGAGGAGATAGTTGCGTTACATCGCAATTATAATGATGAAGGTATCAGTGATAAAAAAAGGTTTAACGTTAATAACTATTTTGCAACTTCTTCATTTTTCGACCTTTTTGATTTTAAACTAAAGAACAATTTAGTATCAAACCCACTTGATGAGCCTTTTTCAATAGTTTTAACAGAGGAAGTGGCTAATAAATTTTTTGGTGATATTGACCCTATAGGTAAAACCATCATATTCGAAAAATTCGGTACCTTAAAAGTAACCGGTGTCATACCGAAAATGCAGCAAAAATCCCACATACGGTTTGAAGCACTGATATCTGCTGCTACTCTTCCTCCACTGGAAAAAGAAAAAAAGATTGGTAATATTACTGAATACTGGGAAAGCTTTGGCTCCAGCTATATATATATAATGTTGAATAAAAATGCCAGTCAAAGCGATCTTAATGCTGCCCTTGAAAATATCAGTCAACAGAAGTATTTTGAAAATGAGGAGGTAAATATCTCATTTTATATTACCCCTCTTTCCAAAATCGTTCCTGGTCCGATGCTCGCAAATGAAATAGGGATGTTCCTTCCGGGGGCATTAGTAATTTTCTTTGCAGGACTAGCTATAATAATTATGCTTTCGGCTGCTTTCAATTATACAAGTCTTTCAATTGCACGATCCCTTATTAGGGCAAAAGAATATGGAATACGAAAATCATTTGGAGCATCTGGGAGTCAGCTTGTTTACCAGATTCTGACAGAAGCAGTAATTCTTACATTGATTTCGCTTTTCTTTGCCTTTATCATGCTTCAGTTGCTGGTTCCGGCATTTTCGGGAATGAGATTTATGACACTTCTTGAGATTGATCCCCATCAGAATATTATAAGCTATGTGGCATATTTTGTTTTTGCTGTTGTCACAGGATTACTTGCCGGGATAATTCCTGCCTTTTATGTCTCTTCTATGAATCCTGTAAAAGTATTAAAAGCCTCTTCAAACATAAGATTATTAAAAAAAGTAACTTTCCGGAAGATATTACTAGTTGCACAGTACACTTTTTCAATAATCTTAATAATTTCAATAATTCTGATATACAGGCAGATGAGCTTCATGTTAAATAGCGAGCTTGGATTTGACAGGGATGTTGTTTATAACATGCAGCTCCAGGACCAGCAGTTCTCAAAAGTCAAAGATCAATATAGCCAATTACCGGAAGTCACCTCAATTTCAGCCGGATCTCATATTCCGGGGATTGGTAATATATGGACCACTGATATTAAAATCAAGCCTGAAGATGAATCATTTGATGCTGACTATTTTTCAGTTGATCCAAATTATCTCAGCACGATGGGGATAAAAATAATTGCAGGGGAAGACTTTCCAAAAGATCCGGCTGCAAATAACAATTTAATAGTAATTAATAGAAAGGCTGTTGAGTATTTTAAATTTAATTCTCTGCAAGGTGCAATAGGACAAAACATGATAATTGATGATACTTTATCTGTCCGGGTCATAGGTGTTGTAGATAATTACAAGTACAAAGCATTATTTTTACCTCTTAAACCACTTGTTATCAGGATTAATCCAGAACAATACAGAGTTGCAGTTCTCAGGATCAACACACAGGACAGGGAGGCCACATTAGCTAAAATCAGAGATGTCTGGGATTCTATCGATCCGTATCATGATCTTGAAGGTTCATTTCTTGAGTATCAGATTAAGGATTTTTATGGCATGTTTGGAGATCTCTTTTATACAGTCGGCTTTGCAACTATACTGGCAATAGTAGTAGCATGTCTCGGTCTTTATGGAATGGCCACTTATAGCATACAGACAAGGCTGAAGGAGATTGGCATCAGGAAGGTCTTTGGATCACAATCGCAAAATGTTGCTCTGCTTATTGGCCGGACATTCATTATTATGTTGTTAATTGCTGCTGCTATTGCTGCTCCGCTTGCATATTTATTAAACACAACATGGCTCAATTTCCTTGCATTCCATGTCACGTTTGGTGCAGGCACTTTATTCACAGGTGTTATTGTCGTCTTTATGATAGGTATATTGACAATTTTATCTCAGACACTCAAAGCTGTAAACTCCAATCCTATTGAGATACTCAAATATGAGTAGTAATCGTAGAAGGATGAAGGATTAGGCTAAGATATAAAGGACACTTTATACACTAATTTAAATTTCGGTGTAAGTGAGCACCCTATTCCGGTGTTATGCGAACAGTTCATTTATGATTAAATTATATAATCGTTTTCCATTGATTGGATTCCAGATTTTACTGACGATTAACATATTGAACTTAACCTTGATCTGATGACAATCTCTTCCAAAAAGAAGGTTGAGAACGAAGTCAAAGAGGGAGAAGAATTTGCACGGAGAGAGTTTATCTATCAATCGTTCAGTCGTTCATTTTCTTTACCAAATTCAGCTGATCCTGAAAAGATTAAAGCTAAATATGAAAATGGCATACTCCGGGTATCCATTCCGAAAAAGGAAGAAGCAAAACCGAAACCAGCAAGACAGATTGCTATCGCATAATTATGTACAAAGCTGGTTCCGTGAAATTCAGGTTTGTATTTTACTTATTAATCCGCTTTAGCAATAAAATTATTATAGCCATGAAACGAATATTACTTGTTGCTTTGGCCATACCTATAATAGTATTGAGTTGTAATGGCCAATCAGGAAACAGTGAAACCCAATCAAAATATCGTAGTTAATAAAGAGTACGATGATAATGGAAACCTTATTAAATATGATTCTACCTATTCATACTTTTATTCAAGTATTAAACAAGATTCAATTTTGGAGGATAGTATTTTCAATAATTTCATGAACCATTTTAACCAAAGTTATACATTTTCAAATCAACCATTTTTTAAGAATTTTTTCTTTGAAGACTCCCTCCTGATGTTTGATTTTTATAAAAAGGATTTTTTCTACGAACGGTTCAGAAATAATATGGAAAGGTTGGACAGCCTTTTCAGAGATATGGATATAATGAAAAATGACTTTTTCAGGAAGCAGACTATTCCAATTATAAAATAATATAGCTGTTTAGAATAATTTATTCAGGTCGCTGATGCACCAGAGACCTGAAGTCGTTTCCACTGGGAATTTGAAAAATCCTCAATCCAAACTCGGGGATCACTGCCAGCAAATGATCAAAAATATCGGCCTGTATTGCCTCATAGTTTGCCCATTCCTGGTCTTTACTAAAAACATATATCTCAATAGGCAGTCCTTTCTCAGACAGAGGGAGCTGCCTTACAAGAAATGTCATATCATCATGAATTTTAGGATGCTGGTGCAGGTATGATTCAACATATGCCCTGAAGGTTCCGATATTAGTAAGGCGACGGCCATTAATAACATTGTTGTCATCAATATTTTGCTCTTTGTTATACTTTTTAAGCTCAGACTCCTTTCTGTCCAGGTATTCCTTAAGAAAATGTACTTTCCGGAGTCTCTCTATCATCTCATTATCAAGAAATCTTATACTATTCGTATCAATATAAATTGGACGTTTAATACGTCTTCCACCTGATTCCTCCATGCCTATCCAGTTTTGGAAAGATTCCTGTACCAGTGCATAAGTCGGAACAGTGGTAATCGTTTTGTCCCAGTTCTGTATTTTAATCGTATTCAGGGAAATATCCACCACAGTTCCATCTGCCCCTCGTAATGGTAAGCTTACCCAATCTCCGACCTTCACCATTTTGTTCGCTGATAGCTGAATACTTGCCACAAGGCTGAGAAGAGTATCCTTAAAGACAAGTATCAGGACAGCTGCCAGAGCTCCGATTCCGGTAAGAAGAGTTCTTATTTCCTTATTTAATATCACTGATATTATTATCAGAATAGCAATAATTACCACAAAGATCTTAACCAGCTGAACATAGCCTTTAATTTGCCTTTCACCTGATATGGGCAATTCCATATATATTGCATGCCAGGCTTCAATAAAGGCATTCACAAACATTGTACCTGCAACAATCATATATAGGTAAGTCAGCTTCTGAACAAACACCAGCCAACCGGGATAATCCGCGAGGGCCCATCCCGCCATAATCCATATGACTATTGCAGGGGCGAAATGTGACAAGTGTCTGAACACATGCATCTCAAGAAGTATGTCATCCCACTTGAATTTTGTTCTTCTGATAATAGTCGCTACAACCCTTTCTATTATGAACCTGGCCAGAATTAAGGCAATCCAGCTTAGAAGAATAACAATAGATACAATTATCAAAGTGCGTAAAAAAACTGCCAGTTTCTCATTTAATCCAGCTGAAATAAACAGATTATAAATGAACCCGGAAGGTTCAAAATTTTCAAACATGGTCAATAAGTTAGATTCATATCAAAAATAGATATTTTTTATATAAGATAAAGAGTACTATATTAGTTGATTATCAACAATGTATGTCGTCAAACCAAGTTGGACAAAAGCAGAGTATAAATTAAGAAATGCTTTTTCATTTTTTTAATATGTACAAGTTAGATAATATTTTCATTAAAGCATAGATGATATAGTAATTACTGAGTAATCTTTTAGTAATCTATATGTTGAAGTTTTCGTTGGCGCTTTTTTCTCAAATCTCACACTCACTCTCACACTCACTCTCACACTCATTCCTGACTACAAATCATATGGGTTTTATTTACTTTGCAAGATCAACGTCTTACGGGTTTTTTGTTTTAATGTAGTGCCGGATTAAGTGATGGATTTTGTAAATCCTACATAATCAGACTTATGGTGGAAAAGCCAGTTACAATGCTCACCTTTGGCCGGAGTAAATCTTTTATTATTGAGTTAAGTATATTAATCGTAATCTGACTGACCCGATGTGGTCAGATAGTCCGGCCTTTGGAGCTGACCTCCAGGCCGTTCAAATAAATAGGGCATGCTGATGCACAATATACAGTTATCTATCCCATAAACTCATTCCCAACTTTACGTGCTCGTTCCGGTTTATCCAGATTGATACCTATGGCCAAGCCTATTTCAACCAGCAGGTTCCATCCGGCGCTCAATAGTACGTAGGGATTCATCTCCCCGGCTGATGGAATCCGAATAGTTTCAAAGGGTGTATCCCGATCAGCTATAGCAACAACCTTAAGCCCTACCCCTTTGACCAGCACTTCCTGAAATTTTTCGATTTCTTCTTCGATTGGGTCAATAACAAACACAATATCATTTTTGTCCATAACCTCTTCTATTCCATGAACTGCATAAGTACCTTCGAGGAAATCCGATTTCTTCCGGGTAATCTCGTTAGTCTTAAGGGTCAATTCTTCAGCCACGCCATCGTTGTAGCCGGCAAAATATATTGTAGGTGCTTTGGCTGCCATAGCAATAATATCACCAGGTATTTTCATGATCAATGCTTGCTCAACTAACCCCGGCAAATTCGTACATTCAGCTGTTTTATCAATACCAATCATGTGCCATAGAATAGATTCATAAAAAAGTGTTTGTTCAACAACACTTTTCGTTGCGGCTACCGCCTGTTCCCAGCCACAGTTCAGAACAAATGTTTTAATGCATTCTTTTTCCAACAGGGTATCTTTGTTGGCTGTCAATGCAAACCTGTTTTTGTTTCCTGTTTCAGCAAGTTTTTTCGCCAGCAGTACAACTTCTTTGGTTCGCCCGGAATTAGAAGCACAAAAAACTGCAAATTTTGATAAATCATATTGTGCCGACTGACGGGAACCATCCGTAGATATCACTAGGTCTATACCCCATGTCAAAGCTTTTCGTATTGCATTCTTAGCAGGAAATATGCGGCTTGAGCCTTCACCTGTAAGGAAAAGTTTACCGACAGATTTTATCGCATCTGATACATCTTTTGTCTGGTTGGGATTGAATTTTTTTGCGATTTCGACCGTTTGCATCATTTCCTGAACCAAAGCATACTTAGAATAGTTGAGATCTGTTAAATTCATAGACTTCCTCCTTTATGATTTTTTTATTTGTTGTTTTTAATAATGGACTTTTAATTAGGAAAAGTTATTTTCTGTGTATTGTCTCTTTTACCAATTGCTTAAATTCTTCTGTTTCCTCTCTTACCTGAACTATAAAACTATTATCATCAATAGTTCCAATTGCAGCTTTCATTTCATCCATATTTCTGAAAGTCGCCTGACGGAATGGGTTGTCATAATCCTTTTTTCTTGAAATATAGACCTGATCACAAATAAATTTCTGAATTTCAACTGCCCTGTTTAAGGATGATTCCCATTGTTTATAAGTGATGTTATCAGTTTTCAGTAATTCGCAAAGAATAGCATAAGCATGTTTCTGTTTATCAAGGGTATACTTATCCCAGAGTTTATCATATCGTTTATGAATAGCTTCCCATGAATTGAGTTTTCCTGAACCAATGTCAGATCGCAGTTTATCCAAATCCTCTTTTTGCATGATCTGACCTCCAAGATTAACCCATTCGAGATGACGTTTACCTTTTAAATCAATGCACATCGATGAGAAGGTAGACTCAGCGTGCGAAATCATATAGCCCATTAAATTCTTTATCGAATAATGGTGCATCATATCTCCGTAAGCATGATAGGCATTATGAGTCTTTAATATCATTACTTTTCGTTTAGTATTCTCCATGTTTTCACCCAGAATTTCAAGACTATTTAATGCGTCTTCTTTTTCGGATAGAAGTTTACGTCCCAATTTTATCAGTTTATTTTTATCATTTATTTCGGTTGATAATCCTTTTTGTTTTAAACTGGCTTTTGCTGTCCATATCTCCATCAATTGGCGTGCAATAATTATTTCCTCAATGGTGTCGGGAGCAAAGGGTTCAAATTCAATATTCTGAACCTTATTGATCCGTTTATCCCGATTCTTGAATTTCCATGAATTGCGGGCAAGTGCATACATATTGTAAAGCCACCAGTATGCTGGCATGACTTCCAATTGATCCTTGGATACGTTG
>Ga0307376_10005081_pt1 | contig 11922 bp, 14 predicted proteins | sample TR2MG_FD_202536 | JGI IMG/M metagenome (GOLD analysis project Ga0307376, IMG submission 202536) | Soil microbial communities from Risofladan, Vaasa, Finland - TR-2 | ecosystem: Environmental > Terrestrial > Soil > Coastal area > Acid sulfate soil | place: Finland: Risofladan, Vaasa | collected... | reverse complement strand
AATCAACTCAGCTGTAGAAAACTTAGCAGGAGATGATGACCTTCTTCTTCCAAGAGTGATTCCTCTAGCAGCCGCGGCGTGAGCTGCAGAATCTCCTCTCCATCCTTTCTTAAAGTTTTGAACCATATTAAAACCTAGGTTAAATTACTCAAGAACTTCGCCACTAGAGAATATAACGAAATAACTTATTTATATAGTTTCCTAAAAACATTATTATTCATTATATTCTTCAGTATACACTTATACTTATTATAAATTCTCATAGAACGCCTCTCATTTATCTCATCATAGACGAGAGCTCCAACCATAAATAAACCACTTAATATAAAAACAACCACAATAACAATAATGATTATTATTAAAGGAATCAAAATAGGAGATAAAACCCAAAACCAATACCAATCAACCTTCTCCCACAATTTTGCAACTATAAAAACAAGAGTAAGTAACTGCAAAAATCCAACATTAAACCAATTTCCTTTCATCTTTTATTAAATGCACCTTCATCTTTCTAGCATGCGCATAATTAACAGTGAAAATTGTTCCTGCAGACTTACCGTCCCAGAAAGCCACAAGTTCATCTGCTTTAGTTAATATTTCAATATTTCTATATAAAAAGTTCTTTGGATTCACCATATTTATTGGTCTTATTACCTCTACCGGCATCGAATAAGTCTTAGCCCACTCTTCAGCCCACATATCAGGACCACTCGCACCTCCTGAAATCAGAGATGTATAACCATGTGCATCTGCCTCCCTATAATATTTACCATATAATTCATCTAACACATCAAATACTCTCTTTTTTGAAGAAAAGTTTCTACTTCCAATAACAGCAATTATTTTATTCATGATTTTTCATATGTTCTTCCATATCTGCATCTGATTTACAGACAAAAGGACAAATTAAACAAAATTGCACGAACATTATTTCCCTCTTGTTCTTTGTATCCCTTGACCATGACACCTTTCAAAATGAACACATTTTCCTTGAAATCTATTCCAACTGCAAGGATACCTATCCTTAGCATAATTTACTTCAGGAATTGTATTATTATCAATCAATACTTTGACATCTGCAAAGAACTTAACTGCCTCATCATAAGTTCCCTTATCATATTTTATTTCGAACTCAAATATTTTATTATTCCTCTTACTCTCATAAACAACAGAACCATTATGAACACCAGTAGCACCCATATATAAAGTAACTTGTGCTACATGCTCCTTCTTAGGAGCTACAAGAGAATCAGCATTAATACTCTTAAACTCTAAAAGTTGCTCCTTACCACTATCATTAAACGTGACCCACCCATCCACTCGTCCATGAATAGAAGAATCACCAATAACAATATGCTCAATAGGAACCTCTTCCTGGAACTTAATCTTCTTAGAAGCCCTAAGATACTTACACAACCTCTCATGAACCGCCTCACCATTATCAAAAATCCTACAAGTCTGAGAAGAAAACTTAGGTCTACCAGTCTTAAAATCAAAGAAAATCTTTCTAGGACACTGAAATACACTAGACGCATAAAAATAATTTATTTGCCCATGAGACAACTCATACAACTTACTTCGCTCATCATAAAACCTTAACGATTCTTCTTCTAATATCTTCTTAATTTCTGGTTCTTCATCACTCACTTTGCCACCCTCCATTTATGCTCCAACTCACGATTAAACTTAATCCTAGAAGCAATCTCAGAGCAAATAACTGATTGCTTATACTCAGGATAAATCTTGCTGACAATCTGCATCAACATATTCATCGGAATAAAACCACGCTTCTTCAAATAAATAAGTTCTCCCATTTTAAAAATGTTGTGTTGAATAACATGATCACAACGCTCCTCAATCTCATCAACCTGCTTATTACCAGTCAATCTCTCAAGATGAGCATCCTTTTTCTCCTCATAAGCCTTAAGTATATCCTTACCAACAATCTTAACAGGATGAGGAATATGAACATGACCAAGATTCTGAAGCTCCCTAGTCTTATAAGCCGCAACAGCCTCCTGTGTTTTGTAATTTATGAATAATGGCTCAAAAACATACATTGACGAATTATGAGTGACCATACCATTTCCTAATTGAAATAAATGATCTTCATTATCTATTTGAAAATCAACAACCTGATCATCTCCAAATTGTTTTGCACTCAAAACTTTAGCATAGTATTTACCATCTATTCTATGAGTTGTAGTATATCCAGACCAATTTAAATTAAACTTTTTCTTAATTAGCTTTTCTTTTAATTTATTCATATTGGCTAATTTTCCAGAATGCACAACATCTATCAAATCAACAAAAGACTTAACTTGCAAAGAAGGGATGTAGATTATATGCTTAGGCTTCATAACTCCTGGAACTTTACGAACAACAGGATAAATATTAAATGACCTCAAAATTGTAGAAATTCCTCTTGCAATAGATTTGCTCGTTGAACTAAAACTAACTTGCAATTTATCTTTTTGAGAATTTTCCTGTAACGACCATCCAGAATCACAATTTGCAAATCCATTCAAAAGTCCTAATGCTTGTTCTTTATTTCTAAAATACGGTAATGTTTTTTCAAATAAATTCTTACCAAGCAATTCTTTCAACTTCAACACTTGATCTTTTCCATAAAAATCAATATATCTGGCACTTATTTTACTAGAAGTAAATTTAAACAAATTCATACCTATTTTTTTTAAATACTCTTTTATTTCTTGATTAGTATTAGATATTCTCAAGAAGTATGAATTCCCTGATTTAACTCTATTTCCAGTATATTTTGAAATTCTAGTTAATTTAGAATCATTTATAGTTCCATCAGCTAAAAATGCTCCATAAAAAAACCATTTATCATAAAAAAATTTATTATAATCTCTTTGCAAAACAGGTGAAGACAGTTCAATAAAATCCCCTTCTATGATATCTTTTGCCTTCTTCAATCCATTCAATGTCATAACTCTATGTTCTTTAGAAAAACTTGCTTCAGCACCAAAATCTGTTTTAACTTCAATACAAGGTTTTATTTTATAATCACTTTTCGCAACAACATTAGTTAATTTTCCATCTCGTCCAATCAACTTATCTCCTACTTCAACATATCTTGCTTCAACAAATCCTTTTTTAAACACATTTAATATTGTTTGTGTAGAAATGCATTGATGCTCGGGGTGAAGAACAGGTGAACAGAAAAACATGTGAATACTCTTCTTTCTCAATTGTTCTTTTAAAGCATTAAGAATAATCATAATACGATTACTATCCAGTCCAAAGCTAGCAGACTGCTCATCCATCAAAACAGCAGAATGCTCACTCAAAACTTTCCTTTTATAAACAAGATCATCATAAGAAAAAAATATTTTATCAGCAGAGAATTTCTCATCCAATAATCCACATAAAGCTATACTAGAATACGACTTTCCTGAACCTTGAGAGTTATGAGAAAAAATCCCTTCAACAACATAATTATTGTTTTCAGACACAGTTAAATCATAAACTTTATCAACCAACTCACCCTTTTCTTTCTTAACAACTTTTTTATAAGAAATATAATGCCTCTTATCTCGTTCAATTTTAGATTCATCATAAGGAACAATAACAGAACTTAACTTCTTCATTTTAACATCAGAACAAATACCTATTTCCTTCAAAAAAATCAACTTAGACTCATATTCAGAAATATCAACTCTCCAACAAGGATATCTAACACCAATCCAACTACCAGAATTACCTTTCACCTTACAATTAACTTTCAACCCAAATTCCCTCAACAATAAAGAAACTTGATTAGCTAACTTTTTAGAAGTAGTATATAACGAAACACAAGTAGGATCAAAAACTCCTCTTCTAGGTTGTCTTCTAATAGCAACACACCCATCAGCAGCAAATAATCCTTGTAAAAAAGCAGAAATTATTTTTTTATTAGAACGCATAATTATATCAGGCACTTCAACAATATTTGCTTTTCTACCTGAAGGAATATGTTTTAAAAATTCATCCACAATACTTGCTTTTTGAATTTGAGAAATCCAAGTATTCTTTGTATTTTTATCTTTATACTTAGTTATCTTAAAATCAACAAACTCAAATTCTGCATCTTTTTTAAATTGAGCAATAACACTTTCATCAGAATTATAAAGCCTAACTTTTTTAACATTAGCAACATAACTAGAGTTAGTTATAGAACCATCTTTCCGAACATATTTAGTTTTTCTTTCAACTTGAGTGTTAATTATATGTCCATCACCAACAATTAATCCAAGCATCCTAGCAAATTGCTTAGAAATTAAAGCATCACCTCTATCATTAAGCCCTTCAACTTGAAGCAAAACATCTCCTTCAACAATATTTTTAACTTCAACAAAACCCTTATCTCTAACATATAAACAATGCTCATCAGTTAATTGAAGCTCAGTCCCATCATACAATATCAAATTAACAAGATTTTTTTTAAAATCATAAATATGAGTCTTCTCAACAGGCATCCACTCTTTTTCAGACAACTCATTAACAGATAAAACTAACTCTCCAACAGAAATATCTTCAATATTTTTATAACCTTCTTTAGTTAAAATTTGAGAGTTTTTCTTTAAACAACCATACATTGAAGCAATATAACTGTGTTGAGTAGTCTTACTCCTACGAGAAGAAACAGTCTGATACATCTGATCAGTATAATCATTATCAATTACCCTATAAAAAGTTCTATCCTCATCCTCCTTAATCTCAATCCTATCTTTAGTCTCCTTATCAAGTTCCATATAATCTAACGGCTGACACATAATATCAACCCTCTATATTCTTGAGTTTCTTCAACATACGTTTAACCGTAAAAGAATGAATATCTGGAATTTTGAAACCGAATTTTTCATTAAGAACTCCATTCATCATCTGAACGCCTCTGAATTTATCAAGAATATCATAAGCTATGTTTTTTATTTGTGTCTTTGTAGCATCAGCCATACTATCAGATTCAAGCCTTTTTGCTTCTTTACCTAATCGCTTTATTTCACCTAATTCTTTGTTTATTCTCGCAATAATTCTAGATTTTGTAGGTTCAAGATTATGAAAATCACATTTCACACAATTGTGAAATCCAACACAATTCCCTGCACTATAAAAAAAACAATCATCCGAAGGCTCCTTATTTTTCCTGTTAACCCAATTTTCAGTCATCATCCTTTCCTCACACGTTTTTTTGCAATCCTACAATCATAACAATACTTCCTAAGTGCATGAGTTGTTTTAACATCACAACCACACACCAAACATTTTATAATTATATGTTCATCTTTCCAATTATTTAACGATTTATGTTTCATCATCTCATCCTATTAAATCTTCGTCCCTCAGCACGCTTCCTAACAACAGCGTAAACCCAAGATTTAACCTTATTCAACTCTCGTTCAACATCAAACTTAGTTATCTCAGCATTACGAATCTTACGCACCGAACCCTTACGCCACTTATTATTACCTCTAGGATTCTCAAAATAAGCATAATAATCAGGATTAGACTCAATTGCCATCTCCACATCATACAAAGTATAACCAGCTTCAATTTGATCTTCAGACAAAACAAAATCCTCAATATCCTTAAGCTGTTGCTGGAGATACATAGTCTCCTTCTCATCCAAGAGCTGACTCATCAAAGTGAATAGTTCGCTCCAGTAATGAGGTAATAATGAATTCAACTACAGTGCTAAAGCCTTAACTTAAAGCAATTCTATTGCTCTCAGTAACATCATTTGAAGGTTATAAAGATCTAACTTACATAACACTCTTCATAGGAAAATCTTTGCATTATACATCAACCTCCCTAGTGACATTACCAAGAGATGATTCATTACCTCTGGCGAACTCTTCAATCTTTGAGACAACTCTTATTTTGTTTTTTAATTCATCTTGCCACAAAATAAGCACCTCATATCCATTTCTTTTATATATTCTTTTTGTTCCTACCTCTGTTCGATGCCATACGACATCAAATACATTAGGATTATGAAATATTTGCATAATTTAACCTGCCGATGTTGCTTGGAACTCACTACCATCCTTGCAGACACACCAATTAACATACTCTTCTTGAATATAATCCATACGTGAATCAGATTGATAATAACACAAATCATCACATATTTCTTCTGGAGATTCATAAAAAAAGAAAAGATAAGCAAGAACAAATAAACACAATATAATAAAAAAAATCAAAGCATCATCTATGAACGACTTAGTTGTCCAAAATTTAATGCTTAATCCTTGCTTTTTTTTCTTAGTAGCCATCTAAAACTCTTACTGCACTAGCAATGCCTGCTCCAGTCCCACTCATTTTAATATTGCAATGAACGTTCTTTGGAAGAGGACATTTATCTTCAGCATTACTGAAAACACAGTCTAATGACTCATTTGTTTCTGCATACTCAATGTCTGTGAAGCTACAATCAACTTCAACAACACTTGAGTTATTCAAAAACCCATCTAACAAAATTCCCATCAATAGTCCGAACACAATAAGTGCCGCTATTTTAACAGATGCTCTCGCAACTGTTTCTTCTTTAACAACTTTCTTAGCCACGTTAATCACCCCAAATAAACTAAAGCATAAAGCAAAAATGTAAGACCTGCAATAATCTCAATATAATACACTCGTTTCATATTATCAAAGATAACAAAATCATTCATATCATCACTTGCATAATAAGGATTCCTCATTATCTTAAAGCTTTCTTGCATCTTATTGTCTCGTCTCCTGTTCACCCATAGGATTTGGTATCTTGAGAAGCTTCCTCTGTTGCATTTCAGTCTGATGAGTTGCATTCATACCTAACAATAACCTTGATAAATCAACCATATCCCTCAAGAACTCTTCAGTATAACCTCTCCAAGCCTCCCTAATAACTGAAATATCAATTTGTGCAACATCTAAATAAGCCTTATTAGTCCAAAAATAACCGTATCTTCTAACCATAGAAACAGCATAAATTTTAATATCTCCAATTAACTGTGAATGTTCGCTTTCAAGACACCTCAAAACCTTTGGCTTCTCAAATAATGAAAATGGAAAACCCATTTTTTTAAATATAAAACAAGACTCATTAATTATAAAATCAGATGGTTTCCTACCTTCTTTCTCTAACTTATCAACTTGTTCATCAGTTAATTCAGCAATCTTATTCAAATCCTTATAAGATTGAATCATACAATAACCAACAACCTTTCCAACTCTGAACTCAGAATGCTCCTTATCACCAGTAAAATATAAATCACGTATCATAGGAGGTTTAGATAACATTCCTGCCTGAACAATATCATCTATTCCTTTAGCCAACAAATCAATCTTTGGCTTTTGAAGCATCTTAAAAACAACAAATATTAAACCACCAAGAATAGCAACCCAAATAATAATTTTAAGAGAACGCTTAACAAGATCAACTACACCACCAGTTCCAGCAGTATACAAAGTATAACCTATAATCATCACAATTACAAACACAATCCCAATTGTGATAATCTTACCTTTCTCTTGCCTACCTTCTGATATTCCTACTGAATCCACCATTTAATTATCCTACTTTATACACTATGAAACTAACTATAAATCCTAATACTGCTAATATTGCAACTCCTGCTGAAATCCAAAACACTAATTTTCTTTTATCTTTAGGCTTCTTTTCAATTTGGTCAGCACTTGGTAATGGAGGTTGCCCCATTGGTTGTTGCCAAGATTGAGGATAATAATTTGGTTGAAACTGCTGTGGTTGCTGAAATTGCTGTGGTTGCTGAAATTGTGGTTGTTGATACTGTGGTTGTGAATATTGTTGTTGCTGTTGTGGTTGTTGCTGATTTTGTTGATTCTGTGGTTGCGGTCTCTGCGATTGCTGCATTTGTTGAATATTATTTACAACATGACCATTAGTATGTTCCCAAGATTGAGGTTGAACAGGCATTGGCTGTTGCAATTGTTTAGAATGCAATCTATCTTGCATTTGTTCATCAATTTGTCTTGCAGAAATAACTGCTTGACAAGCTTGACAATAACAAGGATTACCTTGAGTTATCACTCTATGTTCTTCAAATATTTGTTCTTTAGACTTAATAGCTTGGTCCATTATAATTCCCTCCTTGTTGCTGATAATAAGGTTGCTGTTGCATAGGTTGAGGATATCCTGGCTGATAAGGCCCAACAGGCTGCAATACAGGCCCTACAACCTGAGATTTCGCTTTCTTCTCAATATCCTTTACCTTATTATTTAAAGCCTCAAGCTCACCTTTTTGTGATTTAATCACAATTTTAAGCTTTTCTATCTCCTCTTTATAAGAAGAAACAAAATATTGCTTTTTATTATACCTCAAATTAATAAAACCCATAATACCAGCCAATAAAAAACCAGCACCTAAAACACCAACAACAATACCTTTTCTAGAATCTTGAACATACTGATAAAACAAACTATCAATAAACTCCATGTTTAAATCATTATTCTTATTAACCTCAACAATAACATTTTCCTTCAAATCATTAATTTGCTTAAGAATTTCAGCATTCTGAGTTCTTAACTGCTGAAAAGTAAAACCAATATCAGCAGAAACCACGGGACTAGAAGTAGCAACAGGTCTAGTAACAGGACCATCTTCAACTTGCGCTAAAGAAAAAGGAATAACAAACAATATAATTAACAGTAATAAAAGATATTTTTTCATAATTTACCCCGTGTAAAAAAAGTTAAAGTAATTACTTATATAAATTTTTTGTTTTTACTACTAAGTTAATACCCTCTCATCCAATTAGATATATATAGTAAAGCACCTATAAACACAATAACAAACACAAACCAAGGCTCAAATACTGGAAGCCCAAAAATAGCCACTCTTAAATCTTCATCATTAACACAACTATATTCAATTATATCACCAGTTTCAGACTTATAAGTATCATTTCCAAGTAAACTTACAGCTTGATTTTTCAAATCAACTCCTTTTGTAGTTGTTGATATTGATTTAATTACAGAATCTTTATTACCAAAAATACTTTCAGACTCATAATCAAATACTTCTTGCTCAGTCCAAAACCTACTCAAACCAACATAACCACAATCAAGCTCATCTCCTATAATCTCATCAGACTGATGCTGATTCTTAACACACAAATATAATGAAGTATCATTATTTATATCTTGATAAACTGATTGATCACACCTACTAGTTAAAGAATAACCAGCAACATCACTTAATTTATCATTAATTGGTCTTTTTGTTAAATAAACCTGAACAACACCATCAGATTCAGAATAAATTATTTCACCTATCTTATCATCAACATCAAAACCTAAAAAAGAAGCTGCTCCATTCGCCTCACATTCATCAATTGTAAGATAACAAGAACCTCCATAAACAGTATCTCCATAATAAGATATATTATTAGAATCATAACAAATAACCATTTCAAAATTACTAACCTCACCAGTCAAAAAAAGTCCTTTATCAGTCAAAAATCCATCTATCTGAGAATTTAATGTCACTTTCTCCGGATGAGTATCTGGACGTGTTGGAAACACTAAACCTAATTCATTCACATCATTTTTAATCCAATAATCAACATCATTAAATCTAACATCAAGCTTATTAACACTACTAAAAAACCTCAAACCTAATGCATCAATAGGTTCTATATTATACACATCACCTTCATGACAATAAAAAGCAAAACCAAACGTAAGATTAATTATAGCTTGATTCAACAACGCAAATAAAGCCAAAAACATAACAATTTTAAGCCAACCAGGAGCCATATCTATTATACTCCTAAATACTTGAACTATAGTATCAAAAATACTCTTAAAGAAATTCCAAACAGTCTCACCACCAAAGTATTTAGCTGTAATACCAGCTAATATAGTTCCAATACCTAATACTCCAATCCAAATGAAAACATTATCTAAAGCCATTATCTTAATTTTTCTTTGATTTAGCCGAAAACACTATAACTAATATTACAATCAAAACAAGAACTACAGCAATGTTTTTTTGTGCAAAAGCCCATCCAGCACCAAGCATTGGAATTCCCACTGAACCTGCAGATTCTAATAATATTTCTGTTGAACAAGCAGCAGCATATTTATTACTATTAATCGGTAAATCCACTTTTAAATTATTATCAGCATCCCTTTCTACCACATTAGGCATAGATATCTCTGAACAATACTTCAAAACAGGATTAAAACATTTTGAATCAGAATCACTACCCTTCAAGAAAAGCTTCAAATCATCAATAGTGCAAATCTGCACATCATTATACGAATCACTTCCTCTCAATAAACAAGAAGTTTCAACAACATCAAACTCAACTTGTTGCCTCTCATCATAAGTTAAATTATAATAAGGAGAATTCACATCAGTTGTTTCAAAATCAAAATCACAAGTTACACCTTGAGCATACCTTTCAATTGACAAAGCAGCATTTGTTTGAATAACAATTGAACCTGTAGAAGGACTCATAGTAATATAATTTACTTTTGCAACACCCTTAAAATTAGTCAACTTTAACAACTTAACTGAATCAGTTCCAGTAACAGTTGTATCAAATGAACGTGCTAATTCACCATTTATGTAAAAAGTAATCTTAGCAGTATTATCCTTACCAACCTTAATCTCAGTAGGTCTCTCTATTACTGCTTTCAAAATTATTTCTTGTCCCCTTACATATGTCCCTATCTTAGTCCAAACTCCTTCAACACCTATTTTAACATTTCCACTTGAAAATTCAACATCATAAAAAGAAGTTCCTATCAGCAAAGGAATAGTTCCATTAGTAATAGAATATTGAAGAATAGAATTATCATCTAATAAAACTTGAGAAGACTCAATTTCAAACTTATTCCTTATACACTTAAACGTTCGTCCTGCAGACTCACTACCTGATAAAGGCAAATATTGAAAGTTCAAAGGAGCCATCTCCTTTCCAGTATACCTAAACCAACCTCTATTCTCAATAGAACCACTATAATCAAATTGCTCATCAACATTACAATCTTCATTAAGCTCAGAAGATGTTTGATAAATACAAGTTGCCTCAGCAGTTTTTGTTGTTGCAGGATTTCTATCTCTTGAATTATAAAGAACAACTCCTTTAGCAGTATATTGTCCAGGTGCAAAACTAACTATTTCAAACTGAGTTTGATCAGTAAAATAATGAGGATCATTAAACGTTGACGAAGTATCAGGATACAACCTATATATTACATCTTTTTGAGTAGGCCCTGATGCTAAGAAATTAACAATTACCCTATTATCTGTAAGTTGATCACAAGTTATAGATAAACAAGCTTCATCAGAATAAGAATTACTTCTTAATTGAGGTTCAGATACTTTAACATGAATTTCATTTCCAACCTTATACACAATATCAGTTAACTGATCAGAATTAATATCAAAAGGCAACGCCCAACCATCATTACCAGTTAAACTAACAAGTAACCTCTGATTAGCAAAGTCATAAACATTCCCAGTAAAAAAATCAGCTCTATCATCCTCATTAATATCAGAAACAACCAATTTATTAGGACTAGCCTGAGTCTCATCAAGAACCATACTCTTAACATTCAACAAATTACTATCAGGAGAAAGACAAAAAGCCCTACTATTATAAGTTATACCTGAAACACCAACTATAATCTGCCTCATTTCCTCAGCATAAGTTATATTTCCATCACTAGGAGTAACATAACACCTAACAGTATCACCATCACTATACTGACTAACAGGAAGATTAGCATTATTATAAGTTACCTTAGTAAAACCATTTACAGTCCACCTATAAGTGCTAGCATCAGTATGAGTTCCAACTAAACTCTTAAATTTCCAAGAACAATTTAAATGAGTAGTCTTATCCTCTATAAATTGTTCATATATCTGAAATTGAGTAGCATCC
>Ga0307376_10005078_pt1 | contig 11927 bp, 24 predicted proteins | sample TR2MG_FD_202536 | JGI IMG/M metagenome (GOLD analysis project Ga0307376, IMG submission 202536) | Soil microbial communities from Risofladan, Vaasa, Finland - TR-2 | ecosystem: Environmental > Terrestrial > Soil > Coastal area > Acid sulfate soil | place: Finland: Risofladan, Vaasa | collected... | reverse complement strand
TTTTTCAGTAGGAACTCCAATTTTGTTAAGAACCTTCATAGCAGATCTTAAATCGGTTCCTTCTTCATTTGGCCAAGCATCTATTTTTTTACAATTCCAATATACCCATGCCTCTGAATAATCATATTCCGCTCCTTTTCTCTGATCCTTTTTGCCTGCCAAAACCTCTGCATCATGCTCCTTCTTCTCTTGAGATTCTTTCATGGCAACAGCAGAAAACGCAACGCAACTCCCGAGATTCCCTTGGTCTTTTACAGAAGACATAATATTGGTATGATCAACCTTTGATAGACTAGTAATCGGAATTTTTTCTTCAACAATTTCTCTAACAAATGTCGTTACTACTTCCGTCTTAGCAGAACGTTTTCTATATTTTCCTCTTTTTTTTGGAAGCTCTACATTTTTAACAGAAGTTTTTATTACCTTCTTGGTTGAGAATTGTTGGGGTTCTATAATATCAGAAAATTTATAGTCCCTATCGTCTTTAGGGTCTTTTTTTAAACCAAAAGTAAAAAGTCCCTTCTGAAAATTTTCTTTTGTGAAAAGAAATTGTTTTGCCATGATCAGATTCCTTAAAAATAGATTATAGTGACTTTAATATATTCTATTATTATTAAGAAAACCCTCTTTTATTTAGTAAACCCTCTTTTATTTAGTAAATGGGTAAACATTCCATTGAAAATTACAACCCGCTATTCCCTGTTTTTTCTTTTCATCAATAACAAATTCGGAAAAAGGATTAAGGGAATATAAGCCATTATCATATTTAAATCTTTTTATAACAATAGTTTGACCTTTTAACATTTTTTCATATAAAGCTATTCTATCTTTGTCATCCATCATAACAGTTACATTTGGACCATATACTATTTTTTTAGCTCCTGATTGGATCATTGCTCTTAAACAATCAATACATGGAAAACCTGTAATATAGAAAGTACAATTATTTAATTCTATACCATGTCTGGATGCATTATAAATAACATTCCTTTCCGAGTGCTCCATCCAATCGTACTTTTCTGGCCTTGTTTGTGGAACATCTTTATCATCAGCACCTCTTATTGGATTATTATATCCTGTAGACAAGATAGCTCCATCTTCATGAACAGCGACACATCCACATTTAGAAGATTTGTCAATAGATCTAATATTTACATTAAAACATAAATTCATATAATATAAATCTCTAACAGGTCTTCCCAACTCATCAAAACCATTTTCTTCTGTTAATTTAAAATTATTTTTTTCTGCAAATTTATCTAACATACTTTTACCCTTCCCTTGTTATATTTAGAAAAAGCCCTATTCCATTGAGGGTCATCTTCATTTTTTCCCCAATCTTCCGTCCTTTTATCTTTTTTAAAATCTACTATAGAAACATGCGCCCCTTCTCTATTAGATATTTCTATGCATGGTTTCTTTCCGCAAACATATCCTTTGCCATCGGCTCTTGGAAATATCCTAGCTTGATGCTCAAAATTATCAAATAGATATTTGACATACGATGGAGTTAAATAGAAACACCAATCAAATGATGTCATAAAAATTCCTGATTTATACTTTACATATGAACAAAGATTGTTTAATTTTATATGAAGAATATCTGTTCCATACATATTTTTTGTGTCAATTAGTTTTCTACCTCCTTTAACATTTATATAATGATCAGGTTTATCATCTGCTTTTAATTTTGGCATTCCAAGTTCTTCTTTATCCACTCTTCCCCATTCTAAGTCCCAACCTTTTCTTTTAAATGCTCCTATAAAATATTCTTCAAAAGAATAATTTTCTCTTTTAGATGTTCTTTCAATATCGCTAAAATAAACCCAAGGACTTCTGCCTCCATCTTTTACTTTTCCATCCATCCTTTTTTCTTGAGAACAAGGGACACTATTTTTAATTGCCCAATCAATAATTTTATAATATTTTTCATTAAATTCTTCTTCTGTAATTTCTTTTCTTTTTTTGGCTTTATATTTATCAATTAACTTTTTTTGTGCTTTTTCATAATTAGTCATTTATAATTCCTTTAAATTTTTAACTTCTATAACATCATTTCCACAACCATCTAATAATCTTTTTTTTGACATCTCTAAGTATTCTGGATTCAGTTCTATTCCCAAATAATTTTGTCCGTATTTAAACGAAACAATTCCAGTGGTGGCCATGCCGCTAAATGGATCTAATACAATACAGGGTTTTACTTCATTCGTATCGCAGTTACATTTTTTCTCCCACCCCTTCTCAATTAAATAAAGTTTATGCTCATCTTTTGTCGGCAGATACCCTTCAAATATATCTTCATACGTTTCAGTGCTTTTTTGAGATACCTTTTCTTCTATTTTTATTTTTTCTTTTCCAAATAATCTTGCCCATGGAGTTCCGCATTTAACGCAACAACCATATTCAGAAGTTCCAGCAAGAACACAAGGATCTATTAATTTAGTTGGGAAAGTTGCGAAATGGTCCCCCTTAAAAGAAGAAACAGAGGTTTTCCATACAGACCTTTTATTTCTTTTTCCATAATGAGTAAAAGAACGATCTTGATCCATTCTATTAGTTCCATGTTGCACATTGGCTCCAAATCCTTGCTCTCCATCAGGGTGTTCATCTGTATCTTCTAAAACTGCATAATAATCATAAAAATATTTGGGGGACTTCGTTAAAAGGAATATGTACTCATGGCCCTTTGTTGGCCTATCTTTTGCTCCATCTGGCATAGGATTACTTTTTTCCCAACAAATATCTAGCCTTAAATACCAACCGTCCGCCTGTAAAGCAAAAGCCACTCTCCACGGCATCCCGATCAAATCTTTTGTTTTAATAGTCGGATGCTTAAAGCTTTGTTTGTCAGAAGAACCACCTTTTCTTCCTTCCCTTTGCCATTCGCTTTTTGCCCTACTAAATCCAGAATTATTATTATATCCATCTCCTATATTTAACCAAAAAGTTCCATCTTTTCTTAAAACTCTTTTTACTTCCCTACATATATCAACAAGGTTTTTAACAAATTCTTCTGGAGTTGCTTCTTGGCCTAATTGATTAGAAACAAAATAATCTCTTAATTGCCAATACGGAGGACTTGTAATAACAGTATGAACCGTGTTGTCTGGAATATCTTTTAATGCTGATAATGCATCGTTATTAATAATCATAAACTTCTTACTCATTATTTTTTATTTCCGAAATTATATAACTAATTATTCCATCTTGATCTAAACAAGAAAAACATTTATAATCTACTGAGAGATCTTTTAAAAATATTTTCATTGATTCATCAAGTTTTTTTGCCTCTTCCAATGTTTGATATCGACCTACTTCACTATAAAATTTATCTTCTCTTTCTAAAAATAAATAAGTAGATGGAAATGCTTCTTCAAATTCAATGATAGAACTTATCATAGCATCTCTAAAAAGGAAATCGCCAAGGCCTGAATAGAATAATGGGAGGATTGCAGGACATTCATTGATAACAAGATCTACTCCACCATTCAACCTAATTTCTTCTTTCTGGAACTGACAAACTGTAAGATAAAGCTCATCACTAGGGGTGGGAACTTTATTAATGTATGTCCAATCTTTAATCACTTCTTCTACTAATTCAACATTGTACCCTTTTAAACCAAGCTGAGCACGAAGGTTGTATGCTGTTAAACTTTTTCCTGCGCCTGCGCCTGCTACTAAATTTATTCGTCTAATTTTACCCATTCTTGCATTGTTCCTACCTCTTTTAAGACCTTTTTCCAATCTCCTCTAAATCCTATAGCATTATCATCTATAAAAATACCTATTGGTTTATTTATATTTAATACTTCATCAAATGGAATCTCATTCTTAGTGAGATAGTCTTCCATCTTTCTAACTTGTTGTTGTCTATCAATAGGATATTTAAAAACTTCTTCACTAGTACGACATGAAAAAATACGAATATAATATCCCATTTCTTTCATCTTAATCAGAGCCTCTTTTGCTCCTTTTTTAACCTCCCCCATAGAAGGAAATGAAAAATCAGCTATTGTCCCATCAAAATCGATGTTTAGTACCTTTTCCATACGCCCTGCTTTACTTTCTCATCCCAAACGTTAAGTCCCCATCTTATTTCTATCTCTTTTTCTGTAAGAAGCATTCTGTCGTAACATTGACACAATACTACTTTCATATCTTCTTCTCTCATCAACGGAAGAAGTTTCTCTATTTTAGTCATAACATTTTTATTATCTATTATTCCTTTGTCACTAGATTGAAAAACATATTGACTTTCTTCTACACAACAATCAGCCATTTTTTACTCCATATCTATCAAATATTTTTTATCCATTTCCTTAATAATAATAGGAGAATGTGTCGTTGCAATTATTTGTTTTTCAGGAAAATACTCTTCCATTTTCTTAATTAAATCCATATGTCTTTTCCAATAGATATGCATCTCAATATTATCTATAATGAGTATTTCTTTATTTTCTCTATCTGGGCTATCCTTATAGGCCCTCTTAAAAAGACTTGATATTAATGTCGCTATCTTTTTTTCTCCGTCTGAAAATCTTTTATAATGAACTTTTGTTCCATTCTTTTTTTCTATTACAAAATCCGTTTTGTATATAATCCCCCGATCTATATCCTCTGCCCCTTTAGGACAATAACAATTAAGACCATAAACTGATCGAGAAAAATCGCAAAATTGCTCTTGAAGCTCTTTTATGATCTGAAATTTTGTCATCATATTACGACAATCAGCGTCTATAAATATAGCCCCTTGATCTTTAAATTCTAGTTCATTTAACCTTACTCCACTTATCTCTCCATTTTCCTCATTAACTTGTCTGCCTGCGAATATAACTCCTTTTATATTGTCCTCAAGAATGACCCTCTTTTCTTCTCCATCAACAAGAAAAATACCTTCCATTTTTAGATCATTAACGTCTTCGTACATAGTTTCTGTGCCAGAAATATAATCATGATGATATTTTAATTTTCGAAAAGTTAAAATATTTTTTTTCTTTGTGAAAGCCATAGGGCGAGACAATAGATCTACGGCCCTAAGGAACGTACTCTTAAATGTCCCATTAGGGCCGTAGAACATCGCCCACCTTCTAACACCATCGCCTTCTGATAGATCTAACTCAAAATTCCTATACCCACAATAATTTATGAGTTTAATCTTTTTTAATTTAGCCATACTGTTAAAAATACCCTTCTTTAGATAGAATCGAACTCATCGCTAAAGTCTGGCATATCATCTGGCTCATCATTTCCTGCCGAAGCCGGGATAGTTCCAGCAGTAACTGCTTCTACTTTTTTACTGTCCATAAACTGGAAGTCCTCAACAACAACTCTTATTTTGCTTTGTTTCTTATGAGTTTCCTTATCTTCCCACTTCTCCTGTTTCAGACGACCAATAACCATGATCCTTCTTCCCTTACAAAAATAAGTATTAATTATTTCTGCTGTTTTACCGAAAGCAGAACAATCAATATAAGAAACTTCGCTACCTTCTTCTCCATTCGGACCTGTCCATTTTCTATTAATAGCAATCGTAAAATTTGTAACTTTTCGTGTGCTACTAATGTCTTTCATCTCAGGGTCTGAAACCATATTGCCAATGAGATATGCTTTGTTAAAATCTGCCATTTGATTCTCCTATTAAATTAATTTTATATTTTACTCGATTTAATATATAGTAATATCTTTCACTTTTAAACAAAAAAATATGAAAAAGCCATTTATTAGTAAAAAATACTTCAAAACAAAAAATAAAGAATGCTATCTTTGCGGAGAAGACAGATACGAACTTCTTGATACCCATAGACTCATAGCAGGAGGAAAATATAAAGATTCTAATTGTGTTTGTATATGCACATCCTGTCATAGAAAGCATCATTCAGGACTTATCACAATAAAAAGATGGTATAATTCTAGTAAGGGAAGAGTTCTTTACTATATAGATGAAAACGGAGATGAACAATTTAAATAGATTCAAATTCATCATCAAAATCCCATTCTACACCAGAAAGATATAAATCTTTTATTCTATCTCTTGCTTCTTCTTTTGTTGGAACTTTGTCAAATCCCAATACTAAATTATGTCCTTTATATTTATCTAAAATATATAGAACACTTCCATCTTCTCTATCACAATCAATTACTCTTATTTCGTCAGGACTTAATCCAACAGAATGAGCTACTATTATTCTTGTTTTTATTTTTTCTAAATTAGTCAATATCAAGCTCCTTTTTTCCACAAATAGGGCAACAAGGCCATTGACCACCATTTTTTTCTACAGCTTTTCTCCAACTATTATAAGTCCAATATTCTTGAGCTTTAAATTTTCTGATCATACTTTTAAAACAATCACAAATTAACCACCAAGAATGAGGATCTATTCTTTTCCACCCATGATCTTCCATACACCCTTTATCAAACTCTATTCTTCTTGGAATAATATAAGCATGTTTAGAAAAATTAGATTGTCCAAAAACATAACTTAAAAAACAACTAATTGGATTATATTTCCAATACCAAAACAATATCTTTTTATATCCTCTTTTTCCAAATGAAAAATCCCAAAAATCATCTTGAGAAAAGTCACATAAATGATTATGACAATGTAAATACGCCATTATTCTATATTCCTATTCTCATAAATACTTTTTAAAAACTTAGACACATACCATTCTTCATAATCTTCTTTAAAATTAACAAAAGGATATTCATTTGAAAAAATCATACCTAGAATTTCTTGTCCATGTTCTCCTAGAACAGCCTCTTTTTCTCTTTCGCTCTCAAGGGTAACGATAACTTCTCCATCATTTTTATTACAGGATTTTTCAATAGCTCTTTCCGCACAATCAAGAAAAGCTTCCATATCTACGTCATCAGGTGGAATATTTATCTTATTAGCAACTATAACTCTGGCTTTTTCACTAAATTTATTTCGTTTTTTATCCATTGCACGCTTCTTCCAAATCATGTTGTAAATCTTCTTTTGATTTTAATCCAGTTGATCTATTCACCACATTACCAGATTTAAAAATAAAAATAGAAGGGACCCCCTTAATACTTAAGTTACTAACGATATCGCTATTTTGCTCTACATCTGCTTTGTAAATTTTTGCCTTACCTTCAAATTCATCTCTTAGTTCTTCTATCGAAGAGGTTAATATCTTGCAGGGGGCACACCATTCTGCATAAAAATCCACTAAAACAACTCCATCACTGTCTATAACTTCTTCCTTAAAATTAGTATTTGTAAGCTCTTTTACTTTTGACATTTTATCTCCAAAAAATTATTATTTAGGGCCGATTCCAAAACAATTTAAAACAAAACCAATTGCACATGGAATCCAAAAAGGAGCTGTCACCCATATCCAAGACCATGCGACAACTCCTGTTAATTTCAACACTAAGAAAGTAATGAACAATAACATAAAAAATATAAACCATATTATACCTGCTATCATTCCCATTTTTTTCATTTCTTCGTCGCTAAATTGATTATTCAATCCCATAATTTTTCCTTTCTATAAATCTAATAGATCAAATCTACTTAAAACACTATCACTTTTCAAGTTTTTTCTTTCACTTTCTCCTATTTTACCATCATGATATTCAAACTTAATAGTTGGATAAATTATTTTTACATCTTCTATAAATTTTTTTGCCCAAGATTTAGCAAACCAACCATGCAAAAGAACAATAATATCATCTTTTGAAATCAAACGAGAATAAAGCTCTTTAACAATTCCGCCTGAAATATAAAGAGACTCATCTTTTAATCCATTATTCTTACAATACTTATTAAATGTTTCTTTTTTTCCAGCAATTACATATCTCATATCGTTTTCCTATAAATCTAATATTTCAAACCGATTAGTTATTTGTGTCTTTTCAATATATTCTCTCATTGATTTTTTTAATAATATCTCAAAATCTTTTCTAATCATTTCAAGCATATAATCTTCTGACAAAGATATATGTGGCTTCTCTTCCTCTTTCCAAATAGGCTTGTTGCCTAAAACATCTTCTTTCATCTTATTTAGTTTATTTGCTATTTTTTCAATTGTTGGAAAAGAATATTTTGATTTATTTTCTTCTTTAATATCTAATAAATCAAATCTTGTCTTTTCTTTCGGCTCTATAGGTGTGAGTCTGCCTCCGTAACCAAAAATATCACAAGACACTGATGGTTTAAAGACAGCATCTGGAAAGATAACCTTATAAGGAAAATCATCTTTCATACATTCATCTATAAAATCTGTTGAGCAACTGTTGTTCATTTTATTTCCTTAATATAATCTTTTAAGTCCTGCAATACCTCTTCTATTTTTATATCGCCATCAATTATTTTTAATGGATGTGGCCATAAAAAAGCATGCCCACCATATTCTTTAAACTTATTTACTTTCTTCTCTGTATCATCTATCAATAAGGCATTAGAATGAGCACACAAATGTTTATTAGATCCAATTAAATAGTTTTTAAATTCTTTTCCCCAATGCTTCTGCATCCATTTAAATTTCCCTGAAAGACACTCTGGATTTCTATTAGGAGAACTCAGAATACACCATTCTTTTGACTCTTTTTTAACTAAAGAAATTAGGTCTTCTGCCCAATAAAACTTCTCTAGGTCTTCCCACCATTTTCCTCCTTTACTATCAATTATTGGCCACATCTTACTATCTCCACCAACAAATTTCTCAAGTCTTTTCCCATTTTTTAATTCTTTTCTTATCTCTTCATCTTCATAATCTATATCACATGCTTTAGCAGCAGCTTTTTCCCAATATGCACAAACACCGTCCAAATCAATAAATACAACTAATTTATTAATTTTCTTTTTGGCAAAAATTATTTTATTTGGATCCTGTATTTTCATTCTTTTTCCTTTTTTATATAATCCCATACATCTTTTTTTGAACCTTTAAATATATCGTCTGTTTTAGGAGGTTTGGCAAATAATTCCACATAAGGAGCATAACTAACTTTCTCTATCATATGTTTCATCGCTTCTGGTTTCTCTCCATATTTATCTCTAACAGACATAAAACCAGTCACTCCCTGTTGCCTTACTCCATTATTTACTTTATAAGGAAGTTTCCCTTTAATCCCAAAAAGACAATCTTCAGTTACTCCTCTAAAATATTGACCTAATCCTATTTTTCCTTTTTTAAACCAAGTGATTTTAGTAATGTATCTAAAACCCCAAGAGTTCATAACTTTTAGCCCTTCTTCTAAAAAATTATTTGTTATCCAAAGATACAAATGACAATCATCTTCAGATATTTTATTTATAAAGCTGGACATATCAATTATGTCTTTTAGGTCTCCTTGTTTCTTACTCCAAGGAGGTGTAGCAAGAATAGTCTTATATTTTTTCATTAAAATCTATTTTTGTTTCTTCAGGTTCTCGAGTCTTTCCTAATCTATCTCTAGCCATTTTACAATATTTTTCAGAAATATCAAATCCGATATATTTTCTACTATTAACATATGCCATCTTACATGTTGTCCCACTTCCATTAAATATATCTAAAACTAAATCTCCGATATTGCTCCAACTTAAAATATGATCTTCTGCTAATTGTTGAGGAAAGATTGCAGGATGGTCATTCTTGTCTTCAAAAGAAGTAACATACTTCCATATATTAGTCCTAGGAGAATATTCTGGGACAGGAGGAATCTTGCCATCAAAAGAAGTATATCCTGCCCATTTGTTTTTCTTGTCGCAAATTAAATTAGCTTTAGGGGTGCCCTTGCTAAACACAAAACAGTATTCAAAAATTTGAGTATATCTATTTCCATTTTTTTTAGCAGGGAATGTGCTGCTATTCTTTTCATAAATCATAGTATCATGAATATTAAAACCTAATTCTTTAAAATATAAAGCTTGTTTAAAACTAGTCCCTGTCTCACTCCCATCTACAACAGCATCTCCTACGACCCATACAACAACTCCACCTTCTTTTGTTATTCTATATAATTCTTTTGCAATATTCTCAAAATCAAATTCATAGCCCTCATAAGATCGAAGCTCATCATAGGGAGGCGAGGTAACAGTCAAATCTATAATTCCGTCATCTATTCCTTTCATCAAATCAACACAATTACCACAATAAATCTTATTCACTTCTATCATATAATTTTTTCTTCCTTAATTATGATATCTTTTACAATCACCTTATAGATATACTTCTCCATTCCTCTAGGAACTGGATATTCTTTTTCTCTTGGGTTCTGACCAAATATGGTTTTAAAATGTTTTGCAGGCATAGAAATGACTGGCTTTGCTTTACGAGTTCCTCCAAAACATATCATACACCCCCATAAACTACAAAAATCTAATAATGTATTTAAAGACAACTTATAAGGATAAACTAATTCTAATTCTAATATAACTTTAATCATTATTTATATATCGTATTCTTTCCCCATTAATATTGACCTCTTGCTGCTTCCCACATTTCTTTCATATTCTCACAATATTCTTCTGAACATAGTGAACATAAAAAGAAATCTCTGTTTGGATCTCTTTCTGGATTTTTATCCTTATCCCAAACATAAGCAGTCATAGAAGGGATCCACTCACAATCTTCTTTTGTTCTTTCTCCAAAATGACCGCACATCTCACATATCCCTTCATCCTCTATGGCTTTTAATTTCTTATCTCTTTCTGCTTTTTGTTTTGCTCTTCGTTCATCTCTTTCTTGAACAGTTTCAAAAAGCAAAAGTTCAAATCTATCATCTATATTGTTCATCTTATGTCCAATAATTCAAATCTACTAGTTACAGGGTCAAGAATTTCTATTTGATAATTTAAAATAAATTGTTTAACGTTTTCAGATTCTATCGATTTTTTACTTTTTAATATTTTAACTATGCCCTTGTTAATATTCCTAAACACAACAAGTTCAGCATTAGTCCTTTGATAATATTCCAATCTGCATATAGTATCTAACCTATATTCAAATTCTTTATCTGAAGAAAAATCTTCTCTTCTAAGAGTGTCTTCTGGCTCAAATATTACAACTTTCCCATACCTGCTTTCTTCAATTACTTTCATCTTATATCCAATAACTCAAATCTGCTTAAAATGGCGCTTGCAGTACTTGTAGTATTCGTGTTGCTAGTATCATTATATACAATTTCTTTAATGCAATCTTTTCCGAATATATGATTAATTTCTGCTGGCCTAAACTCGAATAAACTATCTTTAAGATAAAGGTAAATATATTTAACAGTTATTATTCTGTCACTATTTAATTTACAGAGATCATTCTCTATCATTTGAGTATATTCCCGATTAGATTGTATGCGACCAGAATCGCATCCAAACTCTGCTTCTAGCTCATCCCATGTTTTTATTCTTACTTTATCACCTACTTTATATTTCATCTTATATCCAGTATGTCAAATCTACTTAAAATAGTATCAAGTATTTCTGACGATTTTCCTATATCTTTATAATGGAATAGCCAGTCTATCATATAAAAATCATCCAAAAAACCAAATCTGTTTTTTACTAGTTTTAAAATTCCTTTCTCTATATTTCTAAAAGCAATTATATTAGCAGTCTGTCTATTAGTAAACTCTATAAAATTCTTTATAAAAATCTCTATTTCTTCAATTGAAGAATATTTAGACGGAACATCTTCTGGTTCAAAAATTAAAACTTTTCCATATTTTTCATTATCAAATGTAATCATCTATTCTAAATCCTTTAATTTGTCTTTCCACTCTTTTTTCTCTAATTCATTAGCGGTCGAAAGATTCTTAACATTACTTCCCCAATCAGAATCATTTCCAAGTTCATTTTCTATCAGATCACAAAGAGCTTCTGCCTCATACCTTGTTAAAATCATACCATTACGATATGGACTATAATCTTCCCATGCTTCAATTGTCCAAGGAACTATAGGAGTGATCAACTCAA
>Ga0307376_10005077_pt1 | contig 11927 bp, 23 predicted proteins | sample TR2MG_FD_202536 | JGI IMG/M metagenome (GOLD analysis project Ga0307376, IMG submission 202536) | Soil microbial communities from Risofladan, Vaasa, Finland - TR-2 | ecosystem: Environmental > Terrestrial > Soil > Coastal area > Acid sulfate soil | place: Finland: Risofladan, Vaasa | collected... | reverse complement strand
ATGTTCTTATCATTGGTAAGCAATCCAGTTTGTACCATATCCAAAAGATCTGTAATGCAATCCAGGCACATAACCGTATCAGTTTTTTCACCGGTCCAGGCTTGGACTTTTCCTTTGGTGACATATTTGTAAAATGGATGTTCTTCCAGTTTTACTGCCTCCCCTTCCATTTGTTTAACTATCACATCATGAAATTCTTTTCGGAGGCTTTCATCATTCTTAACCAAGTTATTGAAAGCTTCCTGGATATCCATCAAACTCTTACTGCAGACATTGCATTTATGCTTTTGACCTGGTTTGAAATTCCATACCTTATTGGATTTATGGATCGGGAGATAAGCACTAATTAAATGATTTACGAATCCTTTTGCTTTAGGATCATCATAGAGCTTTTGAACTGCTTTTTGTTCTACAGGCATGTATAAATGGATTTAATATTTATAGTTAAAAGTTCGTTAAGAGTTTTATTTATTTGGAATCCTCTTCCAATCTTTTCATAATTTCCTTGTGACTCCGGTCGGATTTTTCCCTGTGATACTCATAAAGCTCTTCCCAGGTAGGAATTTGGTCTCTGCTTGGCGAACACATGGACTGAGCTTCTTCAATAGTATCTGCAAATCCAACTTCCTTATACCATTCTTCCCCATTATATCCATGAGTATTGTTCTTATGATTGCCGGAATAATGACAGTTCCCTGAAAAGAATCTGAATCCTCTGTCGGGGAGCATTAAATGCTCAAGTACTACATATTGTTTTGCTTTGTCCATTAGTCTTCAAATAAAGGTCCATTAAGATTATACTAATTTTTTCTTTTCCTTAACTGTGAAATACCATTCTTCATTTTTCAGTTCCACAGTATATGGTATATTTTTATTGATATACTCCCACCTGTTTTCACCTACTCTTTGATATGTCTCATTCAATTCATCTAGAATTAAATCGTAGTTGGCATAATCAAACACCATTTTGCTTGATATTGCTATATCGTCTTTGGAAAAATAGACGATTAGGGTTACCGTCTGTTGCCGGTTTACAAATTTCAGATAGTTGAATTGCTGTTTTACAATTGATCTATCGGGGGACAAGTCTTTATGTTCTCTCTTAACAATGACTTTGACTTCCTCCTTTGACAGATCGATCAATGCTTGGGATTTAACTTGAATGACCAGCATTGCTAAAACGGATAATATAAGTATCTTTAATTTCATGACTTATGAGTTTATAGTTAACTTATAATCTTCCCAGGTAAATCCATCTTTTACAAACATTTTTTCACTTACTCTTCGGGATGCAACAAGGTTTTCCAAAGAATCAAAAAATGGAATACTGGGGATCCATGCGATAAGAACCCAGATACCCGAGTAGTATCCAAAGAATATTGCTGTGATTCCCCCAATTGTCAGAAAAACATTTAGAAGGACTATAAACAAATTTCTTTTGAATTCCTTTCTGGTAAGGTATTTCCGACAATCTTTTATAAATTGTATCATGCTTTCTCTGAACAAGGTTCTAATTCTATTTCTGTATATCTTCCACCGTTTCCTAATAAGTAAAGAGGGCTGCCGTCCATATCTTTCCCAACACTTACAATTTCACTTTTGAGGATCGGATAGTTTTTAGGAATAGCCATTTGTCCTTCTTTCCTGATGATTTGATTTTCTTCCATAATATTAGGATTTCTCTGAATAAGGCTCGATATCAATTGAGATAAAAGAATCACATTCTTTCTGAATTTTGGTAGCACCGTTGCTGGTTCTATTGAAAGAGATATGATATTTGGTACCTCGGTCATATCCTTCGTCATTCTCCCAGAAGATAATAACATCGGCGGATACACCCCCGTTTTGATTATTACCCCAGGTCTGACGATTGCGGACCAATTCTTTTTCTTCGGGATATGAAACATCCAGATTTTTAAAGGTGCTCATAGTAGCTAAAACTGCCTTGATTTCTTCTGGGGGATTCTTTGAATCATAAGGAAACCCAAAATCTGCGGCATCAGTGAAAATTCGCTTACTCCTTTTGTAAACTGTTTCAAATGTGCTGGCTTCTTCTTTAAATGCTCCCATGATAGTCTTTTTTTGGTTACACAGCCAATGTACGAATAATTTCCTTAGAAAAAAAATATTTCAGCATTTATTTCATGCTTTCTGGCAATGGTTCCAATATCAAATAAGTGATTGGTTTTCGATCCTGGGTATTGAAAAAGACCCCTTTCGAATTACGATAGAGGTTTTTCTTTGAAAATGTATTAGTCCGGGCATCAAAAGTCCAGATTGTAGCATTTAGGGATTTATCTGAGTCTGTTTTTCTCTCGCTAAAGGATGGATTTTCTTTCATCCCCCCGAATTTCCCCCTGTCGTTTTCTCCAATGACGTCTACCCATGCTCTATTCGAGGACCATTTATTTAAATCCCCTTCGATAGCAAGGATATGAAATTCCCCGCATTTTTCACAGGTATCCAGGAATGGAGTAAACTTATTGAAAGGTTTCATGCTACCTTGTCCTTAAACTTATTATCCTTAATAGCCGAATCAATTCGGTGCCATGTATGGCAGGATTCAGAAATATTATACACTTTCATCTGGTTGGACTTCTGATCAATACTCAGAATTTTCACCAAATCTCCAACATGAGAGCGATAAGTACTTCCTTCTTCGATTTTCAATCCGTTTATTTGTTCAAACATAATATTTAATTTTAGGTTATCTATCTTAGTTTTATATTAAATCTTTTTTCCATTTTCTCAATGGCCTCTTCTGGTACATCGTGAATGTTTTGTCCGCCATGACGGTTTTCTACAATTACGCTATATACCTTATATCCATATTTCTTTCCTAAGTCAAAGTATGGTCTGATCTCTCTTTCCGTCGAATTGGTATTAGCTATGATAACTGGGGAAGCTCCTATCTTCATGAACCTTTCGCACTTTCTATAACACCAGTCGTGAGCCATCCTTAGTTTGGATCCATGCCAGTTGTAATTACCATTTCTGTCGATCAAATAGTCATCAGCAGAACAAACTGCTTTGCCAACTACTTCTGCGAACGAAGTTTTGCCGGCTCCTGATAATCCTCTTATTATGACTAAATCTCTTTCTTCCATATCGCTAATGTACGAATAATTTCCTTAGAAAAAAATTAAATTTCTTTTTTTGTATATCCATAATCATTCCAAGCTGTTAATTCTTTGAACTCCCCGCAAACATCACAGGTATCAGTCCAAAATGAAGCTATATGACCAGGAGGTATACTTTTTCCATCCTTTGCTGCACAATCTTCACAAAGCTGTCTTATTTCTTTTTTCTTCATTTTATATAGGTTTACATTTTACTTTTTTAACTCTCCAATATCTTCCTATTGCAGGAGTTGGTACACGCATACCAAGTTTGAGTAAAACATCAATATCCAAATTGGATTTTTTTAGTTTCTTCGCATCCCTCATAAGACGGCGAATTTCATCCTTGGCTAATTGAGGAGTTTCAAACCCTACATCCATGTAGGTTTCCCTTTGCCCAGAGACAATACTCGTATATCTTATTTGCCAGAGATCCATTTAATAATTTCTAGGTGATACAGTATATCCTTCCCTCCGGAGTCTTTTAATGTTTCCTTTCAAATCATGAAGAGAACAATCATAGATCTTCCCGAATTCAGCTACACTGATTCGCATTGCAAACCGGGTGTTTCCATAATATGCTGTTCTCAACATATTATTGATATAGAGACAATATGTTTTTCTGACTTTCATTTATTTTGTTTCAAAGTCCAATGGTATATCTCCCTCAATAGAACAATATAAAGTTGGGTTCAGAGTTAATTTGAAGTTCGTATTAACAAAATGATAAGCATTTTTATTAATATCTGTTTTATTGTCTTGCAAATAATTAATATCTGACAATGAATAATAGGCGTTAGTAATTAGCAAACCAGGATATGAAGCCCTTGTATATGAATCCAAAAGTTCAATAAGACCGCTTTGTTCTTCAGACCTTCCATAGTAATTTCCATCTTTGCTGTTTGCAGTGCAGATAATTACATCCCTGTTCAGATCCTTATTAACAAAGTCAAGATTTAGATCATTCTGCTTAATTACCTGCTTAATACGTTTTGACGTAATTGCAAATTCCAGGATTTTGAATCTCTTACCTCTGGATTCCTCAGCTTTTTTTGCTTTAAGTCGGCCATATTCCTCCCAGCGTTTTTGTCTTTCCTTATAACCTCCGCCTTCGTCGTCATACCGGGAGAGGAGTTTTGCTTCATTGTCTTCTTCATTAGTTAGATCCGTGGAATGAACTGCAAAGAAAGCTCTCTTTGGAGAATTCTTAGCAAGCTGGAATTTATCTCGTCGATTCCGACTATATCCATAATAATGGCGATTTCCCTCATTACGTAGAACCTGTTTTGTATGCCAGACTCCGAGGAAAATCATTGGAGTTCCTTCCTCGCACTGAGCCCCGATATAGATATGACCAGGAATAGCTTCCGAGATAGGAATAATTTCGTTGACCTTCTTCTCCAGTTCCTTTTCCGCATAGATCAGGTCGATGTATTCGGTATCCAGGGTCCGGATAAGTTGCATACGGTGGTTGACAATGTTTTCGACGAAAGTGATTTCATCCTCGATCACTCCATTTACGATGGTTAGTCTGGTGAGCGGAAGCTGGTCAAAATCTACCCATACTTTCTTTGGTAAGGTCTGGTGAGAGATATAAAATCCCATTTTTGTATACTCCTCAATAACCAGATGGGTCATGGGCTTATTATCAAAAGGAAGCGTATTCTTATCTTTAGTCATACGCATGCCCACACCCACGTGAGCTTCCGGTAAAAATTTAATACTACAAGTGTTCTTCATTATGGTGTTTGTTTATCAATTCTTTCCCAAATATCTTCTCCGAAAAAGGCTTTCAGGGCCTCCTCATAAACATAGGAAGCATCATCATTGTCTTCACAATAATCATCTCCCCACATTTCATCAATACAGGATTGAAGGGTTTTTTTTAATCCGGTAAGGTCCATTTTATCGTCTGCGAGCATTTCAGGTTTCGAGGGTTCCGTTTCATAATCAATTTGTTCCTGCTGAGCACAGAACATAAGGAATAATTCCCGAGTATCCGTGGAATAGAGACTAGCTATTGTATAGACTCCGTTTCCAAGAAAAGAAGCTTGCTTTTCAAAATAGGGAAGGTATTTTTTCTCCATGGTTGGAGTAATAAGGCTTTTAAGTCTTAACCTAATTTTCGAATCCATAATAAACATTTTTGATTATCATGCAAATATACACAAAAAATCCCAGATAAAAAAATTATTTGGGATCTTTTTTTACTATGGATGTGAAATTTATTAGTTATCCTAAATTCTTTGTATACCCGAAATCTAATAAATAATCCCTGGCTAAGATTAATTTATTTGCAAACTCGGGATCAGCCCCAATTGATTTCCAGTGAGCTATTAGTTCCTCGTCCGATGAAAGCTCATCATTTTGAATACTGTCCAACATCATTTCAAATTCCTCTTCCTCTGAATAATAGGGTTCTATTTCTTTATCATACCAATCCATGAAATTTTCTACAGATTCCTTTGGATAAGGTTTAAGATTAAACCGATTTTTACCTATACGAAGTTTTTCATATGGAGTACCTTCTCTTTCGAAATCAAGAGCTTCTGAAACAAAACGAGCTTTCACTTAATGATGTTTTCTTTATTTATCCCGCCAAATCTAAGAAATGTTGATATTCTTCTTGTTTCAATTTTCTTGGGTTCTGAGTACCCGGGATTTTATTATCAAACCAGGATCTTAATTCTCCAGGAGATATGGTTATTGGGTTCTTCGTGTTTAAATAAATAGGTTCTGTAATGTTCAATCTTGGATATTCTCTTACTCTTGATCTATATCCACTATCCCACGCTCTTAATTTTACCTCAGCTAATCTTAATTTTCGATCTTCTGGTAAGGATTCAAATTTTCGAATATCCCTTTCTGGACCAAAATTGCCAGCTGTTGCAAAATAATTTTCCGGGGGATTATCAGTGACAATACAATTGGAGGGAATTTTTAGGCCCCTTCCCAAGTACCACTTAGCACCTTGTTCATGAGTATCCAAGGTTTCAATTACTTTAAGAATAGCAGTCATATTATATGATCCACCATACTTAGCCAAATATATTAGAATGTCATTTACATTCAGAACTGGGGCTAATTTACCAGCTCGGCAAGTTGCTGTTATGGAAGGATATTTTGAATCAAGATCCGGTTCCCTACGACAAGAGGAATCGATGAATGGATTTAACCCATATTCCTGCATAGCTTTTCTACCAAATGAATTTCTACACAAAGGTGCATATGAAACCAAGCGAATTACTGGGCGGATTAATGAATATTGATTAACTTGTTGCGCTCTCATATTTATCTTTTAAGTGATTCTTAAATGCCTCGGACCTCATGTTTAGTTTCATAAATCCTTTCCTTGGAGTTTTCAATTCAAAATCCATATCGGATATTGATACTTTAATCTCCTCGTAAAAAGCATCCCAATCAACATTGATATTCGGATTGCTCCTGGTAACTCTCATGATGTAAGCAGTGGTTGGTTCAAAGAACATTACCATCTTCAACCTAACCCCATATTTCTTTGCTGTACAATAGAGGTTCCCACTATTTCCGTGTGCTACTGGATTTATTCTCATGATATTCTTTGTCTATTAATTCTTGTATTTTTTCAAGGATGAGTTCTTCAACTCTATCCACTATTTTTTTGCATTCCCTTAATCCTATAATTTCTTCGGGATACTCTGAGAAATGAACATTTGCTTTAAACCATTTGACCATGGACAGAGTATTAGCAGAGACAGTAAGGTCCCCATATGGAGTCCAGACAAATTTTCCCCCAACTTCTTTTCCCTTCACAAATAAGGCATCCTGGTCATATTTACACTCTTTAATATTAAAGAAAGAAAGACCATTTTGGGGATTTTTTCCAAGCCAATTATCCACTATTCCATGGGTGTATTCTTTCGGAAACATAAAAGCCCATTGAGCGGCTTCCTCAACCCACTTAAAGATCCTTTGCTGGGCTAAACCAATACCTATTGATCTTTTTGGATCTATATGTCTTTCAAAATTCATAATGCTGGTATTGCGTATAACCTATTGTTAAATCTTACAAGTTCTCCTGCTAAGTTTTCCATCATCCAATGACTATCATTTTCCCCAGCTGGAACAAAGCCATAAGCTCTTTTGTTGGTCTTACACGTCTTAAAGAATTTTTTCGGATTATTCTGAATTATCATTAAAAGCCTGTGACCCGTTTTTTCGGGTAGTTGGATGCGGCTAGGTAATTTATCATATCGGATCAGTAAGATCTTATCCAAATTTAATGTAGCTGCACTTAGACCTACATTTAAGGCTTTTTTGGGATTGCTATGACGTTCGAAGTCCATATTAATACAAATGATCCATTAATAGTTGGTAAACATAATCGCTGTCTTCATTCAGTGTATCTAACTCTTCTTCAGTCATCTCTCTTCCATTGTACCAAGCAGAATCGATATAAGCATCGCAGAAATCAGGGGCATCCCTGAAATTGATACCGTCAAAGGTGGCATCCTCAATGAGATCATAATCCAGCTTTATTCGATTTCTTCCGATTCGGAGCTTTTCGTAGGGTGTACCTTCTTTATTAAATTCCATAGGGCTAATATACAAAAAAACTCCCAGATAAAAAAATTATTTGGGAGTTATTTCGTCCTTAGTTAGTATTTAATCCATTTTTCCTATAATGTCCGGGCGATCCTCTTTTTCAATTCTTTCATCCTTCCTAGACCTGAGTTTATGAATATCATCTAATTCTGCCCAATTTCCTATTTTAATAGGTCTGGCATTATAATAATCATCACCCATAGCCCTTGAGTAGTCTCTTCTTAAATCATCCGTAATTTTTGTTCCTAGCCCATCCGCATCATCATAAACTACTATATCTACTTCGGATCCATCTGTTGGAAGATCCCCAGGTCTTAGGACATAATCAGTATCCACTGCATTGTCATAAGCCCAGTCCTCCAGCTGTTTTACTCCGGCAGGAGTAGCAGGGAATTTAGCCTTAATAAGCCCATCAACTTCAAGCCTCTTAATAGCTTCTTGTCTCTTTTGTTCCTTTGCCATTTCTTTGGTAGTTTTCACACTTTGGATCCTACCGCCGCTCATGTTATATCTCTTGGATAAATCAAGAGGAATATTAGTAAAACGAACTTCATCATCTCTTGGATCTCTACGGGATCTTAGTGTTTCGTTAACGGATCTAGCTCTCATATTCATAAGATTATTTTTATTATTTATTCACAGAAAATATACAAATTAAACCGCTTGCATTTGAAGTTTGACCAAATTCACTTTAAACTGAGGACGCATTACAACCCATAAGAAACATTCAAATAGAAAGTGCATCAGAGCAAAAGCATAATGAGCAATTGTAAGGAAAGGTATTGCTATAAGAAAACCAAACCATCCTGTTTTTTTCTTCATAGTCCAAGTTCTTGTCCAGAATTTTATCTCCTTGAGATAAAAGACCCTTAATAAATTAGTTTTCATAGACAACAATACCTATATTTTCAATACTATCTGTACAGACTAAGGTAATAGGATCCGGCTCTATACCATAGAACCTTTCATTGATCTGTTCCAGCAGAAATCTATGCTTGGGGTTATTCTCCAAATAGATATGAAATTCCCTACCTGCCATCGGGAGACCCATTTTGGAAACCCACCTGCTATTCGGGATCTTTTTATGTCGATAAACGTCAACATAGGCTGATGTAGTAGAATCTTCTTCTGGCAACAATTCTATGAAAAGTTCCCTATAGGAAGTTTTTCCTGGATAAAAATCATTAAAGGATCCAATATCAATGTAATGAACAGTGGCAGTATCACCATTCTTTTTAATCTTCACAATATAAAGATACTGAATGTGCGCATACTCATCAAATATGGTATCCTTATCTATTCTTACTATAGAATGATCTGTTTTAAGAGTCTTGGTCTTAATCTTGACCAAAGAATAAGGAATATTCTTACCCACAACTCCATTGACAATAACAGATGCTAAGAGGGTCCCGGCGAATACAATCATCGCTACGGTCATTTGGTGCTGCTTAATCCTCTTCCCGAAAATAGCTCCGGCAAGTATAAACGAAAGTACTGCTGCGATTGCGAATGTATACATATTTATGATTTAGCGGGTTTCCTTAATCGTGTAAGTTCCTTCCATCAGCCCCCAAGAACTTTCCTCTTGGAATGTATAAGTTTCGGGAACGTCATTCTCATTCATTGGCCTGGTCAGATACCAAAGGTTGTCATCTTTCCAGGTTACCACAACCAATTTTTGGCCGGCCGGTAAATTCAGGGAAGCTTTTCCACCGAAATTTTTAGCCCTGCTATTTTGTGTGCAACTGGTCATAAGAGCCAAGGACACAACAATCATCAAAATACTTAATACTTTTCTCATTTCTTTATTTTTAATGTTCCTTACAAAAGTACAAAAAAAATCCCAGATAAAAAAATTACCCGGGACTTTTATTAATTATTATTCGCTTTTATTCTCTTCCCAATCAATACCGGGACAGTAATCTCCATATGAAGCACCGAAGTACTCTCCAAAGATACCAAGGAATCCAAGTAAGGACCTCCAGAGGCCTCTTGCACCTCTCTTAGCCAAGTACCAGATATTTACCAGGAGCAGTTGCCATATAAGATGGTAAAACAGGATCTTGATGGGCCAGAAAAGTATCATGACAAGTGTGTAAGCTACTTTTACATACCACAAAGAAGTTCCTTTATCCTTCATATAATTAACCCAATGTTGCATTAAATAAATGATAAGATATATAACTCCGACAGCGGCAATACCCAGTCCAAGCCACATTGCTACATTCCAGTCCCAATGTTCAACTATCCAGAGAACTCCATGTCCAACAAAGTTAACCACAAAATAGGTTGCAACTAAACCGGCAAGGGTAATGATCACACCAATGGTCTTTTTAGTCCATTTGATTAAGGTTTTCCAGGAGGTGATGGTATTGCCAAGACGGTCAAAGAAATCATCGGTATTATCCCGAAATTTGGAAATTTTTTCCTCATACTGGACTTTTTGCTGTCTTTTGATTCGGTCCAGTTCAGCTTCCTGATTACAGAATTCCTCATATGCTTTTTGTTGTTCTTGAATCCAGATATTATATTCCGTAGTATATACCCTTCGATATGGGTTAGTGTCATGAGGATTAAGGATAGGGCTTTTTCCATAGTTCTTCTCCCACCACTGAATAACGAAATCATCGCTATCAAGATTTTTCCTATCATAATACTGATCATAAGTTCCAAATGCCTTGGCATATGATTTCTTAATGGACTTCTCGTGCAGGTGAATCTGGTAAACATCCAAGTCAGTAAGACTATCTGACCAGGAAGTTGCTGCTGGAACAATCATGTTTGACATGGCAAATTCCACTGTCCAGTCTTCAATGGATTTCATTACCCATACAAATGCTCTTATAGGCAATATGAGAGGACAAGTTAGAAGGCTAAAAACCAATAGCCAAAAATAAGGGCACAAATTGTGCATATTGTCCGGTGTTGGAGCCGAAGATCCGAGCACTGCTTTAATCAGCTTATAGTGCCAGGATTTTGTACTTAATGTTACTGCTGCTTTTTCTTGTGACATTTTCTTTATTTTAATTAATATTAATGATTACGAAATTTTATTCCGGTCTTGCGTGTGCTAAAAACAGAAAATAATGGCATCCGGTAAATCCACTTTCATAAGCTGCGACCTTCATCCCAATTGCATATTGAGCGGTTTCAGTTACTGTAACTGCACACACTCCACCGAAATCTTCCGAGGTATCTATGGAAATTTCAGTCCATTCTCCAGTAACTGGATCTTGTTTCATTAGTCTTAGGTCCATGTCCCTTACCATTTCAGTTTCTCCTTCGGCATATGCAATATAAGTCCAGCCTTTGGAAAGAGTTCTGTACACATATTTCCAGTCATTTCCGATTATAATGTCGAATTGCAAATGAACAATTTCTAGCTCTAACTCGTTTTCGGCTACCATTACATATTCAGAAGCTTGCAACATAATTCTTTGAATTGATGTTATTTCATTATAAGCATCATTTCCGTTCGTTTGAGCGAACACCCCAAATACCCCAGCAAACAGGATTGCGAAGGCCAATACTAATGATTTTTTCATGCGTCGTGTTTTAAAATGAATTTATTTGATATTACTTTAAATGATAATCTTCCTTGGTATTTTTCTGCTGGGTCCTTAGCTACAAAAACTACCCCTTCACGTGCAGTTTCATAAAGCTGGGATCTTCCATCAGCATACAAGATCAATTCTTGTACAGTTTCTGGTAGAGTAAAGTCGTCATCAATGATAGGAACCGATGTCAACCCCATCTCATCCAGGGCCACTATAAACTCCTCGTATGAAAAGAACCTATAAGATACGGGATCGAATATACGAAAAAATCTAACATCTTGTCCTTTTAGGTGATATTTATTTTTCTGGATTCCTTCCCCAACAAGTTCTCCTTGTAGAGTTAAGGAGGTTAAACCATGAGAAGCCATAAAAAGCCTCATCTTGTATTCCAGATTCAGTTTTCTGGCCACTGACCAGAATGAGTTAGTTTCATTTTCCTTGAGTTCAAGGTTTCTTGAAGCAACACCAAAGATCTCATTATTAATGAAATAGGTACCAGATGTACCGTCGAGTTTTTCAGTTGCAATCCAGGTGTATTTTTTATACTCCGGAAAGATTTCTGTGAGATTTTGAATCCTTTCTTCGTCGGTCTTAATAGAGTGAGAAGGAAATCTTCCAAGGGCGGTTCCGCCAAGACATGCTGGAATGGGTTCTTCATATTTAGTAA
>Ga0307376_10005074_pt1 | contig 11930 bp, 14 predicted proteins | sample TR2MG_FD_202536 | JGI IMG/M metagenome (GOLD analysis project Ga0307376, IMG submission 202536) | Soil microbial communities from Risofladan, Vaasa, Finland - TR-2 | ecosystem: Environmental > Terrestrial > Soil > Coastal area > Acid sulfate soil | place: Finland: Risofladan, Vaasa | collected... | reverse complement strand
GCTCGATCTTCGTTGACGCGGCCGACACGACCCGTCGCTACGAAGTCATGCGCACGAAGGTTTCGGGCGACGGCTCGCTTCAGCTCAAGTGCAGGCAGACTGCGGGCACGGCGTCCGGCGCAACCGGGAATCTCAATCTGTACGAAGGCACGGGCGACGCAGTCATTGCGTGGACGGCGCTTCTGTTCGAGAAGTACGCCGACCTCCAAAGCAATGTCGCGGTCGCGAACGGTGCTGGCCTGACCTTCAATCCCGGCCTCGTAGTGAATGGTGTGGCCGTCATGCCAGACATTGTGATCCCAGTCCCGAAGGCCGTCGACATCGTTCCGTTTGTCCCGACTGATTTGGCTGGTGCGGTTGGATCGGTCAACGTCCAAATCAACGGCGGCGCTCCGGCGAACTGCGACATCCTGTCTCTGAAGGTCGCGACGAACTTCGGCCAGTAGTTTCAGTGGATGGGTGGGAGGCTGTCCTTACTCGTGCGTGTAGGGACGGCCTCCCCGCTCGGAACAGGAACTGGGATGATCAAGGTCGACTATCTTGCCCTTGCCTTGGCGGGAACGTACATCGGCGCCAAGCTCTTGGCGGCCACTTCCAAGAGTCCGTTTTTGCGAAAGACGGGTTTTGGATTTGCCGACGCGCTCGTGGCTGCCCAGATTTACATCGTAGTCATGAAGATTCGTGAGGGTCAGGCTGCTCCGGTTGAACTTCCAGAGCCATCCGTAGAACCAGTCCGTCAGACCGTGCTCGCCCCATACGTCGGGGTTAGGTGAACGGAAGTAAACCGCCAGAATGGAGGCTTGAGTCGAATGGCAAAGAGCGTCAAGAAGCGCCGGTGTCCACGATGCCGGAAGTCACAGGCCGTGGCGAGGCTCTGCATCGTCTGCAAGCGGCGCGGCGACAAGTCCGCCAAGAAGGCTGGACAGGCAATCGGTCGTTGGATGCGGAAGTTTGAGGCGAAAAAAGGAGTCCCGAGCGTCAAGGATACCGTCCGGTACGTGACGCTCTTCGGCCTGCTTTGCTCAGCCAAAGGGAAGGGCAAGAAGAAGAGGTCGAGCCGCAAGGTCAAGCGCCTCAACCCGATGGAAAAGGTGATACACAAGGGGAAGCCCCACACCTTCCGAGAGCTGATCACGAAGTATGGGACACGTAAGGCGTCGCCCATCTTCGCCAAGCTGATCATGAAGAAGTACCCAGCCATGCGGCAGTACATGCGTGGCGCAAGGGCCAGTAATTGAGGCATCGAAAGTCTGAGTAACAGTCGTTCGAGAGAACCGTCCGGTAACCATTCCGTAGACGACGAAAACCGAATAAAGGAGTGCGGCGAATGGTTCCAGCATGGATCAGTAACTCTCGCGGGGAGATCTACCTCAACCAGCTAAAGCGCTTCGTCAAGGGCGGCTTCCTGGTCCCGTCGCAGGCCCTCAACCCAGTGACGACACCGGCAGGCGGCGTCGATCCTGGACGCAGTCCGGTGGTTACCCTCCAAGGCCCGCAAGACTCAGTCACTGAAATCTACACAATGCTCGGCTATCACACGCCAGCCGACAACGCCGACGTTCGTGCGCGGCTCCAGGTCGAGATCACCGACCAGCGATATATCCGTGGACTGATGAACCGTCCGGTCCTCGCCAACCACGTCTTTGGCACGTCGCAGTTCCCGAACTACATGATCGAAACGCTGTATCTTGAGGGCCAGCAGAACCTGGCCTTCCAGTTCTTCAACCCGAGCGCGGCGGGCGACTCACACTTCGCAATCAACACTGAGATCCGCAAGCTCATCGACATCAACGTGAACAGAGCCTTTGTGACGCGCTTCCTGAAGGAGACGCGCAGGCGCAAGGCATTGCTGTATCCGTACTGGCTGACCAGCGACGCGCCGATCTCTGTTCCGGCCGGAGCGACACGCGACTACCTCTTCACGACCACGGCGGACATCATGCTCGTCCTCTTCCAGTCGTGGTGTACCGCGCTGACCACGGGTGCCGCCGGTGACCTCCAGGAGCGCGTGGGCTTTGAGTTCTTCAATCCGAAGAATGGCCGTCCGCTCCAGAACTCATACGTCACCATGAACTGTTGCACGGGCAACGCGCAGAACGCGGCCCGCCCGTTCAAATTCCCATGCCCGTTGATGGTCGAACCGGCCACTATCATGCGCGTTCGAATCACCAACCTTGTCACCGACGCCCCGACCGAAGTCTTCCTGACGTTCCAAGGCGTCGCCTACTTCCAGGGCAACGGTCCGTGGCAGTACAGCGATCAGAGCGAGAAACTCTCGCGCGGCATGTACACGGAGGTCCCGGCCGGTAAGACCGACAAGTGGACGGACTACGCTCCACAGTCTCCTGAGTGGCCGCTTCCGGCGCAGGCGAAGCAGCCACTTCAGTAAGTACGCAGCGGAAATGGCGACGGATTCTTTTAGGATGTGGTGAGCGGATGCATGTCAGGCTCGAAGCGGGACAGTTTGGCTGGGACTACCGGCTCGTCTTCACAGACGGGATGGAGTTCCGCGTCCAGACCGACAGTGACTATCCCCGCGCGGCCACGATGTTTGGTTTTGCCGACAGCCCCGATGAGTATCCGACGACCAGAGACTACCACAATGCCGCCATGGAGTGGCTGGACCGGCATATCGGCGAAGCGCACCCAGTCCATCCGGGAGCTACACTCTACCAGAGAGCCCATGCAGCAGAAGCCTCTCGGAGCGAGTCGCAGGAAGATCAATTTGAGCCGCTGACGCCGACGGATGTCACGTTCTCGATTGAGGTCATACAAGAAGGTCAGGACCTTCCGTCTGACGAGGAGTGGGTTACTCCGGAACTCCGGCGTTCAATCCGACGGCGGCTTGACAGCGGAGACGACTGGGCGTGGGGCATCGTTGGCGTGTTCGCGAGATTTGGGAACTTGGTTGGCAAGAGCTACCTGCATGGGTGCAGCTATCAAGGCGAAGAGGACTTCATCCAGCACAGCGGCTATTACGAGGGGATGAAGGCGGAGGCGCTGAACGACCTGAACCAGATGGCGCTGGCCGAGTTCAACCGTGGAGTTGGAGTTCGGAGTCGCCAGCGCCGTAGTCTTACGACTCCACTTGTCATCGAGTTTACTTCCTCTGGAATGACGGTGATGCACGACGGATCGCTGGACCAGGAGGAGATCGACAGGCTTATCTCACGACCAGCATACAACGCGCTCGGCGAGCTGTTTGATAAGGCAATATCGAGTGGAATACTCGAATGGATTGACCCTGAGGAGATCAATGCCATGACCGATGCGCCCTTGCTGGCAAGGTCCTATGACGTCCAGCGCGACCCAGACGACAACTCGCTCATCCGCTGTGAAAGCGTCTACATCTGGATGAATTACCAGGTGACCTCGCTGGTCGAAGCAATTTTCAGGCCCGAGGGCGCGTTCCTCTCCCGGCGGGAAACAAACTGGTCTTCGGTGGCCGGAGCAATTCGACGGGGGCGGAGAGCCTCCAGCGCGGTGATCACATCGCGGATGGAAGAGGTAGTGAAAGAGCAGAGTTTTCCGTTAGAAGGGGAGTGGGAAAAAGACGAAAGGTAGCGAGAGAGGACGAAGCCATGTTTGTGAGAATCCATAGCCGCGAAGCCGACCTGACCAAGGGCGCATACTTTTATGATCCTGAGGTCAACGTGCTGGTCGCAGTGCAGCCGCTCAGAGGCGATGTTGCGGCCATCTCCAGGGGCGAGCCCCGCGTAAGAGTCGAGGACATTCTGCGGATCGGCGAGGTTGCCCGCATTGACGGACTCGACCTGATCGCCTCCGACTGGATTGACTGGATCACACACCGGAAGCCGGTCGGCGTCATTGAGCCTGAGCCATTCGATAAGGTCTGGCCTCCTGCGCGGCAGAGGCGCATTCTCTTCGCCTGCGAGATCGGGACGCTGGAAGGCGCGGTCTACAGTGCGCCGCCAGAGATCATAGAAGTCAGCTTCAGCGGGCCGGAAGATGGAGCACAGAAGATCAAAGAGGCCCTGCGAAGTTTCGGTGTCGATTTTGATTCCGCCAACGCGGTCGGGGGATAAACCAAATGTACCGAGCCGATGTTGATAAGTTCTTTCACTGGGACGCGCAGATGCAGCGGTTCTCCCCGCAGTGGTGGCGGGCTGACTTGCAGCCGTTCTGGCTGTACTTTGACCCCATGCTCGGCGCGAACCCGAAGCCGATCAATGCCGCTCCGGGAGGCACGCCGACCAGTTCGTACATCGTTCCCTACAGCAGCAATCAGGGCGCGGACAACTGGCTCGGAAATCCGATGGAGGTCCGGACGCTGTTGTTTGAGGACAGTACGGACTTGACCCCGAACGCCAACTGGACGGTGCGCCTCAAGCAGGTTGGAGAGGCCCGAGACTTGATGAACGCTCCGGTGCATGTCCGGACGCTGGCTTCCGACGCACAGTTTCCTGCCGTGCTGCGCGAGCCGCTCTTTCTGCCCAGTCAGGCGTCGATTGAGTGCCAGATACAGAAGATCGCTGGAGGCGCGACGACCGGACGGCTTTACCTGTCGGGCTGCCAGTACTTCTCGTGGTCGCCAGACCTGCTGGCTTTCCCGCAGGCCCGCCAGCATGTCCACGAGCGCATTCGCAAGCTGATGAACCGGCGGCTGTCCGTGCATCCGTACTGGCTGACCACCGAGAACGGCCCGGTCCAGCTTGGCGCGAGCGCGACTGGACTGTTCGTGATCCGTCCTGGCGAGGGCAGCCAGTTCGAGGCGTTCACCTTCAACTGCGTCTCGACCGGAAACTTCGAATTCGAAATCAAGGAAGTCAAGAGCGGCCAAACGATGATGAATGGCCTGATCACGCGGAACAACTCCGCTGGCGACTATCAGTACCCGACCATCCTCCCGTGCAAGTACCTGATCCCAGGCGGGAACTTCCTGTCGCTTCGAATCACGGACCTGTCCGGCGCGCCGAACACGATCTGGCTTACCATCGCGGGCCGGAAGATTTACGCTCCGATCAAGGCTGTCAACGAGGCGAAGCGCGAAGTGAATGTCGTCCCGACGCCAGCGGACACCGCTCCGAACTTCGAATTGACGCCGTACTGAGCAGTAAGGGAGACACGACGATGATTGTTGGACTTGGAAGCAATGGCCCCGAAGTCGACTTTGACAAGGGGACTGTCGGCGGAAAGCAGCCTGATCCTGAACTCGCCGAGATGGCCTTCGGTAAAAAGCCGTGGACGGCCGAGAAGCTGGCGCTCGTCTGGCCGGTCCCTCAGGACAGGACCGTGAAAAGCAATAAGACACTGCTCATTGTTGGAGGCGCAGTCGTCGGACTCGCACTCCTGTACTTCGCACTCAAGGACAAAAGGTAAGGAGACGAACATGACGTACCTCAATGAAATGCTGCCGAATCCAGCGTTTGCGAATCTGCCTCCAGGGACGCGGGACCTCCTGAGCGCCATATCGCCGACGCCAGCCTTGCTCCGGCCGACGACCCCGCCGGACAGCGTCTTCTACCCTGCACCGACGCCTGCGCCGAAGCCAAAGACAGTTGCGCAGGGAATCATGGATACCTGGTTCCCGACGCCAGCCTTGCTCCGGCCGACGACCCCGCCGGACAGCGTCTTCTACCCTGCACCGAAGCCTGCGCCGAAGCCTGCGCCGAAGCCTGTGCCGACGTTTGCGCCGATGTTCAGGGCAGACATCATGCAGCCGACGCAGCCTGGACTCACCATGCAACAGCAACAGTCGCTGAATCCCGTTGAGTTCGCGCAGCAGGGTTCGGAGCAGCTTGCGGCCAAGCGCGCAGCGGAGGAAGCATCGGAAAAGAAAAAAAACACAAAGACCCTGCTCATCGTCGGCGGCGTGGCCGCCGGGCTCGCGCTGCTTTACTTCTCGCTCAAGAAAGGGAAATAAACGTGGGTGATCCTCAAGTGGTTCACGAGGACGCGCTGAGGCGCGTGGCGCAGTACCGGACCGGCCCCTTTGCTTGGACGGTGGACGGCGATTCCGTCGTCATCACGAGGGACGTCGGTGCTTCCGTCGAGCCCATCTCGACCTATGAGTACAAGGATTTCGAGACGGCCGCCGAAATGGCATGGCGGATGGCCGTCCGGCAGGCCAGAGCCGCGAGCGGCGAGCGGACAGCTCCGCACAGCGGCCCCAAGTCCCCAAACCCTCCTCACGGATACGAGCCCGGAGGTCCTGGCGGGCGGATTCTTATCGCTCGGTGGGAGAGCAGAGGAGGCGCTCATTGGGTTGACCTGCACAAGGACAGCAGCGGCAATTTTGGGTACTCGACGGACGGCGGCGGCGGACATCTTGGCAAGATGACGCAAGAAGAGGCCATGGCCACGATGGAGGGCAAGCTGGGTTACCTGACTCCGGACAAGCTGAAGACGGGCCTTCGCAGGGTCGGCTCGGTCTCTGGAAATCCAGCTCGTACCCATTGGCCGTCAGGGCAATCTGAATGTCGAGAGCGCGATCCGGCGAGCTATATCTTTGCGAGCATCGATTCGCAGGGGCTGCGCGACGAGATCGTCGTGATGGCGGCCGTCCTGACTGACGACTTCAGGACTGTCGACGTCCAGCGCACGTTCGAAAAGCTGGACGAGGCACACCAAGGTCGAGACCCGAATGTCATCTGGTCCGGGTACATGAAGGATTGGAAGAACTGCAGAGAAACTATCCGATTTAACCTCGGGCTGGATTGGGATTCTTTCAACCGACTCCAGATCACGTTCGTTCCGCCGCTCAACTACACTCTTGAGCCGGTCTGGAAGCGGACGGTCGGGCAAAATCCACACGGATCGACACGGCCCGCGCGACCGTCAAGTTTTTCATCCATCGTCACGCAGGATGACGTGGATCGAATGAACAAACTCGTAGCGAGGATGGGCGGGGACGTGGCGAATCTTTCCCCTGAAGAGCAGGCGGAGTATCACGCACTTCGGGAAAAGTTCGAGCGTGCGCTGGACGAGGACTTCGTTCCAAGCTCGGAGCAGACCGGAAGTGATTCCGAGATGGGCGAGAACCCGCCGCGCATTACCGGCCGCGCCACCCGCATCTGGAACGACAGTGCGGGAAACACGCACGTCCGCTACCACGATACCGACGTGGTCTCATTCAACAACGAGTGGATCGCGCTGCGCCTTGGCGGATGGGATACGGTGACCACCCGAAGCCGCATGAACCGGGCAGCCGATGTTTTTGGGCTTGGATACCACGTCGCGCGCAGGCGTGGGACGACCTACGTGTCGTGGGGTGGAAGAGAGTACATAATTCAGGGGACGTCTCCGTTCAGCCTGGACAGGGGGAGCGGTCGCGTTGTCAGTCCGGATGACAATGTTTCCCCTTCCAGTGAGATGCCGAGGCGGCAAAGGCGCGGGGCTGCCGTTCGCACGGGAAGCGAGAGTGAAAGGTCTCACCCTGGCGGTGAACTTGGCTTCAAGGAAGGCGCGTGGGAAGAGACGGAGAAGAACCCTCCGGAGTCCAAGGCTGACGCCCTGGTAAACGACCACGGCAGCGTGGTGATCATCATGCCGCTGTCGGGTGCGGCAAAGGACTGGTGGGAGAGTAATGTGCAGGAGGCGCAGCGGTGGGGCAGTGGATACGCCGTTGAGCCGCGCTACGCCGAAGCGATCATACAGGGAATGCAGGAGGCCGGTTTCAGTGTGGGCGCAGGATAAAGGATTCATTAGATGATTGACCGATTTGACACCATCGTTTCGTCGCCATCCGGCGCTCCCCTGGCCGTGGACCGCCGGAAGCTGATGGAAGTCCCGTACTTCCTGATGACCAACCCGACGCAAAACATCGTCCAGCTTCCCGCGAACGGGTCGGTCGCTGGAGTCATGTGCAACGTGTCGTCCGACGGTCCCGCTGAGGTCATCGCTCATTCTGCGGAATCCACTGGAGAGTACACGGTCGTAATGCGCATCCGGGACGGCGTGGAGAGCCGCCAGATCTGCAACGCTCCAATCCACAACCTCCTGATCGCTGGCAACAACCTGACGCCTTACAGGCTTCCCGAATCCCTTCTCATCGACGAGATGAGAGGCCTGGAGATCGACTTCGCCGACCTCAGTGGATCAACCAACAACGTCCGATTTGTCTCTCAGGCCGTTCGTTACCTGGAGATCATGGACGACCCGAAGGCCGAGCGCCTGCGCGTCAGGATGCGCCGACGCCAGCACCTCAGCTACCCGTACTACTACGGGTTCGAGGGCGTGGGTCACGCGCGACTTGCGGCTGGCGCGGCGGGCAACTTCCCGATCTCCATCGGGGAAGATCACTTTGAGATGATGACGCTGGCCTATTGGGGTCGGCAGGGACAAAACATTGACCTCCAGATCATCGACGTGACCCGTGGCGAGCCGCTGATCGACGCATTCGGCGGCGACTACTACGCCATCAACGCGCGACTACTGGCCTTTGACGCCCGATTCTGCTACCGACTCTGTGAGCCAAGAATGCTGATGGGTGGAAGCAAGCTGGTCGTGCAGGTGCGAAATAACGAGGCCCTCCAGAACGACATCTACATCTGCCTGGGTGGGCGGGCGCTGGCACACCGGATCATCAAGGAGCAGTAGAATGAACGACTCTGAATTCATCCTTCCACCGAAAGGGAGTTTTGGCAGCCCGGTACACGGGCAGCACTCCCAGCAGTCTTCGGCGCCACAAGGGATGGGTGGCATGGGCGACCTGCCGGAGTATATGCCCTACCGAACGCTCCGGAAGCAGGCCGTCGGACCACTCAATGCTCCGTCCGAGATCTCCGATAACTGCCTTCAGTACCTCTGCTACCTGATGGAGAGGATGCTGAAGAAGTTCGCGTGGTATCCTCGAAACGGCTTCTCCTTTATCGCGACAAGCGGGCCGGGCATCGCCGTGCCCGCTGGCGGGACGTCGACCATCGTGACCTTCAACGTGCCGCAGGATAAGAAGGGCGTCCTGATGAAAGTGGGCTGGGACTGCAACCCCGCTCCAGCCTTCAACGCAGTGACCTGGTCGCTCCTGATCAACGGCGCGGCACATCCGTACTTCAACAATCTGACCCTTGCGGCCAGCAACCTAAGCAACGCCGACGAATTCGTCGTTCCGCTGGGCTTCGGGACAACGGTGCAGCTTGTGGCGACCAACGCCAATCTGGGGGCCGTGACCCTGAACGGGATCATGCGCGGGTTCATCATCTACGAACAGGAGCCGTAACCATGACCAGCAATGGCCAGATCATGCAGCACCTGAAGCCGCTCGCGCTCGGCGTGGCAGCCTACATGATCTATAAATGGGTCAGCGGACGTCGGCAGGGCACCGCCGGATTCGGTGCCGAGGGCGATTTGATCTATGGCCGCCTGGAGAATCTGCGCGACAAGATCGCTCAGACGACGAGGCGGTATGAAGGGCTTCGGGACCAGTCTGATAATCTCGACATTCAGATTGCCCTGACGGCCAATGGGTACGAGGCGGCCGGGACCAGCAAGGAGAAGCTCGCGATCAGATCGAGCGTGGTTGCGATGATGAACGCGCGCGACAAGGCCGTGCTCGAAATGGGATCGCTTGGCAGGCTGCTCACCTCATTGCGGGGGCAGCTCATTACCGAGGACGCCCGTTTGCGGTCGGCCGCAGTCGCGCCCGACATCGCAATCAGGCGCTCTCGTGGGTTGTAAAAATCAGACAGGAGCGGCAAAGATGACACGGCGAAACAGAAAGAAGCACCGGAACCCAGACGGATCGAAGAACGTCGCGATTGCGCTCGCGGCGGGCGTTGGCGTGTACCTGTTGACTCGGATGTTCCAGAAGAGTGGGGCACTTGGCAACGGTGGTGGCGAGAAGAAGGTGGTCAATCCGGAGCCTTATCCAGTCTACAAGCCGATAGTCGTTAAGAGACTGAAGGCTATCCAGAACGTCATCCCGACGTCTGGAACGAGGTTACAGCCGCTGTATCGCGCATTGAAAAACATCACCATCGCCTCTGTTGAGGCACCGAAGGAAGCGAAGGCCAAAGTCAGCGCGAGGACAGCCGAGCTGAATAAGCTCCTCAGTGAGAAGAACAGCCGGATTGCGACAGCGAGCAGAATCCATGACGAAAGTAGAAGGAACGCCATGGTAGCCGCCACCCAGAAGCAGTACGCTCTACAGGAGGAGGTGGCCCGAGCGAATAAGCTTGCGGCGGAGAAGGCTCTTGACATCAAGAAAAAGAGATCCATGGACTACACGTACAACATGCTCTTGATGGAGGCGCGCAAGGTGAGGGCTGATAGGGCTGGCCTCAGGAACGAGTTTGGTGAAAAAGGTGACCTCGTAGTAGAAGCCATCACAGCCGCCCTCATCGCCGCCGGTGATGACGAGGTCCAGGTAACCGAAGGATCTATCGAAAATCCGTGATGGTTCGGCGACACACGGATCAAAAGTAACAAAGGAGATGCAGATGTCGCGGGGAAACAGAAGGAGGCACCGGAACCCAGTCCCGCGACCCACCGGCACGGGACTTCTGGCGATGCTGGCGCTGGGTGGCGTAGCCTACCTGCTCTACCGGAGGGCTCATGGCCTTGGTAATGGTGACTACGCCAAGCCTATCAAGCGGATTGAGCCGGTGAGACCAAAGCCTTGGTTCTGGCAGAGCGCCGTTGAGTTGACCAAATCCTCCGGCGTCCCGCAGCAGGCTACGCCGAAGCAGTCCGTCGTCTTGGAGCCATCCAATCCGGAGTACCTGAAGTTCAGGGAAAAAAGGATCTCCGCCGCGAAGCCATACGACGTCTGGTCGCCGGATGGAGCGCCACCGAGCGTGAAGTCGGCGGCGATGAGTTTTATGCTGCCCGTAGTGAAAACGCCGATCTTGAAGGCGCTTGAGGAGGCAGAGCATCAACGCGCCTATGACCTGCAAGAGGAGCTTGAGGATGATAAAGCCTCGATTAGGGCCGACTTGAGGTCAGTTTCACGATGGGTGGAGGAGTTGGGTGGAGTCTACGAAGCGGTGCGGGGGGAGCTGAACAAGCGGGAGGCGGCCAAATTCAGCGCGCGAACGCAGAACGAGATCGATAAGGCTGAAGACGAAATACTTCTTCTCCGATTGGCTCTTGAGAATACAGCGGTCGAAATTCACAGGAAGCATGAAGGCGGACACCAAGACTCTGCCAGAGTGATAGAATACTCGGTCGACTCGATTCGGGAGGAGTTCGGGAACGAGGAGGCTGAGAGGGCGAAACTCGAACTGACGACGGAAATGGAGTCCCGGATGCGGGAGTATAAGATACTTCCATCTCCAAATTCGAAGCAGTTCGAGCAACGGGCAAGCGCGCTGCTTGAGCTGATTGGGGCGCGGCAGGATCTGAGGCTGATGAGCACCAATCCAGAGGCATGGCTAAGGGTGAATGAGGAAAAACAGGAGGCGGCTCGGCAGGAGGCGGAAGAGTCAAGAATCGGTGCTGAAGAAATAAAGCTGTATAGCAACCCCCTTCTCTACGGGAAACCAGGACTTGATCAGACAGGGCCTCGTCAGGAAATCAAGGAACCTCACGTTCCTGGCGGATTTCAGGTGGAACACAACCTTTGGGTCCTTTAGACAGGAGAAGGAAATATGTCACGGAGAAACAGAAGAAAACGCCGGAACCCAGTCCCGCAACCCACCGGCACGGGACTTCTGGCGATGCTTGCACTGGGCGGCGTGGCCTACCTGCTCTACCGAAGGGCTCACGGCCTTGGTAGTGCTAATGACCCCGGCATCTACAAGCGGATTGAGCCGGTGAGGCCAAAGCCTCGGTTTTGGCAGAGTGCTGTTGGAGCGGCCAAATCCTACGGAGTCACACAGCCGATTAAGCCCGCCCCAAATGTGTTTCCGTACAACCTCCTCTTGGGTCCGGCACCTAAAATGCCCGACGGTGGTCCGGCGGCCGAAGTCGTCGATCTGGACCGCCACAAAACACCGACCGTTTTGCTGCCGAAGTACGATATTTATAAGCCG
>Ga0307376_10005073_pt1 | contig 11932 bp, 10 predicted proteins | sample TR2MG_FD_202536 | JGI IMG/M metagenome (GOLD analysis project Ga0307376, IMG submission 202536) | Soil microbial communities from Risofladan, Vaasa, Finland - TR-2 | ecosystem: Environmental > Terrestrial > Soil > Coastal area > Acid sulfate soil | place: Finland: Risofladan, Vaasa | collected... | reverse complement strand
CGGTGTACCGCTGCTTATATTGCAGCACTTTCTCATTAATCATCCGGGCTGCTTTCCTGATCCTCTCTTCGTCTTCCCGTTCAACCTTCAATGGATAATACCTGTCTGCTACATTAACCCTGATTGATAGCTTATCATCCATTGTTATATTTTATCTGTTTAAAAGAGCAACACATTTGTCAATTTCCCGCACCAATTCAGTTATTTTCATCTTCGCTTCTGAGGCATTTTCGCCTTCACCCAACAATGCTCCTGATAATTTAACTCTTTCGTAATTATTTTCCAATTCTTTAATTTTATTTTCCCGTTCCTGAAGTAAAACATTAAGAGCTTCATTCCCGGTTTTAAGATCTGTTATTTCAGCAGTCAGGTTACTATATCGGGTCAATAATTCATCCAGTTTTCTTTTTAAAATAATTAATTCTTCATAACCCTGACCGGACATAACAAAATCTTTAGTACAAAATTAACATAGTTAATGATATTTTCAAAAATTTAACACAAATAGTTTGGTTGAACGAAGCATAACTTTAGCTTTGCACCACTGTGTTTATTTAAAAATATATAGATGATTATTATAAGATTGCTTATTATTGGTTTTTTATCATTAAATACATCAATTGACAAACCTGGAGATAAGTCTATATTTATATCTCCGGTTAAAATTCCTCTATTTCTTTCTGCCAACTTTGGTGAATTAAGAGTAGACCACTTCCATTCAGGACTTGATATCAAAACCCAGGGTGTAACGGGACAAGAAGTTGTTGCTAGTGCAAGTGGATATGTTTACAGGATAAGTGTATCACCAGGAGGTTTTGGCAAAGCACTTTATGTAAGGCACCCTTCAGGATACTCAACTGTATACGGTCACCTTGACAAATTCACTCCTGAGATTGAAAATTATGTAATTGACCAGCAATACAGTAGAAAGAGTTATACGGTTACACTGTTTCCTCAAAAAGAAAAGTTCCCAATAAGGCAAGGTGAACTTATTGCTTATTCAGGTAATTCAGGAAGTTCAGCAGGTCCTCACCTTCATTACGAAATAAGAAAATCAGAGAATGAAATGCCTGTTAATCCTCTCTTATTTGAATTTGGTGCAAACGACGACATAGCTCCATTAATTGAAAAGTTGGTAATCTATCCGATCAACAGCCAATCAGTAATTAATAATAGGAACAAAGTTAAAGAGATAAATGTGTCCGGGGGAAATGGCAACTATTATATCCCTGCAAATAATGAAATCACTATCGGTGGACTTGCAGGTTTTGGAATAAAATCGTTCGACAGGCTTAATGGCAGCAATAATAAATGTGCAGTTTATTCAATTGAACTTACCATAGACAGTGTTTCTATTTTTAATTATGTTATGGATGGTTTTTCTTTTAGTGAATCAAGATTTGTTAATAGTCACATTGATTATGAGACATATATGAAGCAAAAAATCTATATTGAAAGAGCTTTTATATTGCCAAACGACAAACTTGGGGTGTATAAAGATGTTATTAAGAGAGGAATATTCAATTTTAATGATGACAGAGCACATAATGCTCAAATAGTTGTTACAGATGCTCATAATAACAAATCAGTTTTGTCATTTACCATAAAACCACAACCGATACTTTATAAGAATGTTGCAAAAAGGATTGATAAAAATATGAAACTAATGCCTTATAATAAGGCAAATAGTTATATATCTGATAGCTTTTCAGTTAGTATACCTTTAGGTGCTCTTTATGATACTATATATTTTGATTATAAAAAATCACCTGGGACAAATGAAATGTTGTCTGACCTATATAATATTCATAATAAGTTTACTCCACTGCATAAGGCATGTACCGTATCAATAAAACCTAAAATAATTCCTAACAAAAAAGAATCTAAGATGTTGATTGTCCAGTTGGGAGATGGTCTGAATATGATACCAACTAACAGTAGTTGGTCAGGAGAATATCTCACTGCTGATATCTTCGCTTTTGGTAATTATTTTATTGGAATTGATAGCGTTGCTCCAATAATATCAGCTAATGGATTGATTTCAGGATCAAACCTTTCCGGAAGGAATGAGATCAGAATCAAGATTACCGATGAGTTTTCAGGTATTAAATCTTACGAACCCACTATTGACGGTAACTGGGCCCTATTTGAATATGACCAGAAGAATAACCTCATTATATACAGGTTTGATGAAAAAAGGATCATAAAAGGAACCAGCCATAACCTCTCATTGAAAGTCAGTGATAATAAAGATAACATTTCTTACTATAATTGTGAGTTCACCTGGTAGAAAAAAACAATAGACTGATTATCAATTATTCACTACAGGTCAGAAGTAAATTAATAGTGTTGTCTTTTAACATTGAGCATAACTCGTCTACCTCGTTATAAAAAAACTTGACAAAACTCCTCCCTTTTGTAATCTGCATCATTTATACAAGTGTTAAACGACTCGTAAATCCAATTAAATTTGACAACATAGCTCCTTTACCAGTAAGGAGTAATCCAATTATTGACTTGAATAATCCGGGAATGCCATTTTTTTTTCTATCTTTGCTCCATGCAAGATAAAAAACAAACCATTTTTAAAACACCTGATATTACTAAGATGCAGGAAGTTGTGATTAATCACAGAACTAAAATCTATATCGCGATTGGAGCTGATCCGGAAGAAGCCAGGTCACGTTATTGGGCCAGGCAAGACGCAAAAGGAAAAATCCTTATAACTACCAAGAAATCAGCTTAAAACTGATTCATAGGTTTCCTGATAAATTATAGCATCTAATATATATTGGCTGGGTATATACCTTTGCTGATCATATTGTTTATGCTATTGACCACAAATGGTTTGTCTTCACGGTATGTTACACCAAACCATCTCTCATTGCTCATTAAAATTTTTATGGTGATTTCACCATTTTTAACGAATTTATCAACTGATGTCGGAATATCAAGTTCTGATTTCAGTTCCATACCGCTACTGTTTATAAAATTTCTGAATTCTTCTCCCAGGAAACTGTAGCATGATGGTTTAAAACCCCACAAATTCATCGAGACAATTTCATTTCCCGTGAATTTCTGAACCGATCCATCAGGACCAGGAGCAATAGCACCACCTGGTGTCTTCTCAATCTGACGTGTTTCGACAATATTACTGAGTAATCCATTCTCATCTGCTTTGCATACCCCGCGATTAACATGACCATGGTCAGATAAAGTATTACCCATCTTATACCCAACAATACAATAACAATTTGGCTCTTCATCATTAATCAGAAAATCATTAAGTATCTTGAATGACTCAAACCCATAGAAATCATCAGCATTTATCACTCCGAATGGTTCTTTTATTTTCTGCTCGGTAACAAGTATTGCATGACTGGTACCCCAAGGTTTTTGCCTTTCAGGGTTTACCTTCACTCCTTCCGGAAGATTTGTTATTTCCTGGAAAACATAGTCGATCTCAATTTTCCCTTTAAGCTTATCAACAAAGCGTTCCTGTACCTGAGCTTCAATATCCCGCCTGATGACAAATACAATTTTTCCAAATCCAGCGCGGATAGCGTCATAAATTGAATAATCGATTATTGTTTCGCCTGACGGTCCTACTTCATCAAGTTGCTTATTGCCGCCATAACGTGTACCCATTCCTGCAGCCAGTACTAAAAGAGTTGGTTTCATAATTTTGAAGAGTTTTATGCAGCACAATTATACAGAAAAAAATATTATTTTTATTATCATAAATGAAAAATGGTTATGAATTATAAACTTGAAATATGTGTTGACACTGTTGAATCTGCATTAAATGCTCAGGTTGCAGGAGCTGACCGTATTGAGTTGTGTAATAATCTTGCAGAGGGTGGTACAACCCCGGGATTTGGTACAATTATTACATCCAGAAACAACCTTACTATTGGAGTTAACGTAATTATCAGGCCAAGAGGGGGAGACTTTCTGTATACCGATCTTGAATATGATATAATGCGGCGTGACATAGATCTTTGTGGAGAGAATGGAGTTGATGGCATAGTACTCGGAATATTAAGATCAGATGGATCAATTGATGTAGAACGTAATGCCAGGTTAGTTGAATTTGCTAAACCGATGACAGTAACATTTCATCGTGCATTTGATATGTGCACCAATCCGGAAATAAGTCTGGAAGATGTGATCGATACCGGAGCAGAAAAGCTTCTTACATCAGGGCAAAAAAACAATGTTTCAGATGGAGTTGAATTGATAGCCAGACTAGTCCAGCAAGCAGGGAACCGCATAATAATAATGCCTGGCGGAGGTTTAAATTTATCAAACATTGATTCGATAGCCAGAACTTCAAAAGCTAAAGAATTTCATCTCACCGGGAGAAAAATAAGGAACAGTGATATGGTTTACAGAAAAGAGGGGATATCCATGAGCGGTTCTGATGAACTTTCGGAATTTTTCAGAAAAGTAGCAGATACAGATATGATAAGAAGCATAATTGAGATACTTAAGAATATCTGATACTGTAGAAATCAGGATTATTTACTGGTATGGCCGAAATATAGAGACTAATGTTAAGCTTGACAGTAATTGGGAATAAATAGTATACATCTGTCACCTCCAAAAAAATTGTCATTACGAATGAATCTGACGCAAGATGGAGGAATGAGAAATCTATCAAATTACTCAGAACAGAATGTTATTTGGAGATTCCGGGAAACCTGATATCTTTGGAATTCTTAACTCGTTTCTATATCATAAACTTTAATATTAATTAAAATTAACTCAAAAATTCCAATATGAAAAAAATTAGTGCTTTACTTTTGATATTACTTATGTCAATCCTTCTTTCGGAACAAGTTACAATTGGCTGCACAAATTTTCTGGTAACCAAAGGAGCATCCGTTAACGGATCAACAATGATAACATACTCCGCTGATTCTCATCAGCTCTATGGAGAGCTTTACTTCTGGCCTTCGAAGGACTATCCACAAGGTAGCTTGCTAGATGTTTATGAATGGGATACTGGCAAATATATGGGAAAAATAAGACAGGTTGGGCACACCTATTCTGTAGTAGGAAATATGAATGAACATCAACTTGCGATCGGAGAGACTACATATGGGGGTATTGAAACACTTGTCGATACTACAGGAATTATCGACTATGGAAGTCTAATTTACTTAACACTCCAGAGAGCCAGAAATGCAAGGGAAGCAATAAAAGTTATCTCTGACCTGGTATCAGAATATGGTTATGCCAGTTCCGGAGAATCATTCTCAATTGCTGATCCAAATGAAGCCTGGATCTTTGAAATCATTGGAAAAGGACCGGGCAACAAAGGTGCAGTGTGGGTTGCAAGACTTATTCCGGATGGTTATATTTCGGGGCATGCTAATCAGGCCAGGATCCAGACTTTCCCACTTGCAAGCAGTAAAAGAACCAGTATTGCAATTACATCCAAAGATCTTAAAAGGATTAATGATCCAATAGTCGAATGTGTTTATTCCGATGATGTAATAGAATTTGCCAGATCAATTAATCTATTCAATGGCAAAAATGAGGATTTCAGTTTTTCAGACACTTTTGCACCAATTACTTTTTCAGGTGCCAGGTTTTGTGAGATTCGTGTATGGTCGTTTTTCAAATCTGTAAATGATGATATGGAACAATATTACAATTATGTCTCAGGACATGATTTGAGTAAGCGGATGCCATTGTGGATTAAACCAGACCGCAAAATTTCTAACTATGATTTAATGAATTTCATGCGCGATCATCTTGAAGGAACAGCATTGGATATGAGAACTGATATTGGTGCAGGTCCGTTCGGTCTCCCCTATCGCTGGCGCCCTCTTGAATGGAAAATATCGGATGATCCAAATGCAGAAGAATATTGTAATGAAAGAGCAACTTCCACACAACAAACCGGATTCGTATTTGTTGCTGAGAGCCGTAACTGGCTTCCTGATCCAATCGGAGGAATATTCTGGTTTGGTGTTGACGATGCTGCAACAACAGTTTTTAATCCTATTTATTGTGGTATCACTGAAATTCCAGAATGTTTTAAAGTTGGTAACGGCGATATGCTTACCTATTCCTCAACTTCAGCATTCTGGTTATTTAATCTGGTTGCAAACTTATGTTATCAGAGGTATGATTTAATGAGCAACGATGCGCTAAAAATACAGAAGCAACTTGAGTCACAATATATTACTGAGACTGCGCTTGTAGATAAAGAAGCATTAAAACTCTATGAAACTGATAACAAGCAGGGTCTTGATTACTTAACTGCCTATTCAGCTAAATCAGCTCAAAACACATTTAATCAATGGAAAACGTTAAGCGAGTATCTTCTTGTTAAATATATTGATGGGAACATAAAAAAAGAAAAGAACGGAAACTTCGAAAGAAATGCATGGGGCAATCCGGTAATGCCTCTTCAGCCTGGTTATTCAGACGCATGGAAAAAATCTGTGATACAGGATACAAAAAGCAAACTACTTGTTCCAGCCGGTGATGGAGGACATTAAAAATACCATCTTCAGTAATCAGGTATTTATTTAAATACTAATGTTGTACGTGAGTAAATAAAAATATTAATTTCATTCTTTGCTTCTTAAAATATTATTGTACATTTGCGTCCGATTTCAGAGATCATATTTGAGAATACAAAATACTTTGCGAGATGAATTTAATGAATGTTGTTGAGAAAGAATTTGCGGTAAAAAATACTTTTCCGAAATTCACAGCAGGAGATACTGTTACGGTACACTATAAGATAAAAGAAGGTAATAAGGAGAGAATACAGCAGTTCCGTGGTGTTGTTATACAAAGGAGCGGAAGCTTACATACCGAAACCTTTACTGTAAGAAAGATGTCAGGAAATATAGGTGTAGAAAGAATATTCCCAATAGCATCACCTTTTATTGATAAGATAGAAGTTAATAAACATGGGAAAGTCCGTAGGGCAAAGATATTCTACCTTCGTGATCTGACAGGCAAGAAGGCACGTATACGCGAGAAAAAATTCTAAAATATAATTTGTCAAACAAAAGAGGCCATTCGTTTTGAGTGGCCTCTTTTCTTTCACAAAATGATGCTAATGTTCTCTTTGCGGCCCTAGCCGTCCTGGCTGACAATACCATCAGACACCTTTTAAATCTTCTTTACTAATTCATCTCTTTTTGCTTTCGCCTCATCAACAAGCTTATTAGCCTGTATATCTGCTTCCCTTATGAGTTGTTCAGCTTTTGAATCTGCTGTTTTTCTTAGTGCATCGGCCCCTCGCTGGGCTGCCATTTTTGCAATAGAACCCTTTGATGAAGCTCCATCTATTAGTTTCTCTGCCTGAACATCCGCCTCATTCCGAAGTTTTTCAGCAGCTTTTGCTGCCTCATCTCGCAGCTGCTGACCTCTCTCCTCTGCCTCCTTGACAAGTCTGGCACCCTGCATCTCAGCCTCAGCTCTTGCCTTTTCTTTCGCTTTATCAACAGTGTTATCTATAGCTTGTTTAACCACTTCTTTGGCTGCCTCTTTTGCACCTCCGGTATCTTCACCGCTTGTACTCCCGAAAAATGGAGCAACAACTGGTTTTTTGTAAGTACCCGTCACCTTTACATTTACCTTAAGTATATCGGAAGGTTTAAACGCTAATCCAAAAGCAGAAGCCTGTGCTGAAAGATTATCAATAAGAGAATTTACTGAACTTCCAAGGTCAGATCGTGGTAACTCAGTCTTTACAAGGTAATTAATTGTCTGGTCAAGACCTTGATCCCCACTAATATTCATTTTCAAATTACCTGTTCTAACATCGAATGGACTCACAAAAATTCGGCCATCAGCTATTTTGAAACTTATATTAATATTCCTGAAGGTATTACTATATTTATCGCCAAGTTTAAGTACTTCTTTCATCTTATCGAAAGTCGCAGATTCAAGCAGAGTAATTTTGTCTGACTGTAGTTTTCCAAATCCATTAATCGTGTTAATTACAGGCATCATATCGCTTCCCAGTAAACTGGAATAGTCAAGCTTTGCATTAATTTTACCATCAATTCCTTTTGCAGCAGGTGCAAGTTTTTGCACCGTATTGAAAGTATTAAATGCATCTTTCACAGCTATATTCTGCATATCAAAATCCGCTTTCATGATAGGCTTAAGTGTATCCCGTGTATCATAATCAGCATTCATTGATATAGTACCATCTAAAATATTCATCCCTGTCTCTCTTATGCTTAAGATCCCATTGCGGATAATAATGTGTCCTCTAATATTATTTGCTTTTATGTTGTCATAACTGAACTCTTTAATTAATGCATTAAAATCAAAATCAATATTGCCTGGTATTTGTACTATAGCAAGTGATGTTGTGTCTTCTACTGAAGTAGTATCTAATGTCATTTTTGACATTATTTCTGATACATCTATCAGTTCTGAGGTCATTGATAAGTTTCCTTTAATTGTTTGATCACTGAAAACATATGGTATATAATTTTCAAGGCGCCCACTAAGTGCAAAATCACTCTTTCCTCCTACATTAAGATTGGTTTTGGACATAGCAGCATAGGCAGGAGTAAACTCAAAATTTGCACTGTTTATCTTCACTTCAGGATAACCAGTCATTGCAACCAGCATATCTTTTATACCCATATTGCCTGAGGCTTCAAAACTTTCATATTGTTCCGTCTCTATCATCGACAGTCGTCCGGCCATCTTAACAGACATATCAATTATTCCCGATAAGTTGATGCTATCCATCGGTATTGATTTTGCGAGCGCAGTCAGATCAATACGTCCTATGAGTGATCCCTTAAAATCAGGATCGCTCATGGGTGTTTTAAGATTAAATGTCATATCAAAAGGATTTCCGGCCAGCTCCATATGGAAAAGATCAACATTAACTACTGTTTTATCCATATCTTTTCCATCGACAAACACATCAGATTTAATATTAATATTTTTGATCTTCTCTGGTAAATCCGGGTAACTAATTAATCCGTTATTTACGGAGATATCTAATCTTATATCAGGTAGCGTGCTGTCTGCATCACTATAGATACCTTTTGCTGAGCCGGTAAGATTAAAAGATCCATCTGCTTGAAGGTCCTTATAATCATTCATATAAACCGCTGGGACAAGAGATAAAAGTGGCTTAAAAGATGTTTGATCTGTCCCGAATGCCAAATCTGTTTCAATATCATCTCCTGGCATTGCTACCATGCCGGAGAAATTCAGTTTAAGATCGTTAATGTATAAATAATTTTCACGGAATATGAATTTCATGTTATCCAGATTTGCCAGCATATCGATCTTTGAATCGATGACTGCCTTGTTCAGATATTTCACTCCCTCCATAAAAAAAGTAACATCTCCAATATTTAATGACATTTGCATATCTGTTTCACTCATTGTCATGTCACCTTTAAGATTGAAATTAAGGTTATTTAAGTAAGCTTTCATGTCTGATTCATCGTCAGTATAAGTTATAGAACTGTTCATAAGAGCCACTTTCCTAAGGAGTATCTTCATTTCCGTTGAGGAAGCTTCTTCTTCAGTTGTAACAGTTTCGGAGGTATCTTTCATGATATCCCAATTGGCAGTACCATCTTTCAGCACAATTGCATTAACGACAGCCCTGTCCATGATAATAGATTTTACTTCATATCCCGATTTGCTAAAAAGGCTTGAAAGGTTGAATACAAGATCAAACGATTTGAATCCGACAAGTGTATCATTTTCAAATCTATCTAATCCAACAACAGTTAATCCCTTCAATGAAAAGGAGAGATTTGGAAAATTTCTAAAAAATCCAAGTTTATAATCATTAAATTGTACAGTTGCATTAACAGACTCATTAATTACCTGTTCAACCTTGCTCTTAATCTGTTGCTTGAATAATATTGGGATAGTAAAAAGCAAGACAATAATTAACAGAATTATACCAAGCAATATTTTTACGATTTTGCCAGCTATTCTTTTCATAATAAATATATTATAATTTGATTATCAATGTATTACAATAACATGTTCTTCTTCCGAATAACAAATAAAAGTAATTATTATTCCTGAGAATAAAAAGTTTGGAGTGCCTAGAGTCTGGAGTGCCTAGAGTTGAGGAAGATGAAATTCAGCTTTAATTTAATAACTCGAAATCCATTCGAAACATTACTTACTTCAGTCACTTTTTTTGTTCCAAAATTTATTATATTTGCGTTCTTGAAAAAGGACCTGTAGCTTAATGGATAGAGCATCTGGCTACGGACCAGAAGGTTGGGGGTTCGACTCCCTCCAGGTTCACTTTTAATAAATATTAAATCCTTGTAATTCAACGCATTGCAAGGGTTTTTTGTTTTCTAATTATTTTAATTACACCTAATAACGTCATTTAAGTGACTAATTACCAGACAAAAACAATTTAAAAAAGGTGTAAATTATTATTTAATACAAATATCTCAAAATATGGCTGAAATCGGATTATAACAACTGATACATTGAGTAATTCTGATGAATGGTGGACAACTATTATACAGAAGCACATTATTGATCTTAAACAATTCCAGTTCAAAACCACAATCGCAATTGGATCTAGCGGATTGAATGGTTATAATGCTTTTTTTATTGGTAAAAATCCAGTAACCAATTCAAAATCTGGAGATAAATCTCAAACACTCACCACAGATGAACCAATCCTTATACTCCAACATTCGAATGGATATAATTTATTAATAGCAAAGTCTGTAACACTGGATTCAGAAAATTATCAAATTACCTGTGAAAATGGTGCTATGGAAACATTTAACAATGGAGATGAATGGATGGACTCTCCTCAATATGCAATATATATTATACTCGGTAAAGTTTTAAACTTTGACAAGTTGATACTTGATACCAGAACAAGAAAAACGATTGTTAAGAATAGCTCCGGGACTTTGACTTTTAATTAAAACACTTTGCAAAACACGGATGGTGGTATGAAAAACACATCCTTTATTTTCTTCAAATTAAATAATAATTTCTTAATGCTTATATATTTTATTCCTACCTTTAATGGATAAGTTGTTATAAGACTGTGTATAAAACACTTTTAGTTTGCAAAAATTCGTAACTATCTCGTTCTAAGACATAGATGTATAAATTCTAATCTTATAAATCATGAGAACAAAACTATTAATCTTCTTAATGGTCATCTTCTGCTCCTGTGGGAGAGAAAGCATCAACACAGATAATGTTATCGACCTGCTTGAATCACCAATAGCAGAAATTACAAACCTTTCTGATATTGCCACTGATGTGGAATATATTCCTCTTCAGACTTCTGAAGAATCGATGATTCGTTATGTTTATGATATTCGGACGAGTGATAACAAGATTTTCATAAATCTAAATAACCGGGTTCTTTGTTTTGACAAAGCCGGAAACTATCTGTATAATCTTGATAAACAGGGAAGAGGACCTGAAGAATATACTTATATTATTGATTGGGATTATAGTCCCGAAAATAATCAGCTACTGATTCTTGCGAGAGGGAAAGCAATAATATACAATGAAACCGAAGTTGGTTTTGTATATTCCAAGACATTGACTTTTATGGATCGTCATATTCCCTTTATAATATTTCAGGGTACGTGTATCAGAATGACTCGTAAATTCAATAAGTTGCTCTTCGCTTAGGCCAAGATGGTTCAGAATGGTAACGCATGTTTTTCGGGCGAAATAGGGATTAAATATGTCGCATATTCTAACCTTAATCATATCTTTTTTCGAATTTATCAAGGTGTCGGGTATTGATATTATTCTATCTAGTGGGATTTGCTTAGCAATAGTCTGAAGACAAGAACGGAACTCATCAACTTTTAAAAATTTGGGTAATCCATTATAAGTATAGAATCAAGTAAACAAAGTGGATCGATCACAAACTTGCACAGGGAATAGAAAATACAGAATAGAT
>Ga0307376_10005071_pt1 | contig 11933 bp, 11 predicted proteins | sample TR2MG_FD_202536 | JGI IMG/M metagenome (GOLD analysis project Ga0307376, IMG submission 202536) | Soil microbial communities from Risofladan, Vaasa, Finland - TR-2 | ecosystem: Environmental > Terrestrial > Soil > Coastal area > Acid sulfate soil | place: Finland: Risofladan, Vaasa | collected... | reverse complement strand
ATAAGACAGGGTATTAACCCATTTAAACAATAACAATTTAAAAACAGATATATGGCAAAGTACAGAAAAAAACCAGTAGTAATTGAGGCAGAACAATATGTTAAATATGGAAAACTCGTAAAGGGTATGTGTAATTCGGTTTCATGTTATACGTCTGGAAACAATAAGCCCCATGTTCATACAATCCATGACAGCCAAACTGTCAACTTAGAAGTGGGTGATTTCATAATAACTGAGCCTGATGGAATCCATTTCTATCCCTGCAAACCCGATATATTCAAAAAGACCTACGAGATTGAGTCATGAATGAAGTAAAGGTTACCGAGTTTAAAGAACCGGAAGGATGTAGTGAGTTTCATTACTTGCTTTACCCACCAGAGAGGGTTTCTACATTCCATATGATAGGAGAACAAGAAGGTACTGCAGGTCATATGCCAGTGTGTAAATATAAGCAAGATGGAAAGTCATTTGTTACGTTTGCATGTTATGGTACAATAGAACATCCAGTAAGAGATATGCAGCTTCTAACATTAGTTCCAAACAAACTATTTGATTCAAAGGGATATGATGATTATAAGCTAGTAACTACTCAGGAAGATCTTGACAAATTTTATACATTGTTGGCAGATTCTTTTAAAGAAATGAGTACAGGCTTGTTTATTGATCAGTCAGAGCCAATAGCAAGAAATGGAGTCTTTGATAAGGAAGAGTTTGAGAAGTGTGTTAAGAATCCTTATTATTTCTACACTACCTATGTTTATATCAATGGTAAGCCAGCAACAACTATGCAATCGGAAGAAGAATTCAATAAAGAATTTAAAAGCTGGGAATCATGACAACGGTAGAATATTATAAGAAACATCCGGAAGAGATACAGATAGCAATTCAAAGTGGAAAGTTATCTATAGTAGATGCTGTTACTGCAATAAATGAAAGAGTAAGCAGATTGGAAAGAATTCAAAAAGCAACTAATGTTATTTAATCATGAATAGAGAAAATCATACAACGACACTCCCGACAAGGGATTATGAGGAAATGTTGGAGCTAATTAAAAAGAGAGCACCAAGTTCTACTGAAAAGTTATTAGCTGGACTATTGAAATATACAATACTTCATTGTGGTCTGAAAGTAATCCCGTTATCTGGTAAGTATATGGCAACCTATGGAGGGAAAAGATATTGTATAGAATACAATGAGCATGAAGAAGGAATTAGAATTAAAGAAGAAAAGGGATAACTAGAAGTATGGCTATAATAACTAGAGGTGAACTTCAGGATATCCATTATTCGTTTTATGAAAAACGAAGCAAAATAATTACTCAAGCTGTAGCAGCTTATTTAAAAGCTGTAGAGAAAGTTGGACTATCTGATGTAATAATGGTTACGCCAATGAAAAACAAAGAAGGTGTGACAGTAGTTACATTTAACAAAATTATTCAAGAAAAGATAATTACCGACAGAGACAAGGTAGTTCAAACCAAAATGAACTCTTTTTACATAAAAGACAAAATCATTCAAAGGGAAAATGATTATAGTGGGAAAGCTGTTATAAACGGTGAGATGGGATTTGTAAAGGATATTCTAGAAGATAGGTTTGTTATTACATATCCCGATAGAGACGTAGAATATCCAAATGACGATGCAAAGCAAATCGAATTGGCTTATTGTATTAGTGGACATAAATACCAAGGTAGTCAGGCAAAAATTGTAATCGTTGTTCTTGATACAAGTCATTATGTAATGCTATCAAAACAATGGCTATATACATCTGTTACTAGAGGAATCGAAATTGATTATATTATAGCACATCCCAAGGCATTTGCAATGGCAATTGCTACAAATCATGCAGAAAGAAAGACATTTATGCAACATATTATTAAAGAAAATCGTAAAAACTAAAATATGGCAAAATCAATTGAATCAGTACTTGCAAATCCAGATAATGTATTTACGAAAGAATATAAAAACATTATCATCCCAACTCGTCCAGCTAAAGCATGGTCTGTAACATCATCCGGAATATTAATGCTTAATACCAATCTTGGTATAGGTGGATATCCACGTGGAAGGTTAATTGAGATCTATGGATTAGAAAGTTCCGGGAAAACAACAATAGCATTGTATGCATTGCTGGAAGCCCAGATGGAAAATCTTCCATGTGCTTATGTAGACATGGAACATGCACTAGACGTTTACTATGCTCAGAAAATTGGGATAGATATTGAAAAGTGGATGTTTGTTCAACCAGACTATGGTGAACAAGCACTTGACTTTGTTGCCGATGCTATAAAAAATGGAATAAAGTTCATTGTTGTTGATTCTGTTGCATCACTTATTCCAAAAGCACAAATCGAAAGAAGCGTTGAGGACAACTTCATTGGATTATTAGCACGTAATATGTCACAAGCCATACCGAAGCTAGAAGTCCTCGCAGCGAAGAATAATGCTACTGTAATATTCATTAATCAGATACGAGAGAAGATTGGAGTTGTATATGGTAATCCAGAAACTACTCCTGGTGGACATGCTCTGAAATTTTATTCTTCAATAAGACTGGAAACACGTAAAGGAGCTGAAATAAAAAATGATGGAATTGTTACAGGACAAATATCATTAATACGGATAAAGAAAAATAAATTATGTGCTAAGGGACCCGAGACACAAATCACAGTAATACATGGTTCCGGATTAAATTTATTGGAAGGGATAGTTGATGCAGGAACCAATTTGCAAATAATTAAAAAGTCCGGATCATGGTACTCATATGGAGATACTAAGTTAGGGCAAGGAAAGGATAGTGTAATAGAACTTTTTAAAGATAATAAAGAGCTTGTAACCGAAATTCAAAATAAGATTACAGCAAAATTAGTAAGTTAGTATATTTGGATAGTTAGAAAGGGGATTCCGGAATGGTTTCCCCTTTTTTTTTATCTCATCTCGTACCCAAGCATAGCAACACCAAATCTTGACCTCTTAATATCTTCTTTGAAGTATTTATCAAGTTCAGCAAAGACAGCTACTATTGGTAAGCTCTTTCTTATTGTTGCGCCACCTGGCATCCTTCCTTCTCTGGTACGTTTCCCTTCAATAACACCTTCCCCAAAATATTTAACCATACCATCATATAAGTCAAGTAGCTTCCCAACTGATGCTGCAGGCTGGTTGAACATCCGAAGTATGTCTTTTGGATTAAGTCCTTGTGTAAGGTCTTCCATGAATACACGATTAAGTCTGATTTCAAGTGGAGTTAATTTATCTGGATCTTCATCAATAACACCATGCAATACGGCATACATAAGAACCATCCCTCCAGTAGCAATAAGATCAGCAACCTGTTGTTTTTGTTCCATGGAAAGTTGGCTCCATCTATATTGTTGATTAATATTACCGGAATTATCTTTCCCGAAATTATTCATAGTCAACTGAGCACCAGTTTTCATAATATTCCACATCAACGATACTCTGGCCTGATAAAGTCTTTCTTGAAATTCTTTGACAGTTTCTTCTTTACCTGTTTCCGGATCCTTATACTTTACTACCTCACCATTGCGGACCATATCAACCCATGATCCTAGTGATTTGTCAAGATATGCACCACCAATAGCGTTATTTAAAATTGCAGGCAAAAATCTTTTAAACTGTAAACCGAATATTCCAATAAATGTATCTTCGATCATAAGTTTTTCTTCATCTTTATATCCACCCTGTACACGTTGATAGATACGCTTTAGTTTCAATATTTCTTCCGGAGTAAGTCCATATAAACTTTCCACTGTACCGGCTTTCGTCATATAAACCCCACGCTTATCTCCAGTATATGTTAATTTGCCATCCTGTACTTCATAAGCATCATACATAGAAATCTCCTTCCCATTCTTGGTAACTTTGATATGGTGTAATTGTGCTGCCAGTGTAGTATATGATACAAAATCTTCAAAGATTCTATATGTAAGAAATCCATGTGACCAATTAAGTATTCTAGCCTTTCCAATCAATGAAGATCCTCTGCGAATTTTAAAGTCAAAGGCTTCACCCAGATAATTAAATTGTTCTGCAAATAAAGCTAATTTCCGATCTTTTTTATTCATCCAAAATCCCCACACAATTTCATTTAACCATGACATAATTGCCTTTCCAAGCGATACCATATCGTAATCAATATCTGTAGGCTTAAGAGTATCCTTATTGTCAGCATCATCACCAATATACCAGGATTTAAAGACCTCAGCCTTAACACCATCTTTGATTAAAAGTGATGTTGCAATTGCACCATTGAATACTGGACCAACAAGTTTACCAGCCATAACTGTAAATGTGAACATACTTTTTATGGTACGTGCTATTTGTTTTGAACTAATAATCTCCTGTTCAACTTCAATAGTTTCGTCATTGTACTTAAGTCGCTCTTTCTGGACTACATTAACTCTACCGGTATCTGGCTCAAAACGTTGGCGAATAAATTGCTTTCTGACAACATTTCGGAGAATAGCTTCGATACGCGGTTTTCCTTTATGATGTAATACATCAGCAAGATAATTTCCCCAAGATACTAATGGATCAAAATGTTTTTTATGAAGTAAGTTTTCCATAAATGCCAGGTAAGAATTATAGGCATCAATAGAATAGTTTCCAGATTCTATTATTGGATTGCTACCCATAAATTTAACAGGAACCATATATCTAGCTCCATGATATGCATGCCTACGCTCTGTATATAATCCTTTCCAATAATTTTTCAAATGCTCTGAATGTTCCTTTGAAGTAATTCCAAAGCGTTCACGTATTTCAGCACCAGTCATTGGCGTCCTTGGCATAAAGTCTCTTGGCAATTCTCTCGGAATACGCAACAATGTGTGTGTTTTCATTGTGCTGCCCATACCCCTGTATTCAGAACCAGCTATCTCGTTGTATAATTTTTCCATGCTCTGATGGTAATATTGATTAAAAGCATATTGAGCATCTGTCATTTGGCGAGTTTCCTTATTTGAAGATGTATATGTTTTCCCAGTAGAGCGATAATAACCCAATCTTTGCCCATCATCTACCCAATCCCACATGAAAGCAAATAGCTTTGCATAGACAGGACTTGTAAAATATTTACCAAAATTGTTTTCTGTTACCTGTTGATAAAAAGGAACTGTTTTATTATATTCCTCAATAACCGGCCTCATCATATCTTCTAGTTTATCTCTTAGATCCCGAAGCTCTGCACGTTTTGCCTGATCACTTCTATTCCACTCAGTAGTTAATGTCTGTATTTCAGGATCCGAAACATCGTACTGCATTAAACTAATATGCTGTTTCATTGCATCGAGGTCATGGGTGTCGTAATCATAATCTTTCCCCTTGAATTCATATAAGCTTTTTAATTTATCATATGCGACTTTAAGGGCTTTTTCCAGATTATTCTTTTGTTCAAATCTTTTAGTAAGACCTAGTTGCATTTTTAGAGCATGTACCAGGTTCCGATATTTTTCTACTTGCTCAGAATGGGTAAGCTTTGCATCGCTCTCTGTAACAACTTTCATATCGTCTCCACCATAATTGTCAGAGTTAAATAATCCACGCTGTTTAAATTCTTTATGGATGTCTTTCATACCATTAGCAGGATCTAGCATATACATTTCAATCAGATCAAGATATAGCCTCATTGATACAGGTAGTTTAGTAATCCTATCACTGAACTCACTATCTTCGGTTTCCTCCATTGTCTTGTCAATATGAACTATATAAATATCATCAAATTGAACTGTAGGAAATTTATCTTTCAACATTAATACACGCCATGCCATTTCAAGTTTTGCACGATTCTCTTTTGTATCATTTAGCTGAGAACCCATTACCCATTCACCATGCTTTAGGAATATTGGAGAATTATCTTTAAAGAATCCTGGGCCGGATTTCCAGTCAGCAACAACAAGATTTCCAGACTTCCTTTGCAAGACAATATCAAAAGTAGTAGCTAACCCAAATCTATCACTAGCAAGAATAATCTCTGAGGCAACTTTATCTTTTTCTGATTCATCAATTTCCGTATTAAAATAATTTGAACCAATACTTTCTAAAATTTCCGTTCCATACTTATCAACAAAATCAAAGTCTTTTAATGAAATAGCATCCTGTACACCTGACTTTTCTCTAGCCATCTCATGAATCTTATCGTCTATCTCGCGCTTTTCTGCAGGATTATTTGTCAGCAACATCTTTATCTTAAGGTGCATGATATTGCCGCTCATCCGGGAATTCTCGTTATGTTTATTTAGAAACGCTTTGTATTCCTCTGAAGTAAACTCAGTTGGAACTCCATCCAATCTTATATCTAGCTTTCCATTAACAATATCTGATTTTCTTCTTGTGAACAATTCGTTGACAAACCTATCCACATTTTCTTTACTGTTTCTTGAATATGAAAAGTTTTTATAGATCCAATCAGTTAATCGATTATAAACATTGCCGGCTGAATTACGGTATTCGTTTTCTCCATTGGTATCATATAGTTGGATGCCTGCAGTAGCATTATTACGTTCAATTGTATCAATAATATCTGCTACCTGGTATTCTATTCCACTACCACGTTTCGCAATTGCAGTTTCTATTGATTTATCTTTCACAAGTGAAGCTCCAGATAATAGTGCATCAGTTAAAATATTCCGAAGTTCTTCTTTATTGCGGCCAAGTAAATTTTCAAAGATGGTTCCTAGCCATTGACTAAAGTTCTTCCACCATGTACCAGCTTCTCCTTTCTGAGCAACAACTTGTTCCCCGATAGCCTGTACTAGATTTTCCTTACTACCCCACTTTTGAATTGCTTCTTGCACTATTGGAGTATCTTCATACCAATCAATATAATGATGGACATACTCATGAGGTAATGTATCCTGTTTTCTTGCATCATAATCAAGTAATACTTCCATTGCCTGAATATCAGAAAGACCAAGGATTTTAACACCCTTCTCATTTATGCCAAGCTTATCATATGAAAGTTTTATCTGTGGGAAAAGCTGCCCAAGTTTATTCTTTAGTTTATTTTCCAAAGATCTGTCAAGAGCAATATTTTTCTGTTGAGAAATTCCATAAAGAAGTTCTTCATTAATAGTGGAAATGACATTAAATACTTCATTGATATGGTTGTAATAAATATCAAGTAATGGATATTTTGCCTTTAATCCTTTTACAATACTTAAAATCTTACCTATTCCAATAGAATCACCAAACGTCCGGACCTCATCCATAAACTTATTGTGCTGATCTTTTGCCATAGACATCATTTCAGTGGGGATAGATTCTAGATATTGATGATATTTACCCTTCTCGTCCTTATTCTTCGTCTTAGCGGACTTATTAGGAGTAACCCGGACATTTGCGCCACCCATTGTCTCAATTCCTTCCAAGATCGCTACAGCTGGTTTCTCAAATGAAAACAATTTATCTCCCCTGGTTAATACAACTTCATTTCCATTTTTGCTTTCAACAGTATAATATCTGGCATTGATACCAGAGATATCACTTTTTTGTCGCATTATAACAACAGAACCAATATCAGTCTTCATTACACCAATATTGAAAATCTTCATTGAAATCTTTTCATCAAGCAACCCATCATGAGAAAGTAATTTATATTTTCCATTAAATACCACATCTGGATCATATCCGCTTAATTCGACATCTGGACTATACTGATATGCCTGATGATAATCAAGTGTACCAACAGAGGTATAATATACATGAGTTGTGCTGTAATCCTGAATTTTATAATAGAACCTACCACCATCACGTAATAATGTTGGAAAATTTTCCCATACTTTTGATTCATCCTTCTTGTATTTCCTGGCATAAAGAATTTCATTGCCATCAACAGTATCTATTCCGGATCCACTAACAAAATTCTTTCGGATAGTATAGTGAGTAAAAATATTTCCTGATTTGTTAAACGCAAACTGTAGTGCAAAATGTTTGTAAATATTTGAGAAAAAGGCATCCTGGGCATTTTTATCTTTCTGATAGAGCTTATAAAGAAATGCATCCAAATATTTTGTTGATTCTGTAAACATGCTAGGTGGTAACGCCTGAGTATAATTAAGCCCTCCGGCACCAAGGCCCCAATTTAATGATGCGTACTTTAAAAAGTCTCTGTCAATATTCTCAAATCCTTTTTTCCATTTACCTTTTTCATCAATTAGTTCTTCAATGAATGCCTCAAATTGTGTAGACAATGCCTTTATTTCAATTGGCTCCATTTGACTTATACGAGGCATGCTCAATCCCTTTGTTGTATTTGAATTCGACTGTATAAGGATAGCACTTAACCAAGGGTTATCAGGAAACATTCTTTTTAGTTTGGCAACTTTTTCAATATGTCTTTGGTTCCATGCTTCTAAGCCATAGTGAAATTCACCTTTTTTACCTGATATCTCCCAAGGCTTTTCATCAAAAGTACTCATTGTGTATCCATCATCATAAGTAATTCCGGACAATGCGTATTTCATAAACTCTTCGTTCATTTGCTGATAAGTATCCTCTTTGGACTGTCCAAGTTTTATTGAGATTCCATTTTTATCAATCCATGAATAGACGTTTTGGCTAAATTCTGTTAAATCCTTGTTGTGTTTATACCAGATATTGCTGATTCTTGTCTTTATAAAACGCAAACTACGAAACGCCTGAAGAATATGTGGGAGTGTTAATATCTGTACGTTTTCAAAAGCAAATGACGATTTTAGCTGAAATTGATTTTTAGTACCCGGCTTTGGAACATAAATCCCTTCGCGCTTTAAATTTTTCTTTTCATCCCTTTCTTGCTGAGCATTAGATCCATCGATCATAAATATACTATCAAATTCATTTATCATTTCCTGCAGCTCATAGAAGAAACCTGGTGTGTCAATTGATGCAGTAACGGCTTTAGAAACTGCACTTAATCCTGCCGACTTCCCTCTAATACCTACAATTTTTTTTGCCCGCTCAACAGCACTTAACATATGAGCATAATTTACAAGCTGAGCATCTGTAAGTTTTGTGATATCACCTTGACCAAGATCATAATCTTCAATTGAAAAGTCTGGAAAATATTGGTCTGACATAACTTGTTTCTCAATAGCAGACTTAATAGATTCTTTTTTAATTGAATCAATAACGGCTTTCCGAGACATTTTGCTTTTAAAGACAGGAGTATTTATGATTGTAATAACAGTATCAAATGGAATCCCAACAGCAAGCAGGCCAACAAAAGCATCTACTGTATCAGTGGTAATATTCAACTTAGAAAAGAACTGTAATTTTAAATTATCAATAGCCATGTTTACAGCTAAATCAAAATTATCCATTACACTGAAATTGTGTGTTTTTAGTTCACCATTTACATAATTTATTGGCGTGTGTCTTAACCCATTAGAATCGACCTCGCTCTTGTTAAGTCTATCATAAACAAAACCATTAACTGAGAAATGATATTTAGACTTTATTACTACTTCTTTTGTTCCCTGGATAAGTTCTGATTCATCAACAATCATATTGTCTTTAAAGGCAATTACTTGGCGTTGTCCTACTTCATTGACAACCTTCTTTTTCCCAAATGGACCATATACCTCACCCGGCTTTGGCGTTAATATTAATCCATCATATCCAAGACTGGTAAGTATTTCTTTAACATCAACACCAAGTTTATCTGCCCGATGAATATAGCTCATTAGATTTTTAATCTTAGATAATTTATCAGCATCATCACCAAGCTTTTCATCAATAGCATTTAATATTAAAGCGTGTTCTGGATTGTCTCTGTTTATTTTGATATAATTTGAATCCGTATCCCTAACCTCTAGCAATTTTTTAGCATTAATAACTACTTTACGAATATTGCCAGTATGAGAAGCATAACCCTTTGCTGTTTCCGGATCATTGGTAAAGAAAAATCCTTTAAGATATTTACTTTCATCTTTCTGGAATTCTTCCCTGAACACATCCGACATATCAATACTACCACCATGATACATATACTCTTTTACAACAGTACTTTTAAAAGGATCTGTAGTTGTGCCCAATTCCTTCTTGTAATTGTTATATCTCTCTCGTACAGCTTTACGAAGTTCAGTTTTGTTCGTATAACGAACGCCATTATATGTTGGGAAACAACCTTTCATAATTTATTCTTTATCGTAATCTTTTACTATTGGTAGTGTATCAACAAGATTATCAATACAATCATCACAACCTTCCTTAATCATATCTTCAACTTCTTTCCGATGTTTTTTCGGAATTATCACATGATCACCTGCAGAGTTTTTTAGAATAAGTTCTGATCCTTCAGCTTCAATTCTTTGGTTTTCCATGAGACATCTTTTTAATTGTTGCGATAATATGATCGTGATGTGATCTTTCAGTAATTGATGGAATATTTAGCGCAGACTTAAAAGACATAACTTCTTTTAATAATCGCCTATACTCTTCCAAAATAACAAGCTGTTTTGCTTCGAATTCATTCATGCCAGATGCAATATATTTCTCTACTAACTTTGCTACAGCTGGATTATAATTCTTTATTGATTGCATTTCAAAAATGTATTAATGATTAATAACAATTCTTCATCTTCACGAATTAACATTTTATTACGACTTGCTTCATGATCCCTTAGTGAAACAGAACGAATTTTTTTCTTTGGCAACTTAGTATATAGAACAATGGCTTGTGGATAATAAAAAGCACCCCGGGTCCCCCTAACTAAAGTTACCTTCCCGCTAAACCTTGTAAGGCCACCATGTGTACCAAGTACTAAAGGATTTATCATGGTCTTCTTGTAAATTTAGAATATGTTTCCCCATCCCCCTCAATGTCTATTTCGATATCCCCTGATTTAATTAATGCTGGAGTAACCTCTACAGGTTTTGTGGGATCAAGATTAAGTGCCCTGTAAATATTTTCCAATTGGACTGTCTGCTCAGGAGTTAAAGCACTACCCCCGACTTCAATAACAATAACCTCGACCTGGGGAGGCACATAGGCTATATCAACATGATTTATAATTGGACTTCTATCAAAACAAGAAATACCTTCCTGACCATCATCAGTAATAATAACACCAACAACAACAAGTTCCTGAATGGCATCATACGGAACGATACGCGTGCCATCAATGCAAACAACGTATCGTTCAGTATATTTACCACCACCCTTAGAAACATTACCATAAGCCCTAAGAAATACATCATATTTTCTGAGATTTTCATCAGTACGTCTTAATGCTCGCATTTCCTTATAGACATCCATAGGCTGTAAGTCCACTCCTACAGTAGCAGCAGAGAGATAAATTAACCTATTAGGCCCATCTATACTTGCTATTACAGCCATAATTAGACATTTGTTTCAACCAACGGAATACATGATGCGGTTATTGATGCAGCACTTGTTAATGTAAACACTGTTTTTGCTTGGGTAACTCCTCCATCTCCTTCGCAAAGAAATACACAATCTTTATCAGTTTCGATAGGTCCACCAATAATATCTCCGTACCAGTCAAATTCAAATAAAATACTATTTGCTGTTCTAAAACCAGAACCGCTAACATTTCCTTTTACTTCAGTTGCAGTTGAATCTTCAACAGTTAATGCATTTGCAGTATTGTAGTCAGCTCCAGCTGGACCATCCAAGAAGAAAGCGTGGAACCATGACAATACATCTGATACAGCATCAGATCCAACAACTACGCTAACATTGGAGTATGAAGGGTAGATCTTTGTAGATCCAGCATCATCGGTAAAGATAACCCTGTTCTTATCAGTACCTACAAGACCTTCAATAAACAATCCCTCTCCGGCATCTCCGGTTCCAACCCTTGGCTGAATCTTTCCATCGGCAGAGTATGTATACCATGTACCAACACGTTTTCCATTTGTTACAGTTATTGCTCCTGAATCGATATCATCATCTGTCTGAGCAAGGGC
>Ga0307376_10005067_pt1 | contig 11939 bp, 12 predicted proteins | sample TR2MG_FD_202536 | JGI IMG/M metagenome (GOLD analysis project Ga0307376, IMG submission 202536) | Soil microbial communities from Risofladan, Vaasa, Finland - TR-2 | ecosystem: Environmental > Terrestrial > Soil > Coastal area > Acid sulfate soil | place: Finland: Risofladan, Vaasa | collected... | reverse complement strand
ATTAAATCCAAACATAATAATCTCACAATTTCACATAAGAATGAGTTCATTGAGAACGAAAAAATTGATGTGAACGAAAACATTACGTTACAAAACATCAGTGATGAAGCTGTTCAACAAGAAATTTTCAAGGAGTTTTTAATTAAAATTGGTACTGACGAACAATTAATTAATGATGTCATTGCTCTTGATGAAGAAATTCTTAAAGAAATTGAAATCGGTGATGAACAGAGTATTGAATGGGATGTTATTAAATTTGGTGGAAAGAATTTCATGTCATATGAAAAACTGGATATTGATTGGCGAGACATGGATGGAATTTATCAAATAAGTGGTGAAAATACTGCTGGTAAAACCACCATTATGAAAATAATGTCATATCTGTTGTTCGGTAAGACACTGGAAACCGAAACCCGTATGAAATTCGGTGACATGCGTTTCGTTAATAACAGAAACGGTGCTGATTCCTGTGAAGCCTACATGGTATTTGAAGCCAATGGTGAGTATTTCGGAATCAAAAAAGAAACGAAAATTGAAAAGAAAAGAGATGGAAGTATTAGTAGTGCGCCCACCACATTAAGTTATTATGTTCTGGCAACACCTGATGATGAAATGACTGATGATAATGTATTGGAAAAACTTGATGAAGACCGTAGGATAAAAACTCAACAGAAAATCAATTCGATTATTGGTAGCTACGATAATTTTATGCGAATCGTAATGACTACCTCAGATACGTTGAATAATAATTTATCTAATGACATGGCTGTGTTTATTGATTCTCTGTTATATGATAGTGGTCTGGATATCTTTGATAAAAAACTTGAAGGCTGGAAGGTCATAAACAAAAAAGCAAATGAGAAAACCAGAGTAAGTTGTAATGTTGAATTCACAACAACTCAGAATGCCACAGTAACACAGGAAATCACAGTACTTCGGGGAGAGATTAGTGAAATTGAAACCCTGAAACTACCAGATGTTCAGTCCAGAATTCAAACAGGTAGAACATACGTAGAGACACTTACTAAGAAATTATATAAGATAGACCCAGAAATCTACAATCTGGACGTAGATGTAGCACGAGAGGAAATAAGTGACAACCAGAAGAATATCGTTGAAATACGGGCACGTGAGATGGTTCTACGTCAAAGTATCAGTGTTTTAAGAGCGTCTTATGATGAAAATCGACTAAATGAACTCATAATTAAGCGTGACGAACACAAACAGAAGGTTTATGATGAAAAGGTTTTAATTAAAGAAGAAGAAAGAACCAAAAGTGATTTCCAACACAGAATCGAAATTCTTAATGGTCAAATTTTTACTTTAAAGCGTGATGGTGGTAAACTCAAACAAGAAGCCATTGACTTAAAAAATAGTAAGAATTGCCCACAATGTGGACAGGTAATAGATAAGAAAGAACATCAAGACCACATAGCCAAGACAGTTAAGATTAAAGAAGCTGAAATGGTTGATATTGTTAAAAAAATTAAGGAACATGAACACGATATTGAGACTGATTGGAAACCCGCCATTAAGAAATGTGAAGACAATATTATAAAAATTAACGAGAATATCGTTACGCTTGGTCTTGATATGGAAAGTATTTTAACTGAAATCGGCACACTTACGAATGAAAAGAATGATGTGGAGAGACGCAAAAAACTCCAAGATGAATTAGACTTGATTCCGACACGGGTTCAGAACGAAGAATTGAAAATCGGTATTCTAAAGCAGAAAATTACCAGTCATGAAAACAGTCTGAAACAAATCGAGGAAAATCAGAGAATCGAAAAGGGAATTGCTGCTGCTAAAGAAAAAGTAGAAAGTCTGCAAACCGAAGAAACGGAATTAAAGGAAGATGCTTTTATTAGAAAAACAAATATCGGTGAGAAAGAAATTAGAATCGTTAATAACAAATTATTGATTGAGGAATTTAAAATACAAGAATACCAAGACACCGTTATGGCACTCTATAAGAAATGCGTACATCGTGACGGTATCCCCAGACAGATGTTGAGTAACTACATAATTCCTAAAATCAATGAGACTCTGGAGAGGATATTAACCGTTGCACCATTTAAAATTTGGTTGGATGTCGATGACCTCAGACCTAAATTAGTGTATTACGACAGACCAACAGCAATTATTGATTGCATCAGTGCAAGTGGTAAAGAAAGAACGTTTAGTAGTGTTGTATTGAAATTCGGATTGAATCAAATCAACGTGAAAGCTAAACCATCGATATTCCTATTGGATGAGGTTATGGGAAAACTGGATGAGAAAGCCGTGGAAGAATTCATTGAGATAATTCAGTTGATTAAATTGAACATGAAGAAGGTTCTGGTTGTCGAACAACGTATTGAAATCAATCCCGATTATTTGATTAGCGTACAGTTAAATGAGAATGGTATATCATCTCTAAGCATTGAATAAAACATATTTTTTAGTATTTATTGGAAACAAAAACAAATGGATTTAAAAAAATATGATGAATTAAGAAAGAAGATAGACACCAAGGATTTTGAAGGGAATAACAGGGGGTTGGATAAGTGGTTGTTTAGATTTTCATTTATTGGTAACATAAGTTCAATATTCTTTGCGTACTTTTTGGTCTTTCCATCACTACTGAAAGCAATCAACACAAATTTCCTTACTGGTGATTGGGGGACTGCCATTGCATTTGGACTCACATTGGTATTCCTAACAATATTTGAAATCACAAAAAGATACTTCATTAGAAATTTTAGTAATGATTTCGTTGTAAATAAAAGAAAAATAGGTTTCAAAATGTTGAGTTGGTTAACAATTTCAATTACCGTCATCATATTGAGTTTCTATTTGTCCATAACGGGGTCAAAAAATCTTGCAACCACGAGTTCGATAAAGAATGCTATTGTGCAGACTGAAGTAACATCAGAAACTGATAGTCTGGCATCAATTTATGACATACGAAAACAACCATATGTTGATGATAACATATCTCTGAGGGCAGTCAATACTGATTTACGTCAAAAACTCGCTAATACTCCGTTAAATTACCCAACCACAAGGAAAGGATATCAAGATAATATTGATAAAAATACTGAACTTATCAGAGAAAATGATGCAAAAATTGGTGGAATCGATGCAGAACTGCAACTGGCGGTTGGAGAAATCAAACAAGAATTTGTTGAAACCAAGTCAGGTAATGAAACCGAAGATAGTAAAAACAAACTATTGTTTATTATCATCGTTTGTTTCAACGAATTGATTATTATTGGTGGTTTGTATTTCCGAGAGTATTTCGAATACAATCTCTACGTTATCAATCAAGACAGATTTGAGAAAATTTATAAGAAAAAAGACAGGTATCGTGCATTAGTCACTTTTATTTATCGTGACGGGAAACTAACTATTGGTGATAGAGTTATGAGTGGGTTAGAACTAAAAACTGCTGTTGCTGAGAAAGCAAATATACAGAATAGTAATAAATTTGTTGACGAATTCTTGCATGATATGGATAGATTAGGTATCTTTACGACAATTGGGAAGCGAAGAAACATTGCTTCCAGTTTTACTGAAGCACTTGATATTATTGAAAATTATGATGATAGTTATCGTGTGCTTGAAAATATGAAATGATATGACAGAGAACGAACAAAAAGCGGACTTAATTAAAAAGGGATTGAAAATCGTTGATGAACTTGCCGAACTCGATATCGATGATATGGATGATATCATTGATTTAATTGAACGAGCAGAGAAACTGAAAAAAGACAGGTTATGGAAACTGACGTAAAATGGTGTACATACGGTGCATTTGGCAAACTATTCCCGACTTTCATTGGTCAATTAGTTGAACAACAAGGGAATACTGGTAAAATCAGATACGCTGAGAAACAAAGGTATCCTCTGGAATATTGGGATATGAATTATGTCACAGCGCATGAGTCACTCGAAGATGCTATCATTTACATGGTTAGTCACAATAGTGATGAATCGGTTCTCGATATAAAACAATACCTTTCTTTTGAAACAGGGAAAAAGAATGTGAATTGGGATGCTTTAAGGAAAAAAGAATTAGAAATTTATAAAGAAAAAACAAATGGATAGTACTGAAATTGGTGGTGAGTTTACCACATCAAAAGGAAGAGTACCTTTTAATAAATGGGACTTTCGATTCATGAGAATCGCTGATATGGAAGTAGCACAATGGTCGAAAGACACTTCAAGCAAAGTTGGTGCTGTAATTGTGAAGGACAGGAGAATAATTTCAACAGGTTATAACGGACTACCGAGAGGTTGTAATGATGATGTTGCTGAACGTCACGAAAGACCTGAAAAATATAATTGGTTCATACATGCCGAACCAAACTGTATAATTAATGCTGCCAGAGAAGGTGTAAGCACATTGGGTGCTGACATGTATTTGAACTGGTATCCCTGTCATACATGTGCAGGTTATATTGTTCAAGCAGGAATAAAAAAATTGTTTTGTGACAAAGAACCTGAATGGGAAAATGAAAAATGGGGTGAAGGTTTCAAAAGAGCAAAAATTATTTTAGAAGAAGGTGGCGTGAAAGTGATATATATGAATTATGATGCACATAGACAAGAACACATACCTAATATCTGAAAACAATCGTTACAAGACTCAAACGGTTAAAACTCAGATTGTAGTCAGTACAAGTCTTAGGAAGGATAGTCGTCACATAACCAGACTCCAACACAAGGATTATGGTGCGACAAAGAGATGGAATACCTATACAATCAGTCGGGAAGGGATTGTACATCAACATTATGACGATAAATATCATACCGATTTTCTTGGTGTGAAGGAAGGTGATAAACGCAGTATTTCAATTGTATTGGAAAACATGGGTTGTTTATTTGAAACACCAACGGGGAAACACATTAATTGGTTGAATGAGGTCTGTGAAGAAGAACGTGTGGTTGAACAGGAATGGTTAGGTTATGAATTTTTTGAAGGTTTTCCTGAGTTACAAATTGAACGCCTGATATCATTATGTAGGGAATTATGTGAAAAACATAACATACCGAAAACATTTATTGAATTTCATCATTATCATAAAGAAATTCATAAATTTAAAGGTATTGTATTCCGTGGTAATTATATCGAAGACAGTAGTGACATGAATCCGTTACTTGAGAGTTCACAATTAAATGAAATGTTACATAACAAAACTATCTAAGTATTTATAGTAAAAGAAAACATGGATAAAAAGAACGACATTAATAGCAAAACCAGTCCGAATCAAATGAGGGAACTTATGAAAAGAGTTCGTGAAGGTAAATTTGTGGCAAACGAATCGAAAGAATCTCAGAAAGACCTTAATGTTCGTGATATGTTAAAAATCACCCGTAATGTTAATGAGGGTAAAATCAAATTGACTGAAGGAGCGGAAAATAAAGAAACGGTATTTGACCAGAGCATGGAAGAGGAAAAATTTAGAAACTTCTTTAATGACATGAACGTCAGTATTAAATTAATCGATTTAGAAGTTTATAATGACTTAGTGTTCTGGGGTGGTACAATTGACGGTGTTATTCAATTTGTTTATAAAGTAACACCTGATGAAACCACATCGGGGGTTGAATTTAATTATCTCGAAGACTTTTCACCAGATAATCCCGAAAATGAGGAAATTACTGGTAGGATTGAATCATATTTTGATACATTTTATAAGTATTGGAGAGATAATGTTATGACAGCCGATAGTGCAACAAAAGACGAAAAACAATAATTATGAAAAAAATGTTAACATTACTTTGGGGATTTCTCAAAGAAAAGAACCGATGGGCGATTGCCTTAGTGGTTGTATTACTCCTTATTACAGGTGGTATTATAAAAATACAACGAAATAAAATTGCTAATTGGAAAGATAAATATCAGACAGAAGTTAAATTAAAAGATGCTCTGATTGATACTGTTGGGTATTATAAAAATGCCTATGGTGAAGTTGTTGCTGAAAAACTCACAATTCAAGAAAGCATAAAGAATCTTGAAAAAATATATGGGCAATTAACTGACTCACAAAAAGAACTGATTACAAGAGTAAAAGAACTTGATAGAAAAAATAATCTTATTGCTGCTGCACTTATCACGGCAAACGTAAAAATTGATTCTTTATTACATGGGGGTAAAACTGTTGTAGACACAACAAGTAAGCAAGTATTTTTTAGTGATTATTATAAGAAAACCATTGATGATATTAATTACGAAGTCGCATATAAGTTTACTGTTGGTAAGGTCGTGCCATCCCCAATTACAGCAATGCCGACAATATTAATTGATTCATTATATTTTCCAAACAAACAATTCGTAGATTTTCATTATATAGATGATAAGAAGAAAGGTGACCCAATTTCATTTAGCGTTTCTAATTCGAATGGATTCTTTAATACAGTTGATATCGACAGTTATGCGATACCGAAATTAGTTCCAGAATACAAATCTAAGTTCAGTGAGTGGTATAATAAGAACGGTAAGTGGGTAATAATTGGTGTTGGTGGCGTTGCTGTCGGTACTGGTGCAACATATTTATTATTGAAATAATATACACCCTTAAGAGGTGGACACATTAGTATAATAATGAAGCGCATAATTAAAGTTATGCGCTTTTTTTGATTAATTCAATTTTTTGTATTCAGTAAGTATTTATAAACAACTGAGAAACACAATATGGATAACGATGATGTTAAAAGGATTGTTAATGACGAGATAAATAAGTTTGTTGATAATTCTCTGGATAAGGAAATTAAGAAAATTCTTAGCAAATCAAACTCCCAAACAAGGAGTGAAATGATTTCAACAATTAAGAATGCCTTAGAAGCAGTATATAAAGTATTGTGGCAGAAAAGAGATTTTTGGAAAACAGATATAAAATAATGGCAAATATCAAACCAACATTAAGAGAACCAATGAGTCCTCAGTCTGAGAAATTCGAAAAGAATTTTAAAAAGGCTATGATTACAACCGCACCAGATATTGCACCAAGTATCGTTATGAATGAAACTGATGCTATGTTGAGTGAAGTCGAACAGTCACTGAAGAAAAAGATTTTTAGTCTGGCGAAGATGGAAGCATTGGTATTTAGTGACCCTAAATTATCTTCTATTTACGATGGAATGGCTGAGAACGGTGAAGAAAAATATGGTTATCATTACAACGAAACCATTATGAACATGCTTTTTAACGATTACGTACTGAATAGTCCCAAATATCTACAAAAATATAAAATGTCGATTCCCAAGGAAAAGAAAAGACGTGATAAAAGTGGTATCAACCAATTAAAAAAAGCGGGAGAGAAAAAAATGACACAATCTGGCTTACCAACACTACAAAAAACTGAAGTTACTGAAGGTAATGAACCTGTGACTAAAGTAGCCTTCTTGATTAATAACAATAATGGTGATTCTGACCTATTTGCTTATTTTCCAGAAGAAATACATAACGGTGAATTTCGTACTGGATATTCTCATGTTGGACAACATTCTGCTGTGCATCCCGATTACGCAAAAGAAAGTCGTCCCGCAACCCCAGAGGAATATCAGAATTTAAAAACAGAACTTGAAGGTCAGGGATATAATCTCGAAGTATTAAATGGTATGCAGGAATCTACAAGTGCAGGAAGTGCTGGCGGTGCTGCTGGGTATGTGGGTTATGCGGGTCCTGCTGCATGGAGTAAACAAGGTGACTTAAGTGGTGATTTTAAAGGTAAAAAGAAAGGCACTAATCCTAAAGCAACTCCTATGAATAAACCGATTTCCAGAGTTATATCAATTACAGAAAGTAATTATTTAACCGACCCAAGTGGGTTTGAAAAATATGTTCAAATATTAAATGAAGAATCAGATGCTGCATTCATTCCAAAACATAGTCAAGCCTATGGTACTGTTGACAACATGAATCATGAAGACCAAAAAATCATTAGAAAAGATATTGAAAGTGGAAAGTTTGATACTAATTCACATATAAAAGACGGTATTGCTCTACAAGAAGATAATACTGGTAAACTAACAACAGTTGAACAAGTTAAAGCATTAGGTAGAAAATTAACCAAAGCCGATATTCCGAATCTTGCTGGAGAAGCATTATATAGATTAGCAATACAATTGGCTGGACAGTTATTACCATTAGGTTGGGATGATTTAGCAGATGTGAATTCGATGTGGGACTATATTGATGAAAATGGTGGAATGACATACGAGCAATTACTTGAAGCTGTTAAGGAAGGTTGTAATGATAGACTGGCTGATGAGGGCATGAGTCTTGATATGTTAAGTGAGAAAGCAAAATCAAAATCACAACAACGTTTCATGGGAATGGTTCACGCAGTACAAAAAGGTGGATTAAGTCCTGATGAAGTCGGTGGTGATGTTGAAAAGGCTGCTGCTGGTATGAGTGATAGTGATGCAGAGGACTTTGCAAGTACAAAACATAAAGGATTACCAGAAAAACTTGATGAATTTCTAAGTCTTCACGATACTGTTGAGTATGTATCTGATAGAACTGATGAAAATGAATTTGAAATGAATGGTCATAGATGGCAATTCGTAAATGCAAAATATCCTGATGGAAAAATCGATATTGGTGTTTACAGATTTGGTCATGATTTGGTTTATGACTATGCAAGATGGCGAGAAGAAATGGGTATAAATGAAAATTTAAACGAAAGTAATAATTTTATGTCGATACATAAATTAATTCAACCAATACCACAAGGTGCTGATTTTAGAGAAGAAAATGGTCAACCATTATTACTTTATTACAGTGGAAATCCACAGGCAAAGGCATGGGCAGAAGAAGTATCGAGAAGATTTGGAATCCCAGCACATAATACTGATACAATTAAAGAAGATATGCAAACTATGATACAAAATAACGGAACATCGATGTCTAATAAGGCACAAGCAACTGGTGACCAGAGTAGTGGTCTACCAATGGGAACACAAGCAACTGGCGGGTTAAATGAATCTGACATAACATTGCTCGAAGAAATAAATAAGGAATTGGAAGCATTTTCAATTCATCATAATAAACTAAAACTAATGGCAGAAGATAAAAAAACCACTTCAATGATTTTGGGTGACCGTTTGAGAGCGGAAAATCCTAAGAACTTCAAAAAGGATTTCCAAGACAGTGACACCAAAGATATTATTGATGTTGAAAAAGAATTGATGTGGAAAGACCAGCAAACAGATGTTGGTAATGACCCACAAAAATTAGGTCAGGACATTGAAAAGACCGAAATTAAGACGGCTGATATGAAAGGCGATGAAGCACTTAAAAACGTTGGAGACAGTGCAAACGATGAAGGTGACGAGATTCCAAAACGTAACCTGACTACAGCAGAACAAGAAGAGGTTAATTTGTATCGTAATGGACTACATAGTCCTGTGTTTGATAACGAACCGGGTAAGCGTTACGAAGACCGTATGAAAGCCGATATGGGTGACGACATCTATGAAATAAGACAAAAACAACTCGCATTTAAAGGTAAAGCACCTATGTATAATAAAGACCCACAACCTGTTGAAGATACAACAGCGAAAAAAGTTCAGTTCGATAAAGAACAAACTGGTTGGAATGAAAGAATGGGAATTGGTAATGAAAAAAGTCTTAAGGAATCGATGGTTACTGGTAGATATATCGATATTCTTGATAAAAGACGATTAATGGAATTTAGATTAAATGAGGTTCTTGAATTAGTTGATGAAAAAGCAACAGAGTTTTTATTTGAACTTGATTTCATTGGACTTGGAAACACTTATCTCAGTAAGAGTGTTGATAAGAAAGTGGTTGTAAACGAAGCTGTTGTTAATGCAATGGGAAGTCATAAATTTTTTACAAATGGTAAGGAAGTTTTCGCAATAAAAAATCCAGTTCAGAAATTGAATGAAGGTGAAGTTAAAACAGAAAAACCAGTAATAAGTGAGCAAATGGATAAGATGAAACATCTACTTGGATATAAACCAGAAACGTTTACGAACACAAGTAATGTAAAGAAAAACAGGGGATTTTAATATGACTGATTTTAAGAAAATAACTAAGAAACAATTTGATTTGGTATATAATTCACATTTACCGAATGGTTGGACAAAAGTTGCATTTCGTTATTTCTCAACAAACACGGTAAAAGAAGATTTGTTTGTTAAAAAAATAATGAAGGGAACACTTATTGGATTATTTTTAATCGGATTTATTGGAACAATTTTAAGTTTACCCAATATGTTAATTGGAATTCCTACCCTTATATTTACAGGTATTTTATTTCTTTTAGGTATTTTTATGTTTGGTGCATTTATTATGAATAATAGAAGAATTAAAAAAATGACGAAAATACTTGGTATAACGAAAGAACAATACAATTATTTGGTGAAAAAATTTTACGGGTAGTGAAAAAATATGTTGCGATAAAAGACCGTAACAATTCCTCTGGCACACAATTCTCAATGTTTATAGGAAGATGGCAACCTTGGCATAGTGGTCATCGTTGGTTAATCGACCAACGATTAAATAATGGTAAAAATGTTTTGATTTGCATCAGAGATGTAATGCAAGACGATAATAATCCATTTTCACCAGAACAAATTCAAGAAAATTTAATGACCGAACTACATGATTTAATTCAAGAAGGTCGTGTTAAAGTCATGATTATACCAGACATTGAGTCTATTAATTATGGTCGTGGTGTTGGATATGATATTATCGAACACATACCACCCAAAGAAATTAGTGATATATCGGCTTCAGCGTTGAGGAAGAAAAGGGATGTTAGTTGTTAACATCCTTTTTTGTTTTATATTGGGTTTAGAAGTATTTATAAAAAATGAGAATCATGAAAAAAGTAAAAAAAATGTTTTTTGGTACGATGGATTCTGACAAACAAGCAGAAAAAGAAAAAGTTGTTGAGAGCAAGATATTAGCGAAATTAAATTTAAGTGAAATCATTAGTGTTGATTTTCCCGATAACCAATATATTAAAGAACAAACCGATAAAAAACAAATCGTAATTCATCATACTGTCAGTGGACAGGGTGTTAGTGGTGATATTGCATGGTGGAGACAAACTGCTGACAGAGTTGGTACTGCAATCATTGTTGGCTGGGATGGTAAAATATACCAGTGTTTCAGTAGTAAATATTGGGCGTATCATCTGGGTCTAAAAACAGCAAACAACAAAAAATTGAATCAGGAAACCATTGGAATTGAAATCGATGCTTGGGGTGGTTTGATTCGCACGAATAGACAATGGTATCCAGCAAAATGGGATGGGAATCTCAAACAATTTGTTGCAGACACCAGAATTGCACCTATAAGAAATGTTCAGGTATACGAACAGGGTTTCAAAGGTTTCTATGGGTTTGAAAAATATACAGACGCACAAATCGAAGCCGTGAGACAACTTTTGGTGTTCTGGGGTGATAAATATGGTATTCCTCTGGATTATAAGGAGGATATGTGGAGTTTATCAGACAAAGCATTGAGTGGTCAAGGTGGTGTTTGGACTCACGTGAGTTATAGGATTGATAAAAGTGATTGTCATCCACAACCAGAATTAATTCAGATGCTGAAATCATTAAAGTAAATGGGAACAACTGAAAAAAAATATATTATAGTTAAAGACAGGGTTGAAATCTACAGAGATTTCGCACTGAACCTGCTATATTATATTCATAAGTATTATATCGATAGAGAAAGTCTCAGCGAAGACCAAGATATTTATAACCATTTCAAATGGTGTTTTAAAAAGGTTTGTGATGAGTTTCTTGAAGAAGAACTTGATTTCAGTAAGAACAAAGAACTACGAGAATACTATTACGCATATTATTACCACCAATTTTATAGGGCAACCAGCAATCAGGATACGTCACTTGCGTATTTCGAAAAATTCTGGAAAAATATTTTTGAAATTGATAGATTAAAGAACAAAAAT
>Ga0307376_10005063_pt1 | contig 11945 bp, 12 predicted proteins | sample TR2MG_FD_202536 | JGI IMG/M metagenome (GOLD analysis project Ga0307376, IMG submission 202536) | Soil microbial communities from Risofladan, Vaasa, Finland - TR-2 | ecosystem: Environmental > Terrestrial > Soil > Coastal area > Acid sulfate soil | place: Finland: Risofladan, Vaasa | collected... | reverse complement strand
ACACCTGGACAGGGTGGTGTGGGTGGCCAGTCAGGCCAGGGAGTGTGTCAATCCACAGTGTGAGCACCAGGGACAACACTATACCTCAGCGACGGCGCAAATGGTCACTGTGCCTGAGTGCACATACGGCTTGGACGTGATCGCGCAAATCGGCTGGTGGCGCGACAAGGAACACTTGAACCGGGAGCAAAGCCACACACGCCTGCGGGAACGCGGTGTCCAGATCTCCGAGCGCCAAGTGGACCATCTGTACGCACGGTATCAGGTGCTGATGGGCTGCGCCGAACGGCTGGAGGCCGAACGCTTGCAACAAGTTGTCAAAGAACGAGGCGGATTGATCATCAGTATGGATGGACTGGAGCCGGAGGGGGCGTCGGAAGCATTGTGGGTGGTACGAGAGACACAGGAAGATTTGAACCTGGTGGTCGGCTGGCTGCCTCGGGTGAACCACGAGACGTTGGGTGCCTTACTGAAGCCGGTGGTAGACCTGGGATTGCCCATTCTGGCCACGGTGAGTGACAAACAAGGGTGTGTCAGGAAAGCGCTCGAGGAAGTGTTGCCAGACGTCCCGCATCAATGGTGCCAATCCCACTACTTGGGCAACGCGACCAGGCCCATTTACGACCGCGATTCGGAGCTCAAGACCGAGTTACGCCAAACGATCCGGCGAGAGATTCGCGAGAGTATGGGAGAAGTGCTGTCTGACCCGGAGGGCTCGGACTTTTCCCCCTCAGATAGTGACGGGCCTGGCGGTGGTTGAACTGGTCTCACAGGAGCAGGCTGCACAGCCAGTTACACGTCCCCAGGTTGTCAGGGACCTGGCGTTGGACCTTCAATATGCGCTGTCTAGACAAGGCCGAGCACCCTTCATTCTGTCAGGACTCTCTATGTTCGTTGACCTGTGCGCTTTGCGTCAGACTCTGGCGCAGTGTCTGGCTCTTGGGAATGATCCCTACTTGCACTATTGGTACACGGTACTGGACAGAATCTTGCCCTCCCACGAGCCCGCCTTCGCTGAGGTCAGACAAGCTCTCGACTGGGTGGACGGCATTGAGGCAATTCTGGATATTCCGCTGCCGACAGCCCAAGAGCCACACCCTGGTGGTGATGCCGTGGCCCTAGACCTGGCTCACTACCTGGGGCCATTAGCCGACGTCACTGATCTCAGCCCCTGGCTGACGCAGTTCCGGGATGACCTGCTGGATGTGAGTGAGCGGTATTGGTCAGGCCTCTTTCACTGCTACAACATCGTGGGGCTGCCACGAACAAACAACGATCAAGAGAGCCTGTATGGTCAAACCAAACGTCAGTTGAGGCGCCAATTGGGGATTAGCGAATTAGGCGAACCCCTGCTGAGACGGGGTGCATGGACAGTTTTCCAAGTCGATGCGGCCTCACCTGCTGAACTGAGGGAGCGCCTGGCACAAGTGAGTTGGAAGGACTATGCTGCCGAACGGGCACGGTATGAACGACGCCAATCTCAGTTCCGCCGTCGGTATCGCTGGCGTCATCAGCGAGACGCCGTACTACAGCAGCGGGTCGCTGATTGGGCTGAGGTCGTCTCTGGTTGTTAACGTGCGACTTTTATCGTAGTGCCATTTTTGAAGATGTGTGAGGGTTCTGGGACAGGCGCCTGGCGCAAGGCGTCGTCAATGCGGTATACCACGCGATAGTCACCTACCCTGATACGCCAGCCTTCCTCGCCCCGCCCCTTGAGTTTGCGAACGCCCGGCGGGCGCGGTTCGTCCCGCAGTGCGAGAATGTTTGTCACCTGGCACAACGATGTCCAGGAAACAGATGCGCTAATACTCGTAGCAACTCCCTCCGATGAACTCGCGCAGGAGCGAGTCGGGGGGAATGGGCGATTCGTCCTCGACCGGGGTGACCGCCTGCAGCAGGTGGTACACCCGCTCGGCGCGCATCAAGGCATCCCGGCGCAGCGGATCGCCCTGGTACTGCCCGGCCCACTTCTCAAAGTGCTCCAGCAGCCTGGCCCGCATGACGGGCAGTTCGTAGGGCAGGCCGCTGTTGACGACGTAGTCGGCGGTGTTGACGTAGGGAATGATGTTCCGCATCTCGCTGGAGCGCACGTAATGCCAGTGCTCCAGCGTGCGTTGGGGATCGTAGGCGCGGTAGGCCGCGTCGCGCACCATGCGGCGCATCAACCGCAGGTCGGTCCAGCGCACGTAGCGGCCATCCGGCCCTTTCATCTGCAAGAGCGGCTCGATGTACAGTTTGAACTTGAACGCGTCGTCAATGGAACCGGTCATGCCGGCGTACAGGCCGTGCAGGCTGTCAATCAGGATGATCTCGTGCGGCCCGATCCGCATCGGGGTGTGGTCGTCGTGCCGCCGGCCGCCCTTGAAGTCGTAGAAGGGAACCCGCACCTCCTCCCCGGCGATCAGGCGCTGCAAGTGCTCGTTGATCAGTTCCAGGTCGAGCGCCTGCGGCGTCTCGAAGTCGTAATCGCCGAACTCGTCCCTGGGGTGGAGGTCCAGGTTGAAGAAATAGTTGTCCACGGTCAGTGGCACCAGGCTGAGCCCCATACCCTTGAGCAAATGGTTCAGTTTGGTCGTGGTGGTCGTCTTGCCAGACGAAGACGGCCCGGCGACGATGACGATCCTCACCTGCTCCCGGCGCTCACCAATGATCTCCGAGGCGGTCGTGATGTCCTCGTGGTAGGCCCGGTCGGTCTCCCGCACGACGTCGGTAAATTCGCCGCGCGCCAGGCGGACGTTCAACCGCTCGACGGTATGCAGGCCGTGCTCCACCGCCCAGTCGAGCACCTCCCAGATCTTGTGCCAGGGGATGTTCTCGGAGGGCTGGGTCGAGCGCGCGGCGCGTTCGCGCCGCTGGCGGGCCCGTTCGTCGCGGTAGAGGATGTAGACCTTGGCCGTCCTGGCGTGGCCGTTCTCGATCAGCACCTTCTCGACGACGTCCTGGATCTCCTCGACGGTGGGGACGTGGTCCGGGGGGGTGACCGCCTCCAGCATAGCCACCACCTGGCCGGCCAACCTCTCCGCGATGGCGCGGTCGCGCCCGCCCACGGCCACCGCCGCCCGGTAGATGGCGTTGGTGATGCGCTCCTGGTTAAAGGGGACCACCGCGCCCGTGCGCTTGACTACGTGGGTAATCCTGGCCATTTCTCCCCGCCTCCCGTTCCATTGGGACTGCCGCGGCGTTTTCGACTGCCCGCGCGGCGATTCTATTGTACCACAGCCGGTAAGCGAGCGCCAAGGTCCCTGGTCCAGTCTGAGATGGCTTCCTGCTCAGTACGGACCGCAGTCCACACCGGGGTTGCCGGAGTGTGGTCCGGCGAGAGGATGGGGTACGAGAACGGAGGTGTCCAACTCTTGCCGCAGCCGCCGGAGGTGGGCCAGGGCCTGGGCCACGCGCGCCTGGTTCTCCGGCCGGTTGAGCCACAGGCTGGCCCCGCTGGGATGGGGGAGCGGCACGATCCAACGGCCTTCTTCGCCCTGCACGACCTCCCCCACGGCCTCCTCGAGCCGCAGCGGGCCGAGGAAGCGGCGCACGGCCAGCCCACCCACCGGGACGACGATGCGCGGGCGCACCAGCGCCAGTTCCCGCGCCAGGTAGGGGGCGCACAACTCCTGCTCGGCCCGGGTGGGTACCCGGTCCCCCTTGCCGCCCGCGCCCTTGCCGGGGTAACACTTGGTGATGGCGGTCATGTACTGCGTGGCGCGGAACTCGGTCTCTTCCCAGCCGGCCTGGGCCAGCCAGCGAAAGAGGCGGGTCCCCGAGGGGCCGTTGAAGGGGCGGCCGACCTGGGATTCGGTGACGCCGGGGGCCTGTCCCACGATCATCACCGTGGCGGTGAGAGGGCCAGAGAAGACCGCGCCCGGTGTGATGGGGTGTCCCGCCTCCAGGCAGCGGCGGCAGGCCCGCACGTGGGCGTGGAGAGAGGCCAGTGCCTCATCCGGGTTTTGACAATCGAGGTCAGGGTCAATCATATCAAGGGTACCACAAGGGTGCTGCACAGGCAGTACGAGTATACCACAGGTTGATGCCCCTACAAGTTTAAGCCCCAACAAGTTGGGGCCTCCGGACGCCTGAACTTGTTCAGATTGTTTCCAGAGCAGACTTGCCAATAAGAGAGATGCATGGTAGAATTTCTTACGATTCAGGCGACGTAGCCAAGTGGTAAGGCAGGGGTCTGCAAAACCCTTATTCGCCGGTTCAAGTCCGGCCGTCGCCTCTCCATATTTCGGGCTGCGGGCAGCGTCCAGGCTGCCCGTAGCAGTTGCGGGGCGGTGGCGAAATGGTAGACGCCGGGGACTTAAAATCCTCTGTCCGCAAGGACGTGTGGGTTCGACTCCCACCCGCCCTATGGCATAGGGCACTGAACGGGAGTGCCCTCATTTTTATCTATGCGACGTTTGAACTGTCACTGCTTCTGATGATCCATTACCCCTGATTTTCCCTGGGAGGCAAACGAGCGTGAAAGTGATTCTGATCCGCGACGTGCCCGACGTCGGGCATGCGGGTGACATCAAGAACCTGGCAGACGGGTACGCCCGCAACTATCTGATCGCTAGAGGGCTGGCAGTCAAAGCCACCCCCGGCACTCTGAAAGAATACGAGCGCCGTCGGGTCGCCGACGCCAGCCGGGACGCCCGCCTGGCGGACCGCGCCGAGGCGTTGGCGCAGCGGCTGCGCGAGGTCACGCTGACCTTCGAGGCCAAGGCCGGCGAAAAGGGCCGCCTCTACGGCTCCATTACGCCCACCGAGATCGCCGAGGCCCTCGAACGCGAGATCGGCGAAAAGTTCGACCGGCGCAAGAACATCCTGGCCGATCCGATCCGGCAAATAGGGGAACACGCCATCCCCGTGCGCCTGACGTCGGACGTGGTGGCCGAGGTCAAGGTCATCGTGAAGCCGGAGGGTGAGGAACTGCCCGAGCCCGCGCCGGCCAGGGCCGCCGAGGAGCCGCTATCTGCTGACGAGCAGGCACAGGCGGCGTAGGCGTCATCGTCGCCATCCATCGTCGAACGATTCACAATGTACACGTTGGGAGTATGGCTGCGCCAGGCGCGTGAGGCCAGGGGCAGCACGGTAGAGGAAGTCAGTGCTGCCACGCGCATCCGGGCCCGTCTTCTGGATGCGCTGGAGGCGGGAGATTTCGCTGCCTTCCCCGGCGGCGACGTGCAGGTGCGTGGCTTTTTGCGCCTCTACGCCCGCTACCTCGGCCTTCCCCCCGACGAAGCCCTGGCCCGCTACGATGCAGAGATAAAGGGCGTCGAGCCTGTGCTGCCGCGTGCCCCGGCCGAGAGACGCCCCTCGCTGCCGGCCCGTGCGCCTACCCGGCCGCTGGAGCTCCACCCTCCCGCTGCACCCCTGCCCCCTCCCCAGTCTAGCGCGATGGGCCTGGACAGGTTGATGATCGTAGGTCTTGTGCTCATCGTCCTGCTGGCGGCCATAACGGCGGCGGGCTTTATGCTCAGCCGGAACGCAGGTCGGGGAGCCGCCGCGACCGTGGCCACGCAGGAGACCACGACGGCGCCCGCACCCGCCGTGGCGGGCGTGCCGCCCACAACGCCGGCCTCCCTGGCCTCGCCTATCGTCACCCCGACGTTCCCGGCCAATCCCCAGGGAGTGGTGGAACTGATCCTGGAGGCCACCGAGCACGTGTGGGTGCGCGTGACGGCCGACGGCCAGCAAGTGTTCGAGGGCATGATGGCGGCCGGGCAAACGGCACCCTGGTCGGGCCGGCAACAGGTCGCCGTGGACACCGGCAACGGGGCCGGACTGCGGGTGACGGTCAACGGGCAATCGCAGGGCACCATGTGCGGGCGTGCCCAGGTCTGCACCCGTGCGTGGGGGCCGGCGGGCGAGGTGGCTGCACCGTAGTGCTGGAAGTTGGAAGTTGGAGATTGGAGGTTGGGTGGGCATAGATGCCCGCCTTTTTTTGTCTTATGAGCAAGTCACCGAGTTTCTACATTGTCTCTCTAGGCTGTCCTAAAAACCTGGTGGATAGCGCCGGGCTGGCGACGCTCCTGGGGGGGGCCGGGTATACGGCCGCCGACACCCCTGAAGAGGCTGACCTGGTCGTCGTCAACACCTGTGGGTTCATCGAGCCGGCGCGGGAGGAATCGCGCGCCGTGCTGCAGGAACTGGCGCAGGCCAGGAAACGCGGCCAGCAGGTCGTGGCCGCCGGGTGCTACGCACAGCGCTATCCCCAGGCCCTGGCCCAGGCCGTGCCCGGCCTCGACGGCCTCATCGGCACACGCCACTGGATGGAGATCCTGGCCCTGGTCGCACGGCTGGAGGAGCGGCGCGCCCGAGGCCCCAGGAGGGAACCGGTCTATCACCTGCCAGGCACGCCTGGGCCAGATGCGCCCGCCGCAGGGCGGCAGGTGCCTGGGGTGCGTCGCGTGGCCGCGCAGGGGGCCAGCGCTTATCTCCAACTTGCCGACGGGTGCTCCCGGACCTGTGCCTTCTGTGCCATCCCGCTGATCAAGGGCCCCGCCGCCAGCCGCCCGCCCGAGGCGATCCTGGCCGACACCGCGTGGCTGGCCGAGCACGGGGTGCAGGAAATCATCCTCATCGCGCAGGACACCACCGCCTACGGGCGGGACCTAGGCGTGCGGGAGGGGTTGGCGGAGTTGCTGGCCCGGCTGGTGGGAGCCGCGCCGCAGGTGCCGTGGCTCCGCCTGATGTACGCCTATCCCGACCGGGTCACGGTGCGCTTGATCGAGACGATGGCCCGTTGTCCCCAGATTCTACCCTACCTCGACGTCCCCCTCCAGCACGCCCACCCCGACGTGCTGCGGCGCATGGGCCGCCCGGCGAACGTCGAGCGGGTGCGCCGCACCATCGAACGGCTGCGGGCGGCCATGCCCGAGATCGCCATCCGTACCACCTTCCTGGTGGGCTACCCCGGCGAGACGGAGGCAGAGTTCCAGGCGCTGCTGGACCTGGTGGCCGAGATGGCGTTCGACCGGGTGGGCGTCTTTACGTATTCCCACGAGGAGGGTACGCCAGCGGCTAGGCTGGCGGACGACGTGCCGCCGGAGGTGAAGGAGGAGCGGCGCGCACGGCTGATGGAGGTCCAGCAGCCCATCTCGCTGGCCAGGAACCAGGCGCTGGTGGGCCAGACGCTGGACGTGCTGGTCGAAGGGCAGGAAGAGGGGCTGAGCGTGGGACGCTCCTACCGCGACGCGCCGGAGATTGACGGCCTGGTGCTGGTACAGGCAGAGTTGCCGGTGGGGGAAATCGTCCCGGTGCGGGTCACCGGCGCGCTAGAGTACGACCTGTTCGGGCTGCCCGCAGCAAGTGTGCGGCCTCCGGAGTCCTGAACTTGTTCAGGGTTGCCCCCAACAAGTTGGGGCCTCCGGATATGTCGTGTCTACAGGCTGCCCAGAACCATGGCCAGGGAGATGAGGGAGCCGGTCCCCATCATAAAGACCAGGGTCAGGGTGTAGGCCAGCCGGGGGCTTGGGCGCGTGGCGAAGAGCCAGGCGCAGGGTAGACCCACGGCGATGAAGGCCAGGTCGAGGTACAGGTAGAGCGGGTTGAATTCCCCCGTCAAGTAGGCCGCCAGGCTCAGCGCGTAGGCGACGAGCAGGCAGATGGCGGTGAAGCGGGCCGTGCGCTGCACACCATAGCGCTTCGGCAGCGTCTGCACAGGGGTGGCCTCGTCCTGCGGAAAGTCGCGGATGTCAATCATCCCGCGGCCGCCCAGCATGGCGCAGAAGAACACGGCGGCCAGAAGCCCCAGGCCAGGGCTCAGGCGGCCGGCCGCGCCTCCCATCACCACGTACAGGGCCTGCAACAGCCCCAACGTCACGGCACGTGCCAGGGGGGTCTCAAAGAGGTGCCGGGCCAGGCCGGCGATGACGGCCAGGATAATGGCCCAGGGCACCAGCGCCCGGGGGGCGACCCGCAAGGTCACGACGAAACTGGCGGCGATGAAGGCCAGCGAGAAGGCCAGTCCGGCGGGCACGGAGAGCGAACCGTCGGCCAGCGGGTTGTGACGGATCCTGGCCCGAGGCCCCTGGACGTCCAGGGCACGGTCGGCGCAGAAATCCAGCGACAGGCCCCCCACGGCCAGGCACCACCCGGCCAGTGTCATCCACAGTGAGCGGATGGTCCCTGCCCTGGCAGCGAAAGCACCCGCCCCCGTGATCAACGCGATCATCACGCTGCGGTTGAGGCGCAGCAGCCAGAAGAAGGCCAGGGGTTTCGAGAAGCGTGGCGTGTTCTCGACCACTCAAATATCCAGGATTTGCTCGACGATCTCGGCGGCGTCGTGGACGAACCTGGGACAGAGGATCGCCGTCAGCTTCTTCTCTTGCGCCAGCGCTCTCTGCTCCGGGATGCTGAGGTCGCAGCCGAGCAGTTCGCGGCACACGATGGAGCCATGGCGGGCCTTGAACTGATCCACGAATTCCTGGACCAGGCGGTAGGCTCTCTCCTTGGCCTCGTCGTCTTCGGCGTGGGTCTTGCCGTGCATGAGGCCGATGACCATAAACGCGCCGGTGACCGCCCCGCACGTTTCGCCCATGCGACCCATGCCGGCTCCGAAGGCCCCGGAGACTTTCAAGGCGGTTTCGCGCTCCAGGCCGAGTTGGGGCGCATAGGCTGAACACACCGCCTGCGAACAACTGAACCCTTTTTCAAAGCAAGAAACTGCGTCTTCGACTTTGCTCATTGTCCGTCGCCTCCTAGCAGAGCGATGTTCCGATCAATCTCCTCTTTGCTACAAATGGCGCCATGCCCAGGTACGACGACCTCGATATCCAACTCTCTCAGGCGGCGAAGTTGCCGCACCCATTCAGCCTTCTCGGCAGGCCCAGCAAACCGCGTGTTAGGGGGCATCCCCTCGTAGATAGTGTCACCGGCGAACAATACCTTGCTGCCCGGGCAGTAGACACACAGCTCCGATGGAACATGCCCTGGCGTGACCAGGAGCTGAACCTGTTCGCCATCCACGTCCAAAACCGTGTCCTCCTCGATCAGGCGATCCGGCAACGACAGGATCACCTCACCGAGGATCCGGTCTCCATCCTCCTGGCTCGCCAGGTACTGCTCGACGATAAACGCCTTGTACCGACCTTCGTCGTTTTCCAGAAACTCCCGCACGGCCGCATGGGCGATCACTTCGGCACCCTGCTCACTGAAGACGCGCATGCCGAACGTATGGTCAGAGTGGTGGTGCGTGAGGATCAGGAAAGACCTCTTACAACCAGGCAAGGGCTGGTGAGAGGCCTGCCATAGAAAATGCCCATCGGACACAGACATACCTGTGTCAATGGAGGCCACGGCAGATGGCGTGACCACGAAGCCAGCGTTGACCATAACCAGGTCAGGGTGACCCAAGCCGACCACGGCATAGGTATCCTGCCCTACCTGGTGTACCTGTGGATTAGCCCGCCCTTTCATTCCTGTCTGCCTAGCAGGAGCCTCAATAACTCACACTGCTCTTCGAGCAGTTGTCGCTGCTCTTCTATCAGCGTAGACAACTCGGTGTTCAGTCGTTCAAGCAATTGAACTAGATCTCGATAGCGAGTCAGCAGACGAATTTCTTCGGTCTGTTGGCGTTTGCACAAACGATGAGTCACGAGCGGCGGACGATTAAGGCGAAGGCGTTTCAGTGTAAAAGCTCCCGTCGCCGTCAGGGGGTACAGTGTTCCATCGTCCAGTTCGAGAAAGTGTTGTGAAGCCGACTCGTGCCGAGGATTCCACAGCATTGGATCATCAGAATGTGTTGGCCAGTAATCAAGTTTGTACTGATTGCAGCGGGCACAGCAGTAAACCAGGTTTTCGAGGCTGTCATCGCCTCCCTTGGCCATCGGTTGAAAGTGGTCAACCGTGAGTTTGCCACCCGCGTCTGTTTCGGTGACGCCACAAAACTCACAGGTATGGTTGGCCCGCTGCCGAACTTGTTCTCGGATTTCAGCAGTGATGGTCATGCTGGTTGCTGCGTGGGCACTTGAACTAGTTGGTGGCGCAGCGCAGTAATCTCGCGGCGCAGCGCCTCATTTTCAGCAGTAATCTCTTGTATATGTTTCGTGACTGCCATCAACTGAGCCAACGTTGCGTCAATGCGGGCTCGTAGAGTTGCCGACGTTTTCTCAGCAGCGGTTAAACCTAACACATCACTCTCTGCACTATCTTGAAGCGCATACCAGTGTTCTAGTTGTGCTAATTCATCCGCAGAGAGCTTATCACCTCGTGTCGCCCTATCATGCAGTTCCCGAGCAAGTTCATCAGAAATCATCACTCATCTCCCATTCTCAACTAACCAGACATCTGCGCCAGGCTCCGTCTCCAGAGGCCACATGCCACGAGGGCGGAGCAGGGAGCGCTCAGCGCATAAGCACTAGATGTAATTTAACTCTTTCGCCGCGCGCGTCAGTTCTTCGCGGAACTGGGGGGCGGCGATGGTGATCAGTTCCTGCGCCCGCTGGCGGATCGTCTTCCCATACAGGCTGGCCACCCCATACTCCGTCACGATGTAGTGGACGTGGTAGCGAGTGGTGACCACCCCGGCCCCCTGCTTGAGCATGGGCACGATGCGGCTGAGCGCCCCGTCCTTGGCCGTGGCCGGCAGCGCGATGACGGGCACTCCTCCCTCCGAGCGGGATGCACCGTAGATAAAGTCGAGTTGCCCGCCTGCTCCGCTATAGAGCTTGGGGCCGATGGAATCGGCACACACCTGCCCGGTCAGATCTACCTCGAGGGCCGAGTTGATCGCCACCTGCCGGTAATTCTGGGCGATGACGAAGGGGTCGTTGACGTACTCGGTGCGATGCAGTTCGATCAGCGGATTGTCGTGCGCCCACTGGTAGAGCCGCTTCGTCCCCAGCATAAAGCCGGCCGTGATCTTGCCCGGGTGCAGCGTCTTGCGGGCATTGGTGATCACGCCATCTTCTACCAGGTCTATCACGCTATCAGAGAACAACTCGGTGTGGATCCCCAAGTCCCGCTTGTGGCCCAGGAAGTTGAGCACGGCGTCGGGGATCGCGCCGATGCCCATCTGCATCGTCGCCCCGTCAGGGATCAACTCGGCGATGTGCTCGCCAATCTTGACGTGGACGTCCGACAGTTCCCCCTCCGTCATCGGCAGTTCCAGCAGGGGATAGTCCACCGGCACGATGGAATTCAGGCGGCTGACGTGGATGAAGGAGTCGCCCAGGCAGCGAGGCATGTTCTCGTTGACCTCGGCGATGATGATCTTGGCCGCTTCGGCCGTCGTCTTGGTCAACCCGGTCTCGATGCCGTAGGAACAGAAGCCGTGCTCGTCCGGCGGCGAGAGATGGACGAAAGCGGCGTCTATCGGCAGGATGCCGCGCTTGAAGAGCAACGTAAACTCTGAAAGGAGCACCGGCGTGAAATCGGCCCGCCCCTCCTGCACCGCCCGGCGCACGTTGGGGCCGATGAACAGGGCGTTGGCCCGAATGTGGCCTTCCATCTCCGGTGCCACGTAGTCGCTCGATCCGATAGTGAGGGCATGGTAGATTTCGACGTTCTCCAACTGTCTCGCCTGGGCGACCAACGCTCCCATCAGTTTCTGTGGCACGCTGCAGTTACCGGTGAGGAAGATGTGGTCACCGGATTTGACGGCTTTGACTGCTTCCTCAGCGGTCGTGACGTGGCTCTTGTAAGTCTTCATCCAGGTCATAGTTCACTCCCTCGTTCCAGCGTAATAGGCCGCAGCCAGCGGCTCATTGAGAATCTTGCCATCCTTGGTGGCGACGCCCCGGGCCAGCGCCGGCATTTCCGCCAGCGCCTGCTCCAGCCCCACCTCGGCGATGAGACGGATGTAGGGCCAGACCGCGTTGTTGAAGGCATGCGTCGCGGTACGTGGAACTGCCCCGGGCACGTTAGGGACGCAGAAGTGGACGACTCCCTCCTCGACGAAGACAGGGTCGCGCAGCGTGGTCGGACGGCTGGTCTCCACGCAACCCCCCTGGTCAATGCTA
>Ga0307376_10005062_pt1 | contig 11946 bp, 13 predicted proteins | sample TR2MG_FD_202536 | JGI IMG/M metagenome (GOLD analysis project Ga0307376, IMG submission 202536) | Soil microbial communities from Risofladan, Vaasa, Finland - TR-2 | ecosystem: Environmental > Terrestrial > Soil > Coastal area > Acid sulfate soil | place: Finland: Risofladan, Vaasa | collected... | reverse complement strand
GGGCTTGATTCACTGAATACCCACCAGGTTAAGCGCTTCATGCTGGCTAGGGGGTTTGAACAAGGAACTAGCAGCGATGCCAAGCATAGGGTTTGGAGGGGTATAAGGCTTAGGGAATTGTCAGACACCCTCCCGGATGATGGACAAAGTACAGACAAAACAACTGACAATTTGACAATTGACAAAAGTTTCAGTCAAAACCATAGAAATCCCCTTATTAAAGAGAAACATAAAAGGTTCATGGAAAACACCGAAACTTCTGTCAATTGTCAAAAAGAAGATGGGGTAATGTCGCGGCCGGCACAGCCGGGGTATCCCGATTATCCCACAGAGCCCTGTAGGTGTGGTAGCGACTTATTCTGGCCGGGGACGGCTGGCTGGCTGTGCTGTACGTGCCGACCTAGACCGGGGGAAGATTAAATGCACAGAATAACCATAATGGGCAATAAACAGGGCAAAAATGGGGGTTGCCACGATGGTCGCAGCGTCCCGATTTTACACTGTAATGGGCAATTCGCAAAAAAGGGGTATAAAAAGGTGCGCCAATTCTCAAAGCCATGGGCTCACCTTTGGCAACCGATTTTAACAAAGGAACCTTTTTTGAGGTAACAATGGGAATGACACTGACACCCGAGCGGCAACCCATAAATAGGTATTGTGCTAAGTATGGGGGAATACCCAAAATGACCATTAGGGAAAAGCATATCGGGGGGCATACTTATTATGCCCTATATGAAGGCAATAAGTTTGTCAGGCACATCGGTAACGTCGACGCCTTGAGGGTGTTCAACCGCAATGTCCAGATTGGCCAACAAGCCATAGGGCATCTACAAAAACGCCCATACCTAGCACCTAGGAGTTGTTTGAATATCATTACCGAGGGCAGAAGGGCAGACGTAGGAAAACTAGGCAAGGTTGACAAGCTGTATAAAACCATCATCATCGACCCACCCTGGCCTATGGAAAAGATACTGCGGGATAAGATGCCAAACCAAACCACCTTTGACTACCCCACAATGGAGATAGACGAAATCAGGGCTTTGCCTATCAGGCAGGCAGCAGTGGAGACGGGTTGTCATGTCTACTTATGGACGACACAAAAGTACCTACCGATAGCCTATGACTTATTCCAGGACTGGGGTATCGAATATCAGTGTCTGCTGACATGGGTCAAAAACGTGGGATTTACGCCTTTTAGCTTCATGTACGCAACTGAACACTGTCTTTTTGGCAGGTATGGAACCTTGCCATTATTGAAGTTAGGAAAGCGACTAGATTTCCAGGCAAAGGTTCGTGAGCATTCAAGAAAGCCGGATGAATTCTACGACCTAGTAAGGGAGGTTAGTCCTGAGCCGAGATTGGATTGGTTCAGCCGTGAACCTCGCGAAGGTTTTGACCAATACGGGAATGAAACCAGTAAGTTTAGCCCAGAGGTACAAGCAGTAAGTAGGAGTGTATTGTAACAATGACTGAGACAAACGGTGATACTTGGAATAACAGTTGCATTGGCTGTGCTACTGTGAAGATAACCCACGGTCCCGAGCTGCCCGGGCAATGTCCAAAATGCCAGGGCTGGCGCTGGCTGTGCCATCTTGTGGTCCCCCCTAATTCTCAAAATGATGTAAAAAAGGATGGGACAACCACCAAAACCACTATCGAAACGGCATTGGCACCCATAGAATCACGTAAACAACCGAAACAACCCCGATGTCACCCTATAAAACAGGGTACTGACGGCGAATTAAGGGGGGACAGAGAGTGCTTGTCGGGGGATAATGGCCGGGGTGATAAAAAGGATAACTCAATAAAGGTTATGCCGGTGGCCATCATTCTGGATCTTGAAGGACAAGGGTTAGGCTGTAAAGCGATCGCTGCGGAATTGCAGAGCCGCGGTTTATCAGAAGTCTCCTATAGGACAGTAGCAAGGTTGTTAGCCAAGCAAAAATAATGGGAGGGACCATGGAACCATATATGCCAAACAATAACGAAGAAACACCGGAAGAGTCCGAGATTGCATTTCTCAGGGTAGCAAATCAGCTCGGGCTACAAAGGGTACAGAAAACAAAGAATATCCAGGATGGTTTAGCCCTACCAGGCCGGCCATACCACACCATTAACGACCTTATTGATATAAACGCGAGTTATAACGAATTTGACAAGCTACGATTGAGGTTTGGGGAGATCATAAGAGGTCTAACTTACTCAGAAGCGATGGCATGGTGCCGGGCTTTTAACTATACATATTCTACATACCTTATGAGGCGCTATGGACATCGTCAACCATCCTTAGAAGAAGTGCTTATCACTATCAACTGGTTCAATAACGGCAAACCAGTTGAGGTTAATAAACGTAGATATACTGCTTCAATGTTTTAGGGTAGCAAGCTCGGGGTCCCCGACCAGCTCTGGGCTTGTTACCTACTACTAGCTAATCACTCCTATAATATAATGGGTAATTTCATATTAACCTATTGCATAATGTCATAAAAGGAAGTGCAGAAGAGGCTGGAGAATAAGGTTTAATTTCCACCCTTTAGCACGAAGGAGGTAGGACGGAAGTTCCACCCTCTGGCACGAAGGGGGTAGGACGGAATCAGGAAATTCCTACCCCGTGCAAAGGTGAAAAGGGCAGGAAAATACCTATAGTGGCATAGCTGAAGGTATAGGCAAGGTATGAAGAGAAAATTGAGTATATTACATTTTTTGGAGGGTATTGACAAACTATACAACTATGTATATACTAATAGCATGGATGAGATAACTCTAACCAAACTGAAGTGTTTGCGTTGCGGTTATACCTGGTTCCCGCGAAAGCCAGAGCCACCGCAGGCGTGTGCTAATCCTAAGTGTCGCAGTCCTTATTGGAATAAGCCGCGGAAAAACAAAAGAAAGGGGGTGAAAAGTGAGCAAGGCGCCGGTAATTGAATTAACACCTAATGGGAAAACACTCGTGGCTGTCTATCCTTCGCAAACCCAGGGGCTTCTCATTAGCCGGTTCCTGTCTGTTATGGGGGAGCCGGAGGCCATCTGCCCGGGGGATGATAACCCGGAGGTAGTATTCATGCTTTTCCCACACCAGAATATGCCGGCAGAGTTGAGAGAGGCTGCAGAGACAATGACAACACAGAATCTATTAGACCAGCTCGGGTACAATCAGGGATCATGAAACAAAAGAATTTAAGAAAGGGGGATAGGGTCCCCCTGGACGATTTGATTAGCTGGGTTTTAGCGATGATAGATGGGGTTCAGGTGGTCGGCCGTTCGAATCGGCCCACCCCGATTTTATAGCTAGCCCGGGGGACCCGAAATGATTTATGACAGTAAAAGCGCATCTAAATGAAACAAGATTTGATATTGGAGACGTATCTAGCCTAGCGCACCTTAATGACGGGACGCTCGAAGGGCAACTGAAGCTCTTCCTGGTGACCTGCACCGTAAATAACCTCAGTCCCCGAAGCGTACAGGATTATAGCCAAAAAATCGGCGCATTTGTAAATTTCTGTAGGACTCAGGAGATTTACAAACTACGCCAAGTCAACACGAGTGCCATTCGCCTCTTCCTTTTGGGGATGCAGCAAAGATGCAAGCCAAGCTCTGTACATGGGTACTATGGCTGTGTCTGTAGATTTTTCAATTTCCTCGTTGAGGAAGGGACACTGAAAGAGAGCCCTATGTCCAGGATGCACCCACCGAAGGTTCCGAAGCAGCTAATCAAGCCCTTCACACAGGACCACATAGATCGCTTGCTTGCCTTGTGTGATAACAGCTTTGTTGGCTGCCGAAACCGAGCCATCGTCTTAACATTCCTTGACACCGGCTTGCGTCTGTCGGAACTCGCAAACGTCCAGCTACAGGACATCGCCTTTGAACGCGAGACGATCAAGGTTATGGGCAAAGGTGCCAAGGAACGGATTGTCCGCATAGGTGAGGGTGCTCAAAAAGCAATTCTAAAATACGTACTTCAAAGAAATGACGACTTGCCCTGCCTTTGGCTGACTGAGGAGCGAAGGCCCTTACAGGCCAGGGGGATCCAGCAGATGATTGAGAGGCTCGGGAAGAGAGCTGGCTTAACCAATGTTCGCTGCTCGCCACATACATTTCGCCACACCTTTGCGCCCTGGATGCTCAAATTGGGGGCAGACCTTAAAACCGTCCAAAGCCTCTTAGGTCACAGCACTATTGGGCAAACTCTGAGGTATGCCGAATCGGTTAACAGCGAACAAGCGGTCGAGGTCCATCGGCGCTGCTCACCAGTGGACAATATGAAACGCAAAAGGGGGTGAAATATGAAACGCAAAAATAGATTCTGGTATTACTTCTTTCTGGCAGGGATCATCATTTGCTTGGGGGGTATAGTTGCGATAGCCATAACCGGTGAAACCCTACTGTTATGGAAGGCTCTGCTAGTCCTGTCCATAAGCATTTACTCCTTTACCAGAGAGCGCAGAGCTAAACTAGAAGCAGAAGCACGAGAGCGGCAGGAGTGGTTAGACCACATGACAGAGCCAAAGCGAGGTCAAGAAGAGGAGAAGCCAACTAAAAATGAATGAATCAGGACAACAAAACCTCTTGGAAGGATATTCAGAGTTCAAAGAGTGGGACCGTCCACACCGACAGCCTATTTTGGCTCCCGCAAAAGCTGTAATGGAGGCTTGGTTCGAGAAAGGCGTGAGGTATTGTGTGGACCCAATATTGAATATAAGGATATACGCCAATGCGCCTTGGGAGCTACAACGGCTTTTGGAAATTGCCTCTGGCAAGATAACGGCCAACATCTTAGAGTGGAACGGGATACCCGAATACCTGATTGCAGAGGTACTAATGGCAACTCCTGCACTGCCAGAGGATATCGTAGCCCCCTTGGGCTTGAAGCACAAGCTTGAAGCGGACTTTGGCTTGCCTCTAAAGCCGCCCGCCTATGGGCAGGTGTTTGGGACTGAGGATACGCTATCTAAAGATCGTGCGGAGTCAGTTAGTAATAACTGGTATGATTTGACCTCTCAGCGCTTATATGGTTTCGTGAGTAGACGTTACAATGACGTTCAGTTTCAGCAGCGTAGAGTATCACTTCGGCAAATAGAGAAGTATCTGGATCTCCAGCAGATGTTGATGGAGCTAAACCTCAATCTGACTGACCGAGTAGAATACTACGAGTGCAAATGCCGGGATTTCAGCTATGCGGACATATCTTCGCTATTAGTAATGTTGGGCGTGAGGCGAAATCCTGTAGCTGTTAAGGGAAGCTATTATCGACACAGACGGGTGGTTAAGGAAAAACAAAAAATCTCAGAAATCGCGTCACTTGTCAAGGGGGGTCCCGTGGTATAATTAAAGTAGATAATAGAATAAGGCGAAGTAAGAGGCCCAGGACTTAGTAGCCCTGGGCCTCAGTATTTAGTGAGGAAATATGAAGTGTTCAATAGCGTTAGTTTACGAAGGGTTCCCCAAGCCAGTGTTCTTGGGGATCACCTATGACGCACAACTCAAGGTGTTGGTGAAACGCCAACTACTCAAGGAAGCTAGGGACGCACTGCAGGAAGCTGAAACATTAGGCGATGATGTGTTGGTTTGCAGCTTTACGAGTACATTAGACAAGTTGCAGAAAACCCTTGATTTGGTGGTACCACCAGAGGTAGAGGACTTGTGCTTACAGGGGGTATAAGTTATGGCAATAAGAACCAGAATTGGTCACGGAATTTGGACGGGAGCGCCCAGTACCCTTCAAGCGGCACCATCCGTGCAGCGGCCAAGCCGGCGTACCCGGAGGGGAGAGGAAAAGGAGATTGAGGTCATCTCTGCGGTCAGGGAAGTGGCCAAGGCCAGGGAGCCAGGGCGTGGCCGTGCACCGCATTGGGATGATGTACTGGCTGGCGCAGTGTTCCAGGTTCAGCAGAAAGTTGAAATCAATGACCTGATTTCTTTCGTGAAGGAAAGTGGACTCAGGAACAGAGAAGGGGAAGCTGGTTATGTTCTTAAGAGATTAGCCGGGACCGCCTTTGAACCTGGCGACCTGGATTTGCTAAAACCAGAACTAAAAGACTGGTTCAATGAGCAGCTCGCCAACATGGAGGAGGTGCTGGCAGGCGCCAAGAGGGAGGTTGAAAAGAGAATACAGAAGCTCAAAGCCCGCGGGGATTATACCAGCGCGGATATACTCAGGATCAAAACGAGTGAGTACCCGAATTGGAGTACACAATACATAGATGCGTCCAATAAGTTACACAAGGTAGAGGCAAAAGGTGGGCCGGAGGCAGTGGCCACGGAGCAGGCTAAGGCATTTGCCGGGCTAAGAGCCAAGACTGCCGAGGGTGCCCTTGGCAATCTCACGGAAAAGCAAGTAGTAAGCCTCAAGAAGGCATCACCGGAGAAGGCAATAGAGGAATCCGTGGAACTTGGTCTGAGCGCCAAGCAGCTGATGGCAATTAGGGGTACGCCTAAAAGCGAAAGAGAGGCGTTCTCAGAGGCTTATGAGACTAGGGAGAAGGGAATAACCATCGTCCCTGAAATTGTGGAGAAGCCGGTCGTAACCATCGAGGCTACCAGGAAGGAAAAAAGGGAGGCAGAAGATGCCAAGGCTGAGGCAAAGGCACAGGGTTGGTCGTGTTACACACAGCTCTATACCTACAAAGTCGCCCTCAAAGATGGTGAAGTCATACTCGTCGAGGCTTTAAGCGAGAGCAGCGCAAAACAAAAAGCCGAAGACGCCGGATACAATCCTGCCTGGGTGACTAGAATGATGAGCTGGGAGACTATTGAGCCAGCCCAAACCCCGACAGGGGCTTTTAACGTAACAGGGGAGGATGGTGAGACGGTGACCATGGTGCCATTCATAGACCCCAACACAAAGGACATGCTATTCCTTCCAAAGGATGCGGTCCAAGAATTGAAGAATACGACTGCATATGCAGAAGCAACAGGGACAGAAGAGCAAAAGCTAGGTATTGCCTATGCAAATGTACAAAAGCAATACAACGATTGGCTAACGCAATTACAGGAGGAGCAGCCAGACCTGTATAAAGTGTACGAAACCCAGGGATACGATGGGTTGATGCAAGCCATTGAAACACTAAGTCAAGAGCAAAAAGATGTTCTGACCAGGCTTGAGGATTATAAGGGTGACGAAGGCTATCGACTCTATGATGCATTGACAGAAGGCGCCATTACTCAGGATCAGGCAAAGCAACTATTTGGAGAACAGGCCGTCGCAGATGCCACTAAGGAATCAAGAGAGCTAGAGGAAGCGTTTAAGGCGCTCTCACCAGGGAAACAGCAGGATTACATTAAGGAATTCAATGTCTATGCCCAATATACCGGCAGGACTGTCCCCGACAAGGCATACGACCGGTTAACCAGGGAAGAACAGGCCAGAATCTTAGAGTGGTATTCCTATACCCGGCCCGAGTATTGGAAGCAACAGGCTAAGGCTACAGGTAAGATAGCCCTGGGCTTCGTGCCTATAGCCGGGACGATTGCTTACTGGAAGGATATGTCAACCGGCTGGAGGATCTTCTCTGTCGTGACTGACGTTATCTGCGTTGGCTTTCTTGCCCACGCAGCCGCGGCCGGTGCCCGAGCCGCCAGAGGCTATACCGTTCTTGCCCGAATGAAGGGGGCAGCAGCAGGTGCAGGCCAAATGGTTCTGGCACAAGTCACTGCCCCGGCTGAAATCATCGCGCATCCCATAGAGACAGCCCGGGGGATAGGAAGGCAAATCGTATCCACAATCGAAACGCTGTTACACCCTAAGAAGATCCCGCTAGGCGCTGCCGAGCTGGCATATACTACAGCCAGATTACCAGTTGAGGATGTAGGGGACGCAGTCAAAGCAATGCAGCTAAGAGACGCGGCTGTGGACGCAGTTGTACACGGCAGACGGACTGCAGTCACAGTGGGCGATATCAGCCTGACCCTTACCCCGGCAGAATTACAGAAGGTAGGGGGTGCCATGGCCGTTCATGCCACACCCGATATTCGGCCCTATCTTAATGGCACTCTCATTAAAAGTGGCGCCGAGGGCTCAGGTATGTTTATATCCCCCAACTTTCACTCAAGATTTTCCCAATCTACGGCTTTTGGTAATATGCCCGAAGGGGGTATCCAAGGCGGCCTGATCATTAGAGACGAGAGTGTCCTGAGGGCAATAGTGCCTTCTGGTAAGGTGTACAGGAAAGCTGCCGAGATAGAAGCGATGCTGAGAGCCGGAACGGACTTGCCCCCACCTTCGCAAATCCTCTTTACGAGAGACGTTGCCGGGAATAGGCTGACGTTGCTTGTAATCGGTGAGCCGTTTACCCAGGCACAGATAGCCAAACTTAAGTTTTTTGGCAGCCTGGACACAATAGGACAAATCTTCAAACCCACTATGAAACTAACCGGTGCAGAGCGAACCGCTATCAATTCAATGGATGACATAATCCAACTGGCCCGGGAAAGGGCAGCGTTAGCCAGAGAGCTAGCGGCCGCTCAGGCCGCCGGCAGGCTCACAGTAGCACAAGGGCTCAGGCAGCGTATGGTTGACGTAGATGGCAGAATAACTGATTTGATACAGCGCGTTAATACACCCAGGGAAGCTATCAGACCGAGCAATGTAGTGTGGGGTCAATATACTACCGATAAGGGCATATTGGACAGGTGGAGAGAACTAAATCCCAGGGAAGTCGTAAGAACACCTGAAGGTACCAGGCTTCCCGAGATCAAAATAGGCGACGCTATAAGAAGGGCGGCCTTAATCAGAGAACGCCGGGGGATTCCAGCACCAGATCGGGGTGTCCCAGCTGGAGAGCGCCGCATACCACCAGAAGGACGGCGGGTACCGCCAGAGCGCCGTCTCTATAGCCCTACTCGTGCCCCTCGATATGCCCCATCCTATACCCCTGCATATTCGCCACCTTATACGCCTTCAAAGCCACCAACATATGCTCCCCCTTATGCTCCCCCGAGGGTGCCACCGCGACGAGTACCCCCATGGGGACCATCAAAACCACCAATAAAGGTGGAGATCGGGCCAGCAAGGCTAGGGCTAGGGCTTGAAAGAATGCCAAAACCGGGGCAGGCATTACAAGTCTGGGATCAAGGTGCATTCTGGATTTCTATTTTTGAGCCTTTTAGAACCGGCGGTACGAAACCGGATGTAGTGTACTCACGGCATAAGCCCCCTTGGGCTGGTAGAACTGCGAAGGGAAAACACTCACCCCAAAAGACATTCAGAGCTATTGGCAGAAGACACCCCGAATTAGTTAAGTTAGATATGGGAGTTGCATCAGCCAGGGTGAGCCATGGGAAAGTGCTGAGATTCCACAAACGCAGAAGGTAAAACATGGCAATGCAAAAGCAAGCGACACGCAGAAGGTTAGCAAGGTTAGCCTACGAATGCGGGCTTGAGTCTTTCTCAAAGACAGAGGCAGGGGATGAAGTTCTCGGGTTAACCGAACTATTGAATGAGGTCCCCGATGCAGAGCTGGGAGAGTTTGAAGTTGTCTTGAAGGATCTTCAGGTGCTTCAAGTAAGTTTACGAAGCTTGAATTGAGTTATATAGGAGGGCAGGATGATAGAAAGCAACTACAACAGCCACTTCAAAGATAAAATCATTCGTTGCGTAGACTGTGGCAACGACTTCGTATTCACCGCAGGTGAGCAAGCCTTTTTTAATGGGAAGCGACCACCACTGAGTGAGCCTAAAAGATGCAAGGCTTGCCGTGACTTTAGACGAAGGACCATCAATCCCGGAGTACCCTGGAGCGATGCCGTAGCCCGAGCAAATACAGCCTACGACACCGCTCACGATCACGGCGACCACCCCGAGGGGGTGCCGAATGGGTAAAACTATACACCAAAAGACTAAACCCGCGCAAGACAACATCGTACTCACCCCCTATCAACTACTGGTAAGTTGCAACTACTCTGTAGTCCCTTCCGGTGGGGGGAAAACTGGAAAGTCGCCATTGGTTGATTGGGAACGCTACCAGCACGAAACAGCCACACTGGAGGACATGGGGACTTGGGAGCAGGAACTTAATCCCCCACTGTGGGGAGTAGTCACCGGGGAGCTTTCCGGCGTAGTTGTTATAGATGTAGATAAACCAGCGTTACGGGCATCCTTCGACAAAGTTGGCCTATCCCCCCATATCCAAACGCCACGTGGGGGGTTTCATTACTGGTTTAGACACCCGGGATACCCGGTTAAGACCATGGCTGGCATACTACAGGGTATTGATATACGGGGTGATGGTGGCTTTATAAATGTACTCGGCCAACGGAATGACGGCATCTATAAGGTACTAATTCCACCCTTGCCAGATGCGCTTTACCCCTGGGATAAGCTACCCAACCAAATAGCAAAGGCACTAGGCAAGCAAAAGCCACAGGCCCCGCCAGTAGAAGGGGGCATTATACCCGCCACGAAGCGAAACGCCACACTAGCCCGAATAGCAGGGACGCTACGAACCAAAGGCTTATCTGAAGATGCGATAGAGCCAGCGCTACAGGCAATAAATATCGCCAGCTGCAAGCCGCCGCTAGAAGCGGACGAAGTTGCCAGTATAGCTCATAGCATAGCACGGTACGAACCGTCTGAGGATTTGAACACTGGCGAAGGTATGCCAGTCACCAACACAGACACCGGCAATGCCGTTAGGCTAGTAAGGCTATTTGGCGAGCGCCTTCGCTATTGCTATGAGCAAAGGTGCTGGTATGTCTGGACGGGTAAGGTGTGGCAAAAGGACTTAGGCGCACAGATTAACCACTACGCCACCAAGACAGTCAAAAGTATCTATGTCGAAGCATCGAAGGAAACGGACACAGCGACGGCAAAGGAACTGGCCAAACACGCCATGCAATCAGAAAGCAACCATAGAATAGTCGCCATGATCGCCCGTGCTGAATCACAGCCGGGGACCCCCATCGCCGTACAGGAAATAGACCAGGACAACTGGCTACTGAATTGCGCCAACGGAACGGTAGATTTACGGACGGGGGAGCTACTACCCTTCAACAAACAGCACTACATCACCCATATCATAGCTACGAAGTATGACCCCGAGGCTACGTGTCCTATATTCGACAAGTTTCTGGACAGGGTGACCAGGGGGGACATGGAACTTATGACTTATATTCAAAAGTGTGTAGGCTATTCCTTGACTGGTGACACCCGAACCGAGCTCGTGTTTTTTGTCTATGGCGAAGGACAAAACGGCAAGTCAACCTTTATTAGCACAATTCGGGTATTACTAGGGTGTTACGCACACCGGGTTAGCCCCGATGTATTTATGCAAATGAAGGGCAAGGGTAGTGGCGGACCGAAGGAAAGTCTGGCCAACCTGCGCGGAAAGCGATTCGTAGCAGCGAGTGAGATAGAGGAAGGCCGAAGGTTGCATATGTCTTTGGTGAAGTCACTAACCGGCGGTGAGACTATCACGGCAGACCGCAAGTATGAACACGAAATCGAATGGCAACCAACACACCACCTTTGGCTTAGTGGTAACTACCGGCCAGAGATTCGGGACGACTCTATAGCAGCATGGCGAAGGTTGAAGATTGTACCCTTCACAGTACATATACCAGACGAAGAAAGGGATGAGGCTTTGAAGTTTAAGCTACTGGGCGAACTACCTGGCATACTGGCCTGGGCCGTGCGCGGATGCCTTGCTTATCAAAAGGAAGGCTTGCGGGACCCACGGGCCGTCACCCAGGCGACCAGTGACTACCGCCAGGAAAACGATATCCTAGGTATCTTCATTGACGAGTGCTGTATTGTGGAAGATGGCGCCACCATCACCAACAAGGGACTTCGGGCAGAGGTAAAGGCATGGTGTATTGGTAGCGGGCTTGATTCACTGAATACCCACCAGGTTAAGCGCTTCATGCTGGCTAGGGGGTTTGAACAAGGAACTAGCAGCGATGCCAAGCATAGGGTTTGGAGGGGTATAAGGCTTAGGGAATTGTCAGACA
>Ga0307376_10005060_pt1 | contig 11948 bp, 10 predicted proteins | sample TR2MG_FD_202536 | JGI IMG/M metagenome (GOLD analysis project Ga0307376, IMG submission 202536) | Soil microbial communities from Risofladan, Vaasa, Finland - TR-2 | ecosystem: Environmental > Terrestrial > Soil > Coastal area > Acid sulfate soil | place: Finland: Risofladan, Vaasa | collected... | reverse complement strand
TTAAAACTAATACTACTCCAACACAAATGAGGGTTATATTGCTAATTGACACCGATAAAACACCATACGTGAAAGATTCTACTAGAACTATAACACCAATCATACCGAATAAAGCGATTAGCCCGACTATCATGAACTGACCGATGGTCTCTTTTGATTGACGATAGGATATATTATCTTTTAAAGGACCCGAAATCACGATCTTTTTTCTCGACTTTTGCTCTAAATTCTTCCTTACGGTCTTTAAGTGCAAAATCTTTTCGAATGCGTTTTTATCAAATTGGTTTTCGATTTGTAATTGAAGGGCTTTTTCCTCGTCTTTAAACTTTTGCATCAATATTGGGTTAAACGCACTTTCGTTTTTTCGTCTTCTGGATTGGCCACCTGAAAGAAAAGAAAACATGGATACTGTACGGTTATTGTTCAAAAATTCAGAATTAATATTCTCGTGTAAATTGGGGACTTCTAATTTCCGAAGCTCGTAATACGCTTCAATTACGCCTTTCACATTCTCAAGATTAATATCCCCTTGTCGTTTCTGAAACAAAAGCTCTCTCTCAGACAAATATTCTATCAATTCAGGCTTGAACACGGAAATTTTGAAATTAAGAGAGAATATTTTATTTACAAGTTTCATGTATTCAAAAATTTTTTCGCCTGAATCTTTTTCTCTCGATCGAAAGCCTAATCTGATTCCAATCTCGTCTACTGCGTTGCTTACGAGCAAAAAGCTCACAACTGCTAGCTTTTTGTAGTTGCCTGTTTCCTTACAGAGTTGTATTAACCGCTTTAACTTTAAATCTAACATTTGTTCGCTCATTTTCTACCCCTCGTAGCAAAAAAATCTTCGTAAACTTGCTCTACTTCGTTTTTAGGCTCTTTTCTCAGCTTTAATTGAGAGGTTTCAATTGCTAGTTCTTCTTGAGCGATTAACTTGTCTAGATCGAAAATTTCTTTCGCGTTTGTAATGTACGCGTTTATAATTTTTTCAGGAGTAGATTGTTCCTTCTCGAAAGTGCTAACTACAGACTGATTGAACAACGCATAAGGAAATGTGCATCCGAAGGAGATAACCTGAAACCAATATCCAGGACCAATCGAATAATAAAGCGTGAGACCTAATTCGCTATCGTAATAGACCATAAAAGGATAATATAGATCGTTTGGTAATAAAAAAAACAATGGGAATATCAACACAAAAAATCCGATTAAGACAATTAACGAAAGCGTGATAAAACTAAACCTTTTTACTTTCAATATGTTATCGCCTTGTTCCACATCATGAAAAAGTGTTGAATATGATGATAAAAAAACCGCCACGATAAAAAACATAACAATAATAATAGGCATTGTAGCGTTTTGTGGTCTGTAAGATTCGTTAAACAAATTCCCTTCTCCAAATGGAGTGCTCCAACCGAATAAAGCATTGTAAACCCAGGACATAATAGTTGTTCCACTATCAAGCACTCCCTCGAGGTAATACCAATCTAAAAACACTGACGCAAAGCATAAGACAAGACCTATCAAAAAAATAACTTTATATCCTGATTTAAAATTTATCGACATGTCACTTTAAACTCTCTTTATTTCCTTAAAACCCAAACTCGACGAGAATTTATAAAGAAAAAAATTACATACAGATAGAATAATAACGATTTTTAAATTATGGATCCTCTAAAAATGAGATGTATTTATTACCGTAATTATTAGTAGTAATTCTCTTCGTGTTTTCTTTGGAATCCTCAGATTCGTAAATAGTAGGGAAGTGTGACTCCTTCTTTTTCATGTCCAAGCTATTTTTTAAAGTGTTTGCTTCACTTTGCTCAATAACTCCGAACTTAGCGTGTTTTCCTAAACATTCGTACCCAAACTGAGTCAATAACTCGTCTGTGAACTCATATTTAAAATCGAGAAGATCTATCTCGCTAAATTCCAAATTTTGCATATAGTAAGGGGTTTCGAACTTATCTAAGAAGTCCTTTTTAGTTTTATGAGCTCTAAAATATAAAATTATTAATAAAAAAGCGTAAATCCCCATAATGGCATACCCGATGGTATTAAATAGCCGTAATAAGTAATACAACTCTGTGAAGTAAATAACTGCAAGCATAACCGCGTACCCGAAGACAAGAAAGGACGCCACCCTCACTTTGGAGCAAAATTTTTCGTTTACACTTTGATATTCTTTAATCGGATTTGATCTTTTCGTCCGACTCTCAATTATTTGATATTTCTTCTCTAAGAACCTAATCAAAGAGGATAAGTTTGGATAATCGATTGCGTGGAGATTTGTGCTTCTTTGGTACGGAAAAGCGATGGATTTTTCCATACTTCTGGGAGGGTTGTTGCAAAGTAGAATAGGTTCGATAACGACTTTGTATTGAGTAGCTCCGGAAGGAAAAACCCCTTTTTTGCCTCCCACGCCTTTTTCTGAATATAATTCTATGTGTAAGTATTTTTGAAAGAATTCGCTAATATTTTGGTGATGTACTAAATCTTCGTCCACCGAATCCCTAACTTGTAATAAGTTTTGGATGGCTTGCTCTAGGTTGTTGTAAGCTCTAAGATCATTTGTATTTGCGTGCGATTTTAATTCTAATTTGGTCTCCTCAACTAACACCGTTCCTTCTTGGTCAAATATTTTTACAGGAAATAGTAGCAGAATCCTAAGGTCGTCCGAAACTTTAACTAACTTACACCCCAGAAAATCAAGACCAGTAGTAAATTGTTTTAATGTTTTTAATGAGCAGGGGATTTCATAGCACCCTACTGCTTTGAAAGTCTTGCTAATTTGATGGTGAATATTACGCTCAGAAAAACCTTCTTTGGAATTTTCGAAATCGATACTTTTTAGTTCTTGGTTAGTGTAATCGACCTCCTCTCCTTGCACAGCCTCTTCTATCTCCGGTTGAGCCTCTTTTACTAGAATTTCAGGAACAATTTCTTGCGTGGATTCTTCTTCGTATTCGATTACTTGCTCCATTTCTGGTTTCGTATCGAACTCATTATCGCCAGTAAATTGTGCTTTTTCCGACTCAAGCGCAATTTCTTCTTCTTCTTTTTCGGTTATATCGTCATAATTTTTAACTCGTTCTGATATCGGAGGATAAGACGCTGTTAATCTCGAATAATTGTACTTATCGGAAAACCATTTTTGCTCGGTTTGCGACGGTTCAAAATCTTCCTCAACTTCCTTTTGGGATTCCTCGCTAATTTCTTCGGTTTCGTCTACGATTACTTCTGCAACTTCGTAGTTTTCAATAGAATATGGTTTGGATTCTACTTTTGTCGAATCTTGAATCCGACCATTCTCGCCTACATTGTCTTCTTTTTGAGAAGCTTCTAAACGATTTTTGGCTGCGGCAATAAATTTCGTTGCAGAAACCAACCCAATTCCGGGAGTCTCAGACAACCTTTCGGGCGTCATCTCGGCAATTCGTTTTACTGTTTCGATTTTAGCGTTGTATAATTTTTCGGCAGTGGTCGCGCCAATACCTTTGATTTTGGTTAGATCGTCTCTGGAAGGTTCACTAACCATATTTTCATGGGTTCCGTATACATCTGTCATAAGAATCTCTTCTATGAAAAATCGAGCGTTTATAAAGAAAAAAATTTAGGTGGATGCAAAATTCAGTGATTATAAGAACCAAATTATTGGGGGGGTTTTTGTAAAAAAAATTTTCCTAAAAAGTTTATAACTATTTATTTTCTTTTGATTATTTGGTGATTACAATAATAATAGAAAATAAACAACTTTCAGAAAAGGAACTTACGCAAATCTTTAACTTGTTAAAACATCCTTTACGGAGAGCAATTCTAAAACAATTATCTAAAAGTCCACGAGCTTACTCACAAATTTTGAAGAATCTTAACATTCAAGAAAGTAGTATTTTAAATTATCATTTAAGAGAAATGGACGATTTAATGATTAAAAAAGATGTTAATGGAAAATATGAGTTAAATGAAGTTGGTGAAATTTGTTTGCAGCTTGTACTTAAAGTCAAGGAAAAGGATGATATTAATAGGTTCAATAAACTTCAATTAGTGGTAGCCCAATTAAAAAGAGCAATAAATTTTATTCAAATAACATTCTCGGTACTTGTAATTATTCTAGTATTAGAGCTTTACTTGTTAAATATTATTGATTTTTCTTCTTTTCTTTTTATGTTTGCTTTAGGGGCGGTTTTTAGTATCGTACTTTCAAACGGTGTTTTCAAGGTCATTGAAAAATCTGAGAGCAATGAGATCAATAAGTTAGAAAAGAAGGAGAAATTAGGAATGTATTTTAGAAGTTTTACCATTAATATACTTGTTTTTACAATAGTCACACTATTATGGTAGTTAGTTATTATTTTTTTTAAAAAAAGGGGACATAGACATGTTATTATACTTGAGTAGTAAATTTAAAAATTAATCTAAGTAACACTGAATTTTATATCCACCCAAAAATGTTTGTTGTTAGTTTCGAGTAACCTATACTCTAATCTCGAATAGAAAAAGAAAAGTTTTCGACTTAACCATCGTTTTTTGTTTATATAGATTCCTAATCTATCAGTACTATGGTTCTTACCAACATACTGCTAAGACATCTTTAGATTTACATTTTCCTCTGGATTTTAATATGGTCATATTCCTCTTTTTACTTTTTAAGGTAGTTAAGCCGGTAGGAACTTTCTTTTTTTGGATTTATAATTTCCTAAGGTTTTTCCTTTATATTTGATCGAGTGTATAAGCTATTAATCAATAACACGGCTATTTATAGAAATACCACGAGATATGTCTCTTACTAATTACACCCACTCTAAAAATACGCAAGAAGAAGAAGGAATGAAGGAAGAAATATTTCAATACATCCATGACGAGCGTGTCCTTCGAGTATTGTTCGAGCAAAAAATATTTAAGCTCCGGCAAATTCAGAAAGAAGCTATTCAAAATGGTTTATTCTTTCGAAAGTCGTTCCTCGTATGTGCGCCGTCTGGGAGTGGTAAAACATTGATAGGAGAAATCAGCGCTGTAAACAATGTATTCCAGAAGTTTGGCAAGTCTATTTATTTAGTTCCCTATAAGGCTCTCGCAACCGAAAAATATGTCCACTTCAAAAAAAGCTACGAGCGGTTTGGAATTACGACCGAGTTGTCTATAGGAGACTATGATGTGGACGATTCCCGTTTAGCAAAAGCAGATATAATTGTTACAACATACGAGAAAATGGACTCCATCCTGCGGAATTTTAGCGATAAAGAATGGATCTTCGATATTTCGACGATCATCATAGACGAGATACACATCATTGGCGAGTCAAGTCGCGGACCGAGGTTGGAATCGCTTATCGTGAGGTTAAATGAGTTTTTACACCAACCGCAGATAATAGGGCTTTCAGCTACCATAAAAAATCCTGAATTTTTTAACTCTTGGCTTTCTTCTCTTGGAAACGACACTAAGCTAATAATATCCAATGCACGACCGGTTCCTTTACACTATAGAATAGAAGTTACCCAGAACAAAGACTCTACTATCAAAAAACTTGTAAAGGCTACTATAGAAAACAACGGACAAATATTAGTATTCCTCAACAAAAGAAAATCGACCCAGCAGGTTGCCCAAAACCTTAAAAATCTGGTTAAAGCACAAATTTCTGAGGCTGAGTTGAAGGCGTGCAAGAAAGTGGAAGATAAGCTCGATAAAATTAAAGGAAGACATGCAGAACTTAAAAAAGCAATTAAATGTGGAGTGGCGTTCCATCACGCTGGACTGCTTCCAAAAGAGCGGAAACTTATTGAAGATGCCTATCGAAAACATATAATTAAAATAATATGTTGTACCACTACTTTAAGTGCTGGAATTAACGTACCCGCTCGAGTAGTTATCATAAAAGATTTCAAGCGATATGTGACTTCAGGCCACAACATTAAAAACTTTTCTGGCTATTACGAGAACGGAGACGGGTTTTCTTACTTCATGCCGTTCTCTGCCAACGCTATCTTTCAAATGCTCGGTAGGGCAGGAAGACCAGGACTCGACACAGAGGGATTTGGTTATTTAATGGTTCAGAACATTGACGAACGGGACTGGATCGAAGACCATTACTTCCAAAACGCTTTTCCATCGGAAACTTATACTCCTAAATACAATGATTTAATTTCGGGACTTAATAAACTTAACACGTTAAAAGAACAAGTGCTTTTGCGAATTTACGAGGAAAAAAACATCACTTTAGATAAATTAAAAGAGTTCTTCGAAAAAACTTATTTTTGGTTCGGCATCAAAAATAATAAGGAATGGCAACAGATTCCCATCGATCAGCTTTTGATGATTAAAGAAATTACCCCGGTTAACATCCTAAAACTTCATTCCGACCCTAAAAAAGTCAAGAGTTTGTCCAATCATCACCACCAGATTAAGATCACCAAATTAACGAAATCTAACATATCGGGCTACATTAAAACCGATTTTGGAGTATTTTTTGCAGAATTCGATATCGATGTAGGGATACGGTGCTCGTGTGGGTTTGAAAACGGGATATCCAATAGTTACTCAGAAGACCAATTCTCTTTCGAATTTTGCGATCATATCACTGCGTTTTTACTACACCTAATTGACATCCCCGACAAGAACTTCCAGAAATACATCCAGGACATCGTTCCTAAGTCAATAAAGAACCAGTATGTGCTCAATTACCTGTTCGAAAAAGGATTAATACTTAAACGAGACGATGGCACCATAAAATGTTCGCAGTTTGGAAAACTCATTATAAGATTGTACCTTTACCCCGTTTCAGGAGTTTTAATACGATACAAACTCGAAAACGCTGCGATAGAAACCTATCAAGACGTCGTAAAAGAAGCTTACGAGGTGCTTAAAGCGGAATTAAAAGTACGAGACTACAAATTGCTCCAACCTATCTTGGAGTGGTGCGATGAAGAGCCGATTGACGATATTTTGGAGCGACACAAGATAATGGCCGGTGATCTTTACAATCTCAAAGATAACCTAGAACGGATTATAACTTTCATTGGAATTATAGCAGTCCACTTAAGCGAGTCCGATCCAGACATCGCGGAAGCTATGGTTAAAGTAGCGGAAATGTCCGAAACGCTTAAAATTCGAGTGCATTATGGGATTAGCGAGGAGCTATTCGACCTCGTTTTACGGTTAGACAACGTGGCAAGAGTGAGGGCGAGGATATTATACAATGCAGGGTACCATACCGCTACTAAGGTAAAAAAAGAAAATCCTTATGTGCTCAATCGAAAATCAGGATTAGGGATTAATCTTTGTAAGAAAATTATCTCTAAAAAATAGTACGTTGATCTTCTCCTTGGTCTCTTAAGGGGTAAACCTCTTTTTTTATGGTTTCTTCCAATTCCTCACGAGATAACATTTTCATTGATTTGTTTACCAAATTTAATTGCATTTTTGGTTCCAATCCAGAATAATCTCCTAAATTTAGATTGGTCTATTACTCTACCACCAACTTCTTCAACCTTTTCTTTCATAAATTCAAGACATTTTCCGCCAGTAAATCGAGCGGTATTGAATATTACTACCATTTTCTCGTTTAAATTGCTTAACCTCCTTAATATTTCATTAAAAATCTTAGGAGGGAAATTTCCATAGGTAGGCATACCGATTATAAGCAGACCATAGTTTGATGCATCAAGAGTGCTAATTTGGGACTCTATTTCTGAATAATCGTTATTCTCGAATTTATCTAATTTTTTTATCTTTTCAACAAACTTACCAGTTAATTCTATTGGTAAGTAGCTCACCTCATGGTTGTTTAGAGCACTTGCGATCGCTTCTGCAGTTTTTTTCGTCCTCCCTGACATCGTGAAATAAATAATTAGAATTTTCATAGTATTAAATTAATTCAAGATTTATTTAAATAGTTGCTCTGGGTTTACCATCTATTTTGATAATGTGGAGTTTTTTAGTAAAAAAAGATGGAATACCCTTCTAACTCGATGGATTTCAATTACTTCCAGAACGCCCGCTATACTGATTCTTATACTCCTAATTATTTATTATTTAGATTTATGTAATAGTAAAATTTTTTCTTTTTAACGGTTCCTACGTTATTATCTTTACAATGGGTTCTCAGACCGAAAACGATCCGTTTGACATCATCGATAAAAAGAAAGTGAGAATTAAGGAATTTTTGGTCTACAAGGAATCTGAAGACGGACAAGACAATTACATCATAAAACAGTTCGAAAAAACCAAGGAACAGAATTTAGAGGCGCTCAAGTTCATCCAAAAACTTATTAAAAGGGATCCAGACTTGAAATCGGATCGAATCAAAGGATATTTAAAGCGTCAACGGTTTTTTATGAAACTATACCTAAAAGAAGTAAATAAAGATAAATCTACTGAGAATTAAAGGTTTAACTATCTTTCCATTTATTTTTTCTTTTATATACTTTTATCAATTATACTCGGTAAAAATCAACAAAAAGCGAGAATAATGGGTTTAGAAGCGAGTAAAAGAAAAGAACACGAACCAATAAATATTGAAATTGTTGAGTACGAGAACATCAATGTAATCTTATCGAAGCTAATAGTCCCTTTTTCTGAAGTGATCGGAACCTCAACCGTCCCAGACATATATGTGGGACACGAGAAAATACCGTTCGAGAAACGCTACTCGTTATATCGGACCATTATGAAACAAGAGTTTGCGGACGCAATGAGAGCTTTTAAAACCGAAGAAAAATAGTATATTTCTATGTTTATTTTTGCTTGTAATATGTGTCATCGTTGCCGTTCTTGATCAACATTCCGCTTTTTTTAGCGTTTCTTATTAGGACCTCGAGCTCTAATGTAGGAATTCCGTAATTTTCGGCCATGATCTTGAGCATGTACTCCGGAAATCGTTTGTAGAGTTTTGAAAGTTCCATTAACATCTCGGTAAACTTTTGTTTGTAATCAATTTCTTGATCGCTATTTCTCAATGCATTTACGCTGCTTTTAGGTCGAGCAAAACTATTAGTCGCGACAACAAAATCGCTTCCCGAGCGAAATTCCGGCGTTGCTAACTCGTTCTGTTTTCTTTTCACTGCATTCACGGCTTCCGTAATGCCGTATACTACCTCACCATCGTTTATAACGTCCCGTACTTGGTGGGTACGACCGCATCTCAGACACTTTTTGGTTTTCTGAGTTGTTTTTACGTAGGAATACTCTTGACACTTTTTGCAGGCAAAGATTAAATAGGCGGTTTCGTCTTTTTTAAACGCAGTATCTTCCAACGACTACAGGTCACCTTCGTTTTTTATGTGGAGATAAATGTTTTTGATAATAAAGTACAATTCTTCCGAAAGATCGATGGATATTGCTTGGAGCTTGTTAGATTCGCCCCAATCTTTGATTTTTTGTTTGAGTAGCTTCTCTTCGCTTTCAAACTCTTCTTCTAAATCTACGAAGTCGAAAACTGACACGATGAGTTTATACTTCTTACTCAACAAGGAGTATTTTTTTAAAAGCGAGTCTCCGTCGAATTGTTGAGGGTTAATTACTTGGATTAAAACTCTATCAAATAGGGTTAGATCGAGTATCGATTTTACGATTTCAAACGATATTTCATCCTCCTGAAATTTCTTTCTTAAGCCAAATTTGACGGGAAACGATACGTTTATTTTAACATCTGGTTGAGGTTTTATCGCTTTGTCTGTAATTTGCTGGTCTTGAGAAAACGAACTTAAGCTCGATTGTATCCCTTTTTGGTTATTCTTATTTTTATTTTTATGATTATTATTATTGTTATTACTATTATTATTGAATCTGAGTGGTTGATCTAATGGACTCTCTTCGTTCGGGAAAACTTCTGCGGTATCATTTGTGCTAGAATCTTGAAGTTCTTGAATAATTGGCGTATCGGGATTTTGATGCGAATAACTTGAATAGGCGGTTTGAAGGTGTTTTTCGCCCTTTAGGTTCACGTTCATTTTCTTGAGCTTGGTTAAGGCGATGTGCATATATATTTCGTCGTGCGTGCCCTTACAATAAAGAATAATTACTTTTCCTTCTCGGTGCCGGGCAGTTCTTCCTTTTCTTTGGATAAATCGTATTTCAGAAGCCACTACATCGTAAAACACCACCAAATCGCATTCCGCAATGTCTAAACCCTCTTCCCCTACATTAGTGCTTACTAAGACATTGTATTGACCTCCTTTAAACAGTTCTAAAATCTCTAATTGTTGCTTCTGCGACAATCCTTTATCGTCTTTAGATTTAGTGGCTTGACCTACGAATCGAGTAGGTTTAAATTCTCTGTGTTCGCTCGTTTTTAGTTTGTTCACAATATTTTTTACCGAGTCGCGCAATTTTACGAATACTAACACCCTCGAACTAGGGTTGTTTTCAAATTCTTGCACTAGCAAAGATTCGAGCGAGTAATATTTAGGATGGATAAGCATTTCAGGAGAATATTCTTCGTTTTTTCTCAGTTCGATATATATCTGGTTTAACCTCTGATCTCTCGCCAGAATTTTCAGAGCTTTGGAACTATTTTTCTTGCGAGCGTCGGCTTTCATTTTGGTCAAGTAGATTAAAAGCACATCCAGACCCTGTTGTTCAATTAATTCGAGCATGTGAAACAAAATTAGTCCTTGAGCGTTCACTGAAAGCGCGCTATAGACTCCCGTTTTGTCTCCGTCGTTTTTGATTAATCTAGCTAGTTCTCCGTTGAGTTTCAGTAAATCTTTTCGAATAATTTTCGTATGTAACTTATCTGATTTATCGCTAATGAAGTTGAGCTGCGAAAGGTATTGCAACCGTTCTTCTAAAAGAATTTGGACCGCAGAGTAAGCTTCTTCCATTAGTTCGGTTAAATTAACGCCGATCTTGTAAATATCCATTGGTTTTAAATAAGTCTTTACATCCATATCTTTTCGAGTGCGAGTGTGGATGTTTTCTAAAGGAATGTGTAAGTTTTCGCAAAGTATCCTTATTTTTTCTTTCGAAGCACCTGGACTGGCCGTCAACCCTAGAATTATTCCCTCTGGGTTTTGTTCCACAAACTTATCTGCGATTAAGGTGTAAGCGTAATCGCCTGTGGCGTGGTGAGCTTCGTCAAAAATAATTAAACATGTGCTTTCTAAAGAGTACTTGAGATTTACTAGGTCGTTTCTTAATGTTTGGGGGGTATAAAAAATTATTTGGTGGTTTTCGAAAAGCTCTATTCTCTTATCTGCCGGAGTTTTTCCCGTCAACAGAACGAAGTGTTCCTCAAGTATAGTCATTAAATTTTTGAAAGAGTCGTAATGTTGGTTAATTAAAGGTCTGGTTGGCGCTAAAACGAGGATTTTACTTCTAGAAGGGAATTTTTCCAATGTGAGCGCAGCCACGTAAACCCCAATAATCGTTTTTCCAAGACCAGTAGGGAGTACTACCAGCGAGTTTTTAGAAGCACAATCTTTCGCTATTTCAAGTTGATAGGTTCTGCTCTCAATGTGATCTTCGCGTAAATACTTTGTTTTTATGCTTTCAGATTCGTTTTTCTCAGACTCTATCACTTACTTCACCCTCTCTCAAACGATTTTTATTAAGTAATCCTCTATTTCTAATTTTGATACCGATTTTTTGATTTTGCTGTAGGAGCGAATTAAATTGCCTGCTTCAACTGCTAATTTCGAAGGGCATATCAAACCATTTCCTCTATTCTCAAAGAAAAATGGATGAGTAGATTTGAGTCGTTTGACTTTTTTAGAAAACTCGGCTCCGTTTGACTTAACATCAAACCCTCTTCCAATTTTTACGTGTTGATAATAATATACGATATCATTTAATATCTCAGCTTGATCTTTATCGATTTCGATTTCTTTTGGTTCTATTATACGAGTATTTTTAACTTCGCATTTTGGTTTTAAGATGAGATACATTTTTTCTTTTTTCCACTTTTTACACAAGATACGATCGTCGAACAATACACCAAAGAGGTGTTGAAACCG
>Ga0307376_10005058_pt1 | contig 11949 bp, 14 predicted proteins | sample TR2MG_FD_202536 | JGI IMG/M metagenome (GOLD analysis project Ga0307376, IMG submission 202536) | Soil microbial communities from Risofladan, Vaasa, Finland - TR-2 | ecosystem: Environmental > Terrestrial > Soil > Coastal area > Acid sulfate soil | place: Finland: Risofladan, Vaasa | collected... | reverse complement strand
CCGCTAAACCCATCTATGGCTCAAATATCGCCTATACCTACACAATACTTTTGTCAATAGTATCTGTGGATACATGGTTCAGCACTTCTTCGGGATTTCCTTCAGATTCCTAGTTGACTTTAACGGCAAAACTTGGTATACTATATCTGGAGGCAATCAGTACAATGAAAACCGTCCTTATTCGTCAACGGCCAAGCATAGGAGACTGTTTACTCTTATCCCCGTTGATTGGACAACTAAAACACGTTACAGTTATTACTGATGCCCAGTACCTTAATGGTGCTCTACCTCTTATATTTCAGGGTATTCCAGGAGTAGATCGTGTTGAGTGTATTGATTCTCTTGAATGGACTACCCCCCCTAATCAACAAATTGATCCACTTTTGTTTGGGGCAGCTACAAGCCCCCTTCCCTATACAGTCAAAACTGCTAATCTGGTACTTGATTGTAATGCAGCTTTTATACAGTTTGAAAGAGAACACGCAGGTCTGCCTCCGTATGGAATTGCTAAATTCTGGCTAAAACATCACAACTTATATGATCCTAACGCAAATCTACTACCCAAGTACAATATCTCGGAAAAGAAACGAGAAGAGGTAGCCCAATGGTTATGGGAAAAGAACCCCGACAAAAAACCTATGGTTGGGATAGTTCTACGGGCGGGGGCATGGCCGCGAGATTGGAACTATAATTGCTTGGCTAGTAAGATAGCAGATTGGCTGTACACTAGGGGGTATATGCCCGTAGGTATTGACCCTATAAAACCCCTGGTTAATTCTTATGGTATAAGTTGTGTTGGAAAGCAGATTGATTTTGTAGCGGCCCTCCTAGAGCAGTGTACGGCCATTCTGACACCAGACACAGGTATACTCCACCTTGCTCAAGCCGTGAATATACCCCAGGTCGCTTTATGGGGTATTATACCCCCAGCATTACGAGTAGAGGGTTATGACTGTATTGTAGTCCCCAAAAAAAGCCTTGGTTACTGCCAAACACCAGATGAACTGGCAACTTGCCAATGTCCGTGGAAATTTCAACAGTGGTCATGTCTCCGACGTATTACTTTGTCGATGATTATAAATGGATTAAAGGAGGTTCTACCGTGACTATTAGACCTACAGCCATTCTTACAGAAGCAAATGTGGTAAAAATACTAGAACGTTTGAAACAAAAGATTCCACATAGGTTGATTGCTATGGAGTTTGGGGTATCCAAAAAAACCATAAGTCGTATCAACACGGGAGAAACTTGGAGAGAGGTATCCTTGCGCTATGGAGCACATCCCCCAACCCAGATAATTATTCCGGTTATCAATCTAGTGGGCCTGTCAACAAAGTTTTGTGATTTGCATGATGAAATCACAGCCATAAAAAATCATTTTGCTCTATCCTTTCAACAACCTATCTACTGGGGTTGGTTTGAGGGTTGGGATGGTTTACATTCATTGGTCAGCGACGGTTATATTATCTGGGAATCTGCTGACCTGGTAAAATATGCTCAAAAGATAGCCGACACAGGTATCAAAGAAAGCCCGGTTTGGGCAAACAAACTAGAGGAGTTACCGACGTTCGAGTTAGAGCACTTTATGACGCAGCCTGTGGGTGAACGTTTCGACGTAACGATGGAGGATGATGACATCGTTCGTCTTGCCGTTGGACATAGAACTGTGTTTCTTCGTGAGAAATATGTGAAGCTCGCCGCTAAGATGAAGTTAGAAATACGAGAAGCGGAAAAGCGATCAGATATTATATACTTGACCCGTAACAAACCCAAGTCTAAGAGCGACCCTATGCCAATCGTTATTGCGTGTATTAGCACTCTTCAGGAGGAGGCATAATTATGTGGCCTAAGAAAACAAAAATAGGGGGTTTGAGCGTGGTGAAATTTGAACCCGGAGTCACTGTCACCAAAAATACAACGATCATTACTGTTAGAGAAAGGTCTAAAGCAGATGCTTATAAAGTAGAATTTCTCAAAGATTTGTTGTCAATCATAGCATCTGAGGATTTAGATGCAATGCTGCTAACTATGCTACAAAGTCTGCATGATCTCGGTTATAATCTAAAAGATACACCAGAAAATCTTGTTGGCCGAATTCGATATGAGGCAACTAAATGAGGGCAAAAATAAGGTTGACTATAGAAGATAAAAAATGGATATGCAACGCCTACCAGCAAAACGTACCAGTGATTCATATTCAAAGTAAAATGCACATTAATTGGAAGCATTTTCAGGCAGTTTTGGCGGAGTTTAATGTTGTACCAAGGCTGCGCATACGTAACCCCTCACCTAAAGAATTAGAGTTTAGAGTTAGTGATGGTATAAAGAAATGCAGGGTATGTTACAGCGTTCTGCCAATAAATCATTTTTATATGAGAAAACAAAGTCCTGATGGTTATGCCCCCGCCTGCAAAAAGTGTAGTAATGACTACCAACGATTTTTACGGATTAAAAATCTGTACGGCCTCAGTAAAGAAGAATATCAAACAAGGTTTCTTAGCCAGTCTAAATGTACGATCTGTAATAGACCTGAAATAGTAATCACACATGGTAAAGTTCATCCACTTATAGTAGACCATGACCACAAGAATGGAAAAGTACGCGGGGCTATTTGTCATCGTTGTAATTTAGCTTTAGGTGCTATTAATGATAACCTATTTATAGCTGAACAATTAGCTAGTTATATATTTCAATGGAGGCAACGACATGCTGGGAAAGAATAAATCCCCCTATATCGCAATATTACGCCAGCTTGGAGGCATCGGGGACTGCCTCTCCCTTTCATGTGTGGCGCGAGGTCTTCAGGAGCGTTACCCCTCCCACAGACTTGTTTATGTCACTTCAAATATCTATCTTGGGGGTAGTTTACTTGACATCGCCCTTCATAATCCATTTTGGTCAGAGGTACTTGTCATTGAACCATACGACATGACAACCAGAAACACAAAAAAAGTATGGGGGAAATACTTTTCAAACCAAACCCCGGAGATAGAAAACGAATTATTATGGCAAATGTCTGACATTCCTGCAATTTGCCTCAATACTGCATGTGTTTTATATGAATGGCCCGCGCTGAAGACTCCTGAAGGCATCACAAAACCTCGTTATCAGGTGTGGTGTGAGGCTTGTGGGGTCACGCCGTCCAGTTATGCCCCCATATATGTGGTAACTAAAGCAGAACGCAAAATTGCTGAACAATACGCTAAAGAACATTGGTCAGGCAAAACTGTTATTGGAGTTGGTCTTTCTGCTTGTGATAAAAAGCGGGCATTAGGTATAGGCAAACTTGAAGATATTTGTAAAACTCTTCAAACAGCGGGTCTACACCCTGTCACTATTGACCCCACCTGCACTATACCTGGGGTCGATTACCTTGTCAACAAACGTCTTCGAGACCTGATGCCCCTTATAGAGCAAATGCAAGTCGTAGTATCCGTCGATTCTGGGCCACTGCACATGGCAGGAACACTTGGAGTTCCAGTAGTCGGTATCTTTGGCCCCACGGATTTCAAAGCAAGAATGGGCCAGTATTTAGGGAGTGCTACAGATTCTAGGAAACTTATTGACTGTGCTCCCTGCTGGTACAAGTTCCCATGTAACAGCGGGCGGTGGTTTCCACATAAACCATTTGAGTGTTTATCACGTATCGCTGTAAATGGAATCGTTGAGGAGACATTAAAATGGGTAGAATACAAAAAATCGATAGACAAATCATAAGGTTTATGGTATAATAAACGTGAGGGTAACTAATGGCTGCAACTCTTGAAATAGAAGATGATACCGGTGCTGCAATAACCACAGTCAACTTCGGAGCCGTCAACGGTGGCGCAAGTCAAGCGTTGAAATTCCAAGTCAAGAACGTGGGCAATCAGGTAGCCACATCTGTGCAATTATCAATTGCTCGTCTAGCATCTAACGATGGTATAGATTTTGCTCAGATTGCAGAAGACTTTGGGGGAAATCCGGGGAGTTATGGAACTACTGTGATTAACCTTGGTACAATGATTGCGGGTGCTTACATAAGTTTCTGGTGCAAGGTGACAGTGCCCATTGGGACAACTCCGGCTGGCAATCCGAGAATGTTCGATATTATTGCGGTTTACACAGGGACTTAAGATTATGAATGTTAAACGGGGAAATAGATTCAGAAATATAACACCTGCAGAAAAAGTATCTATAATCAACCGTTATAACTCTGGAGACAGTGTAGATACTATTGTTCGAGCACAACAGTATGGTGAACGCTTGATTTATCAAATTTTACATGAAGCTGGTGTGGCTCTTTATCGAACTGATAGGTATACAAAGTTTAAGGCCCTAGACCCAACAAACAATAAGGTGTGTACCCGTTGTGTAATTGAAAAACCGAAAAGTGACTTTTCGCATGCCAGTCTTGGTAATCATTTACGCGGGGAATGTAGGCAATGCACCGTAAAACGAACCAAGATTCGTAACCTGAAAAAGTTAGGTCTTACACTAGAAGACTACGAAGGTATGATTGCAACTCAACATAACCTGTGTGCAAGTTGCGGCCAGCTAGAAACATATATGGGAAGTGGGGGGTAAGGGAGTCAAAGACTTAGCTGTAGATCACAACCATAAAACTGGGCAAGTTCGACAATTACTTTGTCATCGTTGTAATGTAATTCTAGGATTTGCAGAAAAAGCGGAAAATTTAGACTTGTTAAGCCTAATACACCGATACCAAGAACGACATAAAGAGTTAGGAGGATAATCAATTGCCAGCCAATTTTTCGTTCAGTCAAACAGTAGGCGCACCGGCAGGTACACGTCAGGATTTAGGTTCTTCGGGCAATCTTATGAACTTCAAGGGCGTCGATTCCATAGGAACTTCGGACTATTCAACGTACCCAGTACCTGCGGGATCAAACTCGTATGAGGTGTGGCTGCAAGGACATTTCACAGGATCGTTTAACTCTATCTACGACCTTAGATTTTGGATGTCCACGGATTTCAGCCCAAACGCAGGACTTGTAGTCAAGAACAAGAGTAATCAACAGTCCTATGGTCAACCCACCAATGCCACATCGTCAATCGCCACAGCAACAATAGGCACATCTGATCCTGGAACAGCAAATGTAAGTATAGGTGGGAGTTTAACATCCAGTCTTACAACGTCTGGGTATACAGATTACCTTGTTCTCCAGTTACAGACAACCACAGCGGCTCCGGCGGGAGATACGAGTTTGTGTACTCTGAGTTTAAGCTATATCGAGACATAGTTACAATTTTGTCATAATTGGGAGGCAATCAATAAGTGACACAGTTAGTTGAAGCCGACATCGTTGATAAGTTGGTGGAGTTTCGAGATGATCTTCGCCCGCCTAAAGTCGTGTTTGGAAGATGCAGTCTTACCGGAGAATGGGGAAAATGTTTAGCTCTGGATTTGGGCGACATGAGTATTCAAGTTCCTGACACTGAGCGGGGAGTAGAACAAGACCCGGAAACTGGTGAGATAGCATTCAAAAACTGGAAACCAGTGGTATTTCAAAATCAGGCCACATTCAGTGAGGCGGGGTTGAAAAAGGTACTTGGTTACATGGCTTCTCAGGATAACCCTATTCCTGGAATTTGCCCTGATCTTGTATACAAATGGCAAGCTATGTACACTGATGGAACGGTATTAGGGCAATTCCCAGAGACAGAGGAAGAGATCAACTCAAACAAGATTGAGTTTGCCCGTGTGTCTCAGTTCAGTATAGTTCCGCATTATGTTACAGAAGAAGTTTTGCCGACTTACACATTGGTCAAAGAGACTGGAAAAATATACAAAGCCGGTGTAGAGTTAGACCCCATGTATGAGGGAATATATCAACCTGATTCCGAGGTGGTCTATGCTCGCAAAGTAACACATACCTGGGGATCACAAATGAAAAGCGGGCTAGATAGAGACATCACCAACACATGTACCACCGTACTCCAACTTATAGGTTGGAAGGTTGGAGGTTTAAAAGGTTCTGGGCCGGGTCTCATTATTGCAATCGATGAACGAGGTAATTGGCGTCCTTGGGAGTACAACACATAGAATGAGCACGAGTTTTCCAACAGCTATAGATAGTTTTCTAAATCCTATCGGAAGTGATGCTTTAGCCAATGCTACTCCAGGTTTGCAACATCACGTCCAGCATGACAATATCAATGATGCTGTGAGTGCTGTGCAAGCAAAAATTGGTATTGATGGATCGGCTATTGCTACGGCTCTTGATTATTTAATCAAAAACCCCCTGTCTATAGACCCTGGGCACATGCATACCAGTTATCTCAAACTCGATCAAACTACACCACAGGTAATTACAAATGGTATTCCTGTTTATGAGGATGGGCATGTTGCATTTTCATTAAACCATCAATTGGTGGACAAAGAGTATGTAGATTCTGCAGTTACATCATTAGGTGCGAGGTACTATATGTATGATACTGCGGATGCACCATATAAACTTTGTTCGTTAAGTCCCTCCGCCGATCCAGAACAAACCTATACTAAAGAGGATTTGATTGATGATGATTATCTAATGGGTTGGATTTCTCCTATTGATGGAACACCCACAAAACTTATTGCTGGAGTTTATAGTTGGCGCATTATTGCCGAAAAAACAGCGGGTACAAGAACTCTTCGGCTTTATTGGACACTTGTGGAACGTAAAGCTGATACCTCAGAGGTTGTAATAGCTACCTCAATATCAAGTAATCTTATTACAGCAAAAGCACAATTTGCCCCATACCTTGTGTTAAGTGCAGATTATACCCCAACGGTAGGAAGTAGAATTGTTGGAAAGATACATGCAGATGTGGGTACAAGCGGAAATGCTCCCACTTGTGTTTTGTACTATGAAGGTATTTCTGACTCTCATTGGCAAATACCCACTAATACCGAAATATTAACTACTATATTCGTCCCTTATGTTGGGGCAGGAGTAATAACGGGTACAAATTTTGTTTCAAGTGTAACCCCCGGAATAAAACCGTATGCTTGCACATCCACAACTATGAATAATAATCTCAACGCCGATCTATTGGATGGTAGTCATGCAGCAGCATTTGCAGTCGCAGCACATCATCACTATGAACTTTGGGAATCGGATGATGGAGCAGTAGCAATTCAGGTTGATGGGGGTGGTTCAGTGGGGGTTAAAAGAACTCCTATAACAGGTTATGTATTAGCTGTACAGGGGGGAATACAGGCAGTCGATGACGCAGGAACACTTTTTACTATTACCAGTTATCATGCCAGTGCCAGTTCTATTATTGCTATACGACGAGCACGAGGCACTGAAGCTGTGCCCACTGGTGTACTAGCAGGCGATCAATTCTTCGCATTTGGCGGTAAGGGTTGGTATGCTGATGGCGCAGATTGGCCTAGTTCTTATAGTCCTCTTATAGTATTTAGGGCTGAAGAAAATTTTACTGCGAGTGCGCAAGGAACTTGGATGTACTTTGCAACCACAGCCTTGGGTGCTACCTCTCCCACAGAACGGATACGAATAACCGCTAACGGATTGATAGGGTTAGGAAAGACACCCACAACTTACAAACTTGAAGTGAATGGTGAAATACAAGGAACTGGTTACCGATCATCAGATGGAACAGCCGGACTGGGTGCTACAAAAGTTTTCAATGATGGTGCTGTAGTAAATACAGTAACTATAAAAAACGGTTTGATTACAGCATGGGCACAAGTTTAAGGAGGCAATCAAAATGAAAAAACTACAAGGACTGAACGAGGCTCTGGTTACTTTTGCTGGTAGTCCACTAACTTATCAAGAAGTTGGAGAAACAGACACCAAGCCACTCACCCGCAAAATAGCTATTCTCAATTGTTTGGGGTCTATGCAAACAGATAATGGGTTAGCATCGATCCGAGTGTATGGACTTGGTACACAATTGTATAAAACAGAAGATACCTTCGACTTAAAAGGGGATGATCTGGTTCTACTGCAAAAAGCCGTAGAACAGAACAAACCTGGGTATGTACCTTTCATTCAGGGACAACTTCTGGAGTATTTAGGAGTATCTGAGTAGATGAGACTATGGTTATGCAACAGTTTACGGCCAAAGTACATATTCAAGGCATAGTAATTCCTTATGACCAAATTGGGTATACGTATGATGACCCTAAGTTACTTTACGATGCCGGTATATTTGGCAACCAAATTCTTTCCTCTCGTGCTCGTATTCTTGTTTATCACATTGAGATTCTTTCTAGCAAAGCATGGATAAAAGCTCCACAACGCTTTACAACCCGCGTTAGAGTCTCACGTCGTCAAGGTTGGCCTATTCCAGAAGTTGGTGACCCCGAATTTGACCTGTGGCAGGATACCCGAATCTACAGTCGAGTTAGGATGTCTAACTACATAGCTTTCCCTACCCAAATTTTACGACTCAAAGGACGAGTTACCTACTCCAAAACATTAGGAATACAATCAAAAGCACGGATAGTGGTTGCACAAACGTTACAGATAAAAGCTAATATCTTGCCAAAATTCTTTACTGCCCACCTACCTGTGACATTTCAAGTGCAGCAAACCTCCCAAAGAAAGCTTCGTGTGGTATTCTATACAGAGGGAGCAATTCGTAGTTGCCAACTTACAGCTAAAGCACGAATAGTTCAAATGTATAGAAGTCGAGTCACGGGACATTTTATTGTGCCCATGCCTACCGTATTTAGCACTGTAATGTTAATACCTAATCCAGTTACAAGCGTAAGGACTCAACAAACATTGAGCACAAGAGCAAAGGTAGTTAAATAGATGACTGTCATAGACCTACAACGTAATCATGTTGGTATACAGAGTATAATCACACAATTCGCTAATTATGCAGCAGCCGGACAAGGAGCAATGCTACAGCATACTGATGGTTATATCTATTGTGTATTTGCTCGTAACCACCGGCAAACTATTCGAGGGCGTAGACTTTATATAACTCGCTCCAACGATAATGGTATTACTTGGTCAACCGCTATCGAAATTTCTACTGGAAATTGGGATGATGACCCGGCCATTATACAACTTGATACCAATAATGTTAATTCCGACATAGGTGTGGTATTCAATCGAATTCCCGCAGGTACGGCTGGAAGTTCCCCAACTGCCACACTTACACGAGTAGCCATAAATAAAGAAACTGGAGCAGCTAATACCCCCTACGACGCTATTACACCTCCTAATAATACAGATCAAAAATGGATTAGCATTGTGAGTACCAGCACGGGATTCTTAATTACCTGTATCCCTAGAGCCAGCATAACGACCCCGCAGGTATCCCAGTACGATAATTCATCGTTTACCACAGATAATTGGGCTTATACCGCAAAAACTATTTTCCCTACAAATAAACAACCTATGAGCTTGAGTGTCAAACGGCTCTCCAATGGGCATCTTGCAATGATAGGAGCTTATCGCACAGCCTTAAATGGCTTGGCTGCAGTAGGCAATATGGGCAATTTACCAGCAGGAATACTGCGTTGTGATGCTGGAGTTTCTTTTTCCAGTGATGATGGTGGTACTTGGACAGATGTTCAACAGATAACCAACTATACTGGGTCTCCAGAATTTGATCTAGTGGGAATTTCAAGTGTGGCATCGGCTGATCTACAAGAATTATCAGATGGACAAATTGTAGTTGCATACCAGGAACATACCGCCCCACAATTTGTCAGCGTTAATACTACACTAAAATTTCCCGCTACCATTGGTATTGTAACTGATGTGCGTTATCATGCTGAAAAAAACGCTATATTGTGTGGGGCTAATGATGCCACAAATGGTGGGGTATTCATCTTTGATCTAACAGCCCAAACAATAACGCGATTACACACTGGTAGTGAACCTGCTTTATGGACTAACGTAGTTGTTTCAATAGACATCAATACAGATGGAACCAAACTTGCTGTAGGAATGGATAACGGGGGCATCAACATAATTGACATCACAGACGCAGACCCCGCTGAATGGACTATCATTAAGGAACTACGTGAAGCATCCACACCACCTTTGCTGGCTACTATACCAACAGCTAACAGCATATACCGTGTCAAATGGGATGTGGATTCTAGCACATTACTCTTTTTCTCGTATGGAGATGCGGCACATTGGGGTGGGCGTTATGATACTGCTGACACCACATTAGTAAACCTACAATCAACACATACTGGGGGTAATGATCGCGTATTTGTTGTACAATCAAACAAGATTGTGCTAGTGGGAGGCTCAACAATTCAAGCAGTAGACAAAACAACGGGAGAAGCATCTTACCATACCCACACTACTTATAATAATGGAACTATCTTTTATGATAGTATAAATGACGAATATGTGTGTGTAACATACAAACCTACTATGACCCGTATTACTGATGGTGGAAGTTCATTTACTGAACAAGGACATTTTACAGCAACCTCTGATCCAGTTTGGCCGGAAAGCGGTATATATGAGGTAATTGAAATACCTGGCAGAGGGGTCTTTTTTACCAACCTTGACCAACAAGGCAGTGGAATGGAGTACCATTGGTATTCGTATGCTAGTAAACAACCTGCGGGAACACGAACACGTTACTTTTACCTAGGTCTTGGAGAAAATGTCAATAGATACGGATGTAAATGGGGTTGTGGCATCATTAGCAATACTTGGATGGCTATGCCGCATACAGCACACATTATATTTCAAAACCTCGTCAATGTCGGACGAATACGTTACGGTTACTTTGGGTATAATTCCGAAACTAAACAACTGGTAACGACTGATGTAGATTTCTACGACGTGTGCAACATTCATAAAGTCGGTACGAACATGACAACGCTTCAGTTTCCAAAGTTTTGTCGAGATGTTGATGATCGTTTGTACTTCTACTTTAATCGTTGGGATATTCTACAACCAAATGGGAATGAGTTTGCTCCTGTGCTAGGTATTGTTGAACCAGATGTTAAGAAACTCACAGCCCTGGCCCGAATTCGAGCCATCTACACAAGAACAATCAATAGTAAGGGTAGAATTAGAAAGACCTATACAAGTACACTTGATGTCCGTATGAGGATTGTCTTTGCGCAATGTATTAAGATAAAAGCCCGCATAGTACCAAGGCAAACACGAACCATATCAGTCCTAGCAAGCATCAAAAATTGGAAATCTAGTTCCTGCCGTGTTAGTTTTTCAGTACAAAAAACTAATATTACTAGAAAACTTCATGTGCTGTTTTGGGTCAATACCGGGTATAATAGAAGCAGCAGTCTAACGGCAAAAGCTCATATCATACAAACTTACTCATGCCGTACAACTGGACACTTTTTGATACGTATTCCGGCATCTAACATCAACCTGGATTTCTCTGTACTTGGAACTTACAAACAAGTCTTAACCGCACGAGCACGAGTAGTGCATTGGTAAACAATTATGAGTTTAGGAATTGAACAAGTAACTATAACTGATGCTTTAACTGAGAGAGCTAAGACCTGTGCAACTATTCTAGCTCCTCTTGCAAGAATAGGTGCACCTATTGGAGAATTCCAATTTGCTGGGGACACTCAAAGCCTTTCAGGAACTAGCATTAGACCCAACGGAGCCATGCTTGATGTACTCGCCGGATATGGCACTGTGCCACTTCATACTATCTTCACTGGTACAGTAGAAGAAATGGACGATCTGGAGGATGCCGACCTGTATAACTATACTATCGTCTTATCAGCAATTCCTACCAGCCAGAATCATCGGCTCAAACTTACACTATTGTACGATTTTCCATTCAATATAGTTCTTGCCACTCCGATAACGACGACTCATACTATTCTCAGAGACGCATGTAGGGCGGCTGGCGTCCCATTTGGTCGATGTGATTTGCCCTCAGTGCAGGTATGGGGTAGCTATGAAATTATTCGACGCAATATCTGTGAAATTGCTGAAGAATTGTGTCAGCCCTTCAATGCCTTTGACTACA
>Ga0307376_10005056_pt1 | contig 11953 bp, 22 predicted proteins | sample TR2MG_FD_202536 | JGI IMG/M metagenome (GOLD analysis project Ga0307376, IMG submission 202536) | Soil microbial communities from Risofladan, Vaasa, Finland - TR-2 | ecosystem: Environmental > Terrestrial > Soil > Coastal area > Acid sulfate soil | place: Finland: Risofladan, Vaasa | collected... | reverse complement strand
ATTAATGTTTATAAGGCAGCATAATGAAACTACTTAAGAAAGTAAAGACTAAATATAAATTTATATGTCCTCTATTTAGAATAAAAGTTTATTTAATTTTGGGAGATAAAAAACAGTTGAAATCTATAACCGAAAATTGGGAAGAAAATCATTATAATGCAGAAACTCATGTACTTTATGATGACAAATCTATTACCAAAGGATTTCTTGTATGGTTAAAAGAAAAAGATGATTATTATGGAATGGTGCATGAAACAGTACATCTCGTTAAAAGAATATTTGAGGCAATGCAGATACCTTTTAATGAGGATAACCACGAAATAATCGCCTATTATCAGAATTACTGGGTAAGAAAATTTTGGGATAAAATGTGTAAATTTGTAAAGGATTAATGATAAAAGGAAAATTAAATGATAATTTTTATTGGTTTCAGTGTCCTAAATGTAAAAATCGTGGACGCATTGATAAGGAACAAGCTGAAGGTAAAGTTTCCATTTTATGTGAGAATTGTGGATACCACGAAACTAAAAACTGGTTAAAGGAATAAATGAAACTAATAGATGATTTTATACCTAATAGTGAATATACAAAAAAAGTTTTTATGAGGATCGGCAATAAGGTTTACTCCAAGAAAGTTGAAGACAAGTTTTATAAATTACTTAAGAAATTTAAGAACGCAACTAAAGCTAAGAAGTTTTTTAATAATTTTATATTAAGTATGAGTTTAACAAAAATGGGAAAATTTTATTTATCAAGTAGGTAATATTATGCCTTTTAAAAGTAAAGCACAACAAAAATTTATGTTTGCAAGAATGCCAAAGATAGCTAAACGTTGGGCTAAGCATACTAAAAATATTAAATCTTTGCCTAAAAAAGTAAGGAAGAAAAAGAAAAGATAATTTGATATAATAAAACTATGGAATTAGATTTACAAAATAAAAAAACAGCAGAATTTGCATTATCACAGTTATTTGAAAACTGGAAAAGTAAAGACTTCAAAAAGTTAAATAAATATGTCCAAAAAACATGGTTACTTAATGGTGATAAAGAAGAATTTAAAAGAATGTTTGGCATGTTTGACTTAGTGGACTTCTATATTTATGATAAGGAAGTTATAACAGATTGTAGGCATGAGATAGATTTTAGAGCCGATGTAGTTTTTCAAAATAAAAAAATGAGTATGTATGGCAAAGCTAATACAATTTGTGAAAAAGCATTACGTACTCCAAGTCCTGATGGTAAATGGGGAGTTAATCCTATTAGTCTATTAAGGTGGGTAAAACAAAAATAATTAAATAAGTTTATAAAATTTAATAAAGCAATATTGAGAGCTTCAAGTTTGAGGCTCTTTTTTATTGCAGAAACAAGGAGTAATAAAATGGTTGAGAAAATAGTTACTACCGATGTGGTAACAGACGTAAAGGTTGATGATGAACCAAAGACATTTAGTCCTGAATATGTGAAGGAACTTAGAGAAGAATCCAAAAAACATAGACAGGAAAAGGCAACTCTGAAAAAAGAATATGAAGATACCGTTGCAAAACTATCAGCACTTGAAAGTGAAAAACTGACTGATAGTGAAAAGAAGGACAAAAAGGTTAAGGAACTTGAAGGCGAACTTTTAAGTTTAAAAGACCAGATTAAAGAAAAGGAAATCAATAACTTAATTTTACAGGCAATAAGTGGCAAGAATATTGTTGATATTGAAACTGCGATGTTACTTATCAAAAAAGAACTTGCTAGCGAGGTTGATCCTGATAGCAAGGTAGTGGATAAAGTTATTGAGGCTGTAATTAAAGCAAAACCTTTTCTTATTGGTGAACCCGGTAAAAGTCCTGGCGATGGTAATTTTCCTAAGAAAGAAGGAGAGCTTGCTAAAACCACAGACGAAATGTTTGGGGATTTTTTACACAAGAAATAAAGAGAGGAAAATAAAATGAGTAGACCAGATATAAAAAGTAGTTTAACCGATTCTGCTGGTGGATATACAGTACCAGAACCACTAGCAACCAGTATGTTTGAAAATATAGCCAATGCATCGGCTATAATTCCATTCCTAACCAAATTGCCCATGACAAGTGCAACATTAAGAATGAACGCTTTAGATGATGATGTTGTATGGACATGGGTAGATGGTGAAGGTGGATCAAAGACAACCAGCAATGAATCACATAGGCAGATAACTTTAACTGCTTATGAAATTGCAATCATAGTAAAGATAACCGATATACTGCTTGAAGATGCTAATATTGCATTCGATGCTTTGATAAGAAAAGAAATCGAAACGCAATTACTAGCAGCACTTGAACAGTCTTATTTAGGTTATTTTGCAGGAACTCCATTTGCACAAACAATTAGTGGAAGCTGTCCTGTTGCAAATACAGTAGCTTCGGGTACTTATGCTGATGTAGTTGCTGATTGCTCACAGATACTAAATAGGCTTGAAGCCAATGGATTTACAGATAATATTAGTTTTGCAACACATCCTACGGTAAAAGCTATATTTAGGGATTTGCGAGACCTTGATGGCCATCCATTGTTTCAACCTTCAGATTCTGTAGGTAAAGAACCGGCTACACTTTTCGGCTATCCGATTAGATTTTCAAGAAACTTCCAACAAGTAGGTTCACCAGCAGGTTACGAATTAATCGTAGCTGATTGGAGTTATCTATTTGAAGGTGTTAGAAATGCAATGAACCTGAAAATGTTTGATTCTGGAGTAGTTGGAGATGATAACCTGATTACTGAAGATAAGATAGCAATCAGGGCTAAGATAAGACGTGGATTTGCTATAAGAGATGTAAATGCAATAGCAAAAGTAACTGGACTCTAAAATCCATTTCATAAATCGGTGCGGTGAAATTCCGCACCTAAATTAAGGAGGTTATATGAAAGTAAAATTAAATACTAAGACAAGTTATGGAGGACAATCTTTAAAATTAGGAGACATAATCGATATACCCTTAAATATTGCTCAAAGGTGGATTAACAAGGGTATTGCACATGCTGTAAAAGAGGAAGTAAAGCCGGTAGTGATAAAAGTAAAGCCAGTAGAAAAACCAGTGGTAGAAGTAATTAAAGAATTACCGAAAGTTGTAGAGATTGATTTGATACAGCCTATCCCGGAACGGTTTGTAAGTTTTGAAGATGAACCTAAAGTCAGTAAACCAAAAAGAAAAAGAAGTAAGAGAAAAATAACAGATGAAGATAATTCTTAATGTAGATAGAAATATTTTTCCTGACAGAAAAAAAGCCGGTGATATTATTGACTTAGCAGATAATCTTGCCTTACGTTGGATTAATGCAGGAATTGCACATTGGCCAGGAATATGGGAAATACAGAAATCTAATAAATTTAAGTTTGCTTCTAAAAAACAGCGGGGAGAACCACTAAAGTTGAATGTGATTTGCGGAGGGTTAATGTTTGGTTATTCCGGTTTTGCCGAAGCAATGCGCAATATAGTTTATTCCCTGTATTGTAATGATTGTAATGTTATAGCAACGCCCCATGATAGAGTCAGTCCAGATATCATGAATACTGAAAAGGGTCAAGTTATAAATTCTTTGCAAGGCGTTGTCTATAATAATAATTATAAAACCGTAACCATTATAATGACATCTCCGCTTGGGGTTGTACATAGGGGTATCTATGGCAGTGCTTACCGGATAGGTTATGTTATGTTTGAGACCCAGGAGATACCAAAAGTTTTTATTAATTCTCTAAATGTAAACACAGATGAATTATGGGTACCCTCAACTTTTAACCTTAAGAATTTTACCGAAGGAGGATATGCCCACCCCATATTTGTCATGCCTTTAGGGGTTGATACCGATAGGTTTAATTCAGATAAGGTTAATCCTTTGGATATTGGAACAATCGGTAAATTTGTTTTCTTGTCTATTATGGGTTGGAGCGAAAGAAAGGGAGTATCCATTTTGGCAGAGGCTTATTTGAGAGAATTTAGTAGCAATGATAATACTGTCCTGTATTTAAAAGGTGCCTGGTATAACAGCGATAATGCCAGGAAAGATATTGCACAGATAGTTTCTAAAGTTGGCAGAGAAGATAGTCCTGAAATCAAAATTGATTTTAATCTTTACCCCGATGCCTTGCTGCCAGGATTATATAAAAGCGCTAACTCATTTGTCCTTGCAAGTCTTGGTGAAGGTTGGGGATTAAATTATACAGAAGCTATGTCTATGGGACTTCCGACCATTGGTACAAGAGCTACCAGCCAGGTAGATTTTATGACTGATGAAAATAGTTATTTAATCGATGTTGAGAGTTACAGAACCGAACCTAAGTGCGACTGGATCTGCCCTCAATATAGAGGTCAAAAATTTGCTATTCCTTCTATGAATCATCTACAACAACTAATGAGACAAGTTTATAGTGATAAAGAATTAGCTGATAAGAAAGGTAAGCAGGCAAGAAAAGACATGATTAAAAAGTGGCAGTGGAAATTTGCAGCCGAAAAATGGTTTAAGCGACTGAAAGATTTGGAGGCTAATCTTTAATGGAAGAAATAGATCAATTCCAACAAAGATATTTAAAACATCAAAAACATAAAAGAGAACAGTTAATTAATAGTTATGAGAAAAAACCTATAGGGCATATTAAGGATATAAAAAATGCATATCTTGAACTGATTAGAGGCAGGCGAAGCCAAAGAATTTTTAACACAGAGGATATCACCGAAGAAGAACTAAATTTTATCCTTGATTGCCTAATAGAGTCTCCAAGTTCATGTAATAGACAGGCAATCAGCATAAAGATAATTGAAGACAGAAACTCAAAAGAACTATTGAACGGATTGCTTGTTGGGGGAGTGGGTTGGTGTCATAGAGCCAATAAGATTATTTTATTATTTGCTAATACCGAAGCCTACAAAGAAAAATTAGATTATATGCCATATCTGGATAGCGGGGTGCTAATATTTAATTTATATCTGGCCTGCGAATCTTTAAGAATTGGCTGCTGCTTTATTAATCCTAATATTAGGGATGAAAATAAAAAAATATTTGAAGAAAGATTTGGGAATAAACTTTTCTGTGGAGCATTGGCAATCGGGCATTATGATAGAAAATCAAAATATTCAATAAAAATTAACCGAAATGAAATTGAAATAAAATGAAGGAATTATGCCTTTTGGCTATGAGCTATAATGAGGATGAGCATATTAAGTTTTGGATAGATAATCACAAGGATTTTGTTGATGAAATAATACTTATTGATACTGGCAGCACAGACAAGACAGTAGAAATAGCAAAAGAAAATGGTGTTAAAGTATTTAATTACAAGTGGGAACATGATTTTTCAAAAGCTAAAAACTTTGCTTTAAAGATTTGTGATACTGAATGTCATCCAGATTGGATACTTTTTATGAGTCCTGATTTTTGGGTTAGCAATCCAGATATGAGAACAATTAGGGAAGCCATTGAAACAGATGATTTTGATGTTTATAGAACAAAACTTATGTATCATCATAACGATTGGTTTGATTTTGAAAATACAACAATTCATGGGGCAGCAGAGACAGGGATAGGACAAATAGTTTTATATAAAAATTATCCTCACATTTATTATTCAAGTCCAGTCCATGAAACAATTGAGGCATCCTTAAAAGCAGATACAAGAATTGGTTATATAGAAGTTACGAGGCATCATGATGATGCAAATATTGATAAGGTAAGTAGGGAAATATATTTTTCTGCCCTACTGGAAACAAAATATGATGTATCTGAATTAAATTCAATGAGAGAAAAATTATATAGAAAATAAGGAGCAGAATTGAGATGAAAGAAAATAAAATATCATTATGCTCGCTGGCTTACAATTCACAAAATTATATTTCACAGACATTGGGAAATTTAAAACCTTATGTAGATGAGATATGCGTTTTGGTAGACGACAGGACAACTGACAATACTGTACAGCTTTTGGACGCTTTAGGGGTAAGATGGGAATATTTAAAATGGCGTCATAATTTTGGTTGGGCTAAAACTGAAAGCGTAAAACGAGCCACGGGGGATTGGATCATCTGGTTGGACGATGACGAAAAGATATCAAAGATACAATGTCCTAATTTGATAGCAGAAATTAAGGCAATGCCAGATGATGTTGGTGCAATAAAGTTACCACGAAAACATCACTACCCGGACTGGTCAGAGGATGAAGAAAATTATGAAAAACAATGGTATCCTGATTATCATTTGCAAGCATTTAGAAATATAGAAGGATTATGTTGTAGTGGGAGGGTACATGAAGGCTTTGATTTTTCAATTCAGAATAGCGGACTTAAAGTAATAATTGATGACAATATAGCAATACATCACCATGCTTTTAAGGGCAATAGAGAGCTAAACGAGGCAAAAAAACATTATTACTTTGTGGCACTAACGAAATTACCAGATTCATGGAATGTGGGAAACGAACTACCCGAAGGAGTAATAAAAGAACATTTAGAGGGTTGGTAAATTGAACTCTATCCAAGAGGAAAAAAAACAAGAGATAAAAAATAGAATGACTGAAGGTTGGGAAGTCAGCGAAAGAGATGTTGAAATACCGTTTGTGCTTGATAATCTGCCGTCTCCTCCAGCTAAATTATTAGATGTAGGTTGCAGTGATAGTTCATTTTTGTTAGAGATGGACAAACTGGGATTTGATGCTTATGGTATAGATATTAATGATTACATTGTCCCATATAGCAAATTTATAAAAGCAGATGCCAGGAAAATTCCATTTGAGGATAAGTCCTTTGACGTAGTTACCTGTATCAGTTCTTTAGAGCATTATGGATTGGTAGAGACCCCCTATCATAGCGATACTGTTTATGATCCGGAAGCTCCATTTACAGCGATGAAAGAAATGGCAAGAGTAATCAAAGATGACGGCATTATAATTCTTACCCTACCTTTTGGATATTGTGAAAGTGGATTATTAAAATGGATTAAGTTTTATAACCGAGATTTGATTAGACAATTAAGCAATGTTGATGGTTTGTATATATTTAAACAACAAATTAAGGCTTGCATAAATAATCTTTGGGAGGGTATTACAGAGGAAGAAGGGGAAAAGATTTTAACTACAAATCGAGTTAATTGCAATATCGATTTAGTTCTAAAAAAGATAAAGAATATTAAAATATGTTAGTAGCAACAATTATAACTTATAACGATTGGCCACTTATAAAGGATTGTGTTGAAAGCATAATTGACAAAGTGGATAAAATTATTGCAGTTGACGGTGCTTATGATGATTTTCCATGTGATATAAATTATTCGACAGACGGCACGCTGGAGTATCTTGATAGTCTTGATAAGATTGAACTTATAATCGCTCCTGGACTTGCTGAAGTTGCTAAAAGAAATAAATATCTTGAACCATTGGCCGATGGTAATACCGTCTTAAATATTGACGCTGATGAAGTCTTAATAGGTGAAATACCGGCACTTAAAACAGATATTGGCAAAGTGGATTGGCAGGATGGGCACAGTAAGCACGTTCAAAGACGAGTTACAAAGTTATTCCGATACCGTACAGGGCTAAGATATTTACACTGCCACTATACTTTGTATTATAATGGACAGATAGTCAATAAATTACATGAAGTTATAAACAAGGATTTTACCAGTGAATTAATAGAGGATTTTTATATTTTACACAACTGGCACTTGAGAGATAGTTTACGCAAACACAACAAGAGTATTTATTATAAAAAATTAGTTAAATTAGAAGCGGGGTTTGAAAGATGACAGAACCTTTAATTGAAATAGTTAGAACTTACATAGAAGATGAAACCATACCTTATTCTGTTAATGATAGCATAATCGAGAGATGGTTAAATGAAGACAGACATTATGTAAATAATATGCAGATATATTCTGAAGATTATAATTATGATAATGAAAGTCTTATCTATTACATAGACTACAAATACTTGACCAATGTTGTTTTAAAAGATGGTGATGATAATGTAATTTCTACCGATGATTACACAATTGATGTCTTTAATGGAATTATAACCTTTGATGCAGGTCCGTTTATTATACCTGATTCCATTTACATTACTTTTAATTATCATGACTTTTTTGAGGCAATTTCACAATTATGGCTTTACCAAATGGCATTATCGAGATTCTCAGGACGTGTCAAATTGGGTGATGAAGATTTGCCAATGGATAAATCGAGTAGGGAATATTGTCTACAAAAATACTGGGCGTATAAACAGAGCAAAAATATACAGATGGAGAGATAGTGAAAATTTACGAAGATATAAGACTTCAACAGGATAGAATAATTAATCAAAATAAAGCGTCTATAATAATTTCACGAACTACTCGCAGCGACGACGGTGCGGGGGGGTGGATAGAGACACCATCAACTTTAGCTAGCCAGGATGTCAGAATTTATTTTAAGCAATCAAGAACGCTAATTATAGATGAGGCGGGGTGGCATTCTGAAAGAGTTACAAAAATGTTGATGAAATGGGATGCCGACGCAGAAGCCGAGAATGAAACTTTTTTAGATGTTTTTAATTATGGAAGTAAAGATTATAAAATTTATGATATAAAAGATATTTATACGCAAAACTACATAGTTTTCAAGGAATGCAGTATAATAGAATTAACATAAAATATGGGGGGTGCGTACTCACTCCCCACCTTAGTACGGAGGTTTTAAAATGATAATAAATAAAGTAGCAAGTTCTAATCACAGGGGTTTCAATGCAATTTGCAATTGTGATAATTGCGGGAAGATAATAACACAAAAATATTCTGTTGTTATAAGATTTAAAACACATTTTTGTGATATAAATTGCAAAAAAATATATTGTAGAGGTAAAAATCACCCAAATTATAAAAAGGTTATGCCCGAAGCACAAAAGATTAAAATAAGTAAATCGAAGAAGGGCACGATATTATCTAAAGAAACAATAGAAAAAATAAGACAAGCTAATTCAGGTAAACACCCTTCTAAAGAAACGAAACGAAAAATAGGTAACGCACAATTAAGAGAAAAGAACCATAACTGGAAAAATGGAAGAAGAAAATGCAAGAGGGGATATGTTATGTTACTAAAACCAGAACATCCCTTTGCGACTTTAAAAGGCTACGTAATGGAACATCGTATATTAATGGAAGAAATGCTCGGTAGATATTTAGAACCTGGTGAGGTAGTACATCATATTAACGGAATAACAAATGATAATAGAAAAGAAAATTTAATGTTATTTATTAACCAGAATATGCATATAAAACATCATCAATTATTATTAAGGATAACATAATGGCAGGATTGAATATTGTACTTGGCAACTTGGCAAAATGGGCGGTAGAGAAGAAGGCAGGTATAGAAGGAGTGGCTCGTGTAACTGCTGCAAATATGCAGAACTATAGCAGAACCAATAAACGCTGGCAGGATAGAACTGGCAATGCAAGGGCAGGACTTCATGGTGGTTCATTCTGGCAAAATCCGTTTATACTTATGATTTTTATAGCCCATTCGATGAGTTATGGTATACCTCTTGAATTTATAAAAGATAGAAAGTATTCAATTTTAGAAGAAGCAAGAGATAAATTTAAGGATAGTTTTTATAATGGTGTCAAAAAGATTATGGGAGCTTAAATGAGGAAAGCAATTATAGTTGAACTTAAAAAAATAACTGATTTTAATAACCGTGTTTACCAGGCTTTTGCTGCTCCTACTCCAGTTATAAAACCTTATTGTGTTGCTAAACTTACTGGCGAAAATCCAACTATAGGCAACAAAAAAGGTTCTATGCTTGAATTACAAGTTTATATTTATAATACTCCGGGTAGTTTTATCAGTTTAGATGACCTTGAAATGCAAGTAAGAAAACAGTTGCACAATGTAATGCTTTCAACTGATGAAAGTCCGGCACGGCATTTTACAATATACTATGATAGAACATTGGCAGATTGGTTTGATTCCGAAGCTAATTTATTTATGAAAACTTTATATTTTACAATTCCGCTCAGTCGAGCTTAATATATATATAAAATTTAATATCAAATATGAGCATCCGTTAGGGTGCTTTTTTAATTGGAAAACAAAGAAAGGAACACAAAAGAAATGGCATTAATAGAGGGCATAAGAAAAATTAGAGTAACAAAAGAAGAAGATGATGGTTCAACAATTGGAACACCGGCTGCAACTGGAGTACCTTCCGATATGATACAGTCGATGGATATTGCATCTGCCTACATTGACGGGGCAGAAATTATACAGAGAGGTGGAGATGTAATTAAGGCAGTATTTAAAGAAAGTGATACATTCTTAGGTGTAAATATTACTTTAAACCTCGCTGCCGTAGAAGCAGACCTTAAAGTCTTAATTGTGGGTGGTAGTGTAGGAGTTGGTGCTGATGGCAATGATAAGTGGGAAGCTCCAATAAATGACGATGAAATGCCTTCCCCATTTAGGCTGGAAGTATGGCAAATAGTTCTTACCGAATCTGATAGTGAATCAACACAGGATGGATTTATGAAGCATGAATTTGCATATTGTAAACGAGGTAGACTTGGTTCACGTTCAGCAGCACAACAGGCATTCTCAAATGAACAGTACACTCTAGAGGCAAGAAGGAATGATTCTAGTTCACCCACTGAAGGCGCTTGGACACATGATGAAGTTGACGACATAGATTTAACATCTTAGGTGATATATGGATAAAAAAGAACCTAAAAAACTTGAAGTAACAAAAATAGAAGATATAACTAGTGGGGAACTGGTAGAGCTCCCCCCATTCTCTAATGGGAAGCCACTGGTGGCAAGACTTGCCAGTCCCTCGCTCCTTACACTATGCGCAACCGGAGTAATACCCAATGAACTTTTAAGTGAAGCACAGGACATTTACGAAGGTAAGGACATGCAGGCTGGGAAAATAAAGGAATATAGTAAGGTAATGATAGCTGTTGCTGAAGCTACCTTAATTGAACCAAAATATGAGGATATAAAGGATTTTCTAAACAGTCGACAACTTATAAGTATCTATAATTATGCACAAGCAGGAGTGCGTGCATTGATACCCTTTCGTGAAATCAAAGAGCTTCTTAAAGATGTCGATATTAGCAAACCAGACACAAAGACCACTAAGCGAAATACTAAAGATAAATGACAGTTATATCGCATATTGTGTCGATGATACTTCGCATTATGTATATCTAAAGTGGAAAAGTAATGCAAAAAATCAGGATGATTTAAAAACTCTTATGAGTAAACATTCTGTTAAAAAGAAAAGGAAATAAATTATGGCATTTGGATCGCTGGGGACGATTTGGGCTGAAATCGGACTCAATACAAAACAATTAGACGCAGGGTTAATGGCCGCAAATCTTAAACTTGCAGGTGCAGATAGGACTGTTACCTCATTTGGCCAAAAACTTACTGCAAGTTCTACAAAAATGATGATAGCTGGCGGACTTATGATCGGTGCTGTAGCCGGTGTTGGAATTGCTGCTGTTAAAATGGCTGCGCAGTTTGAAACTTCGATGAGAAATGTTAATAGCATTTCAAAGTTATCTGAAAACCAATTCAAAGCACTTGGCCAATCAGTAATAAATATGTCTAAGCAGTTTCCACAGACTGCAAAGGAACTCGCTGACGGCCTATATGACATAGCATCTTCCGGATTCCAGGGTGCAGACGGTCTTAAAGTACTAGAGGCTTCCGCTAAAGCTGCCTCTGCCGGTATGACCACCACAGCGGTATCGGCTAAAGGTATAACTGCGGTACTAAATGCTTATGGATATGAGGCTGAAAGAGCTGCTGAAGTATCAGATATTATGTTTAAGACTGTTGATAAGGGTGTAATTACCTTTGAAGAATTATCCTCAACTGTTGGTGATTGGATTGGTATGGGTAAAGCTGCCGGACTTGAATTTAATGAGTTATCCGGTGCAATTGCTTATATGACCACTAAAGATATTT
>Ga0307376_10005055_pt1 | contig 11955 bp, 17 predicted proteins | sample TR2MG_FD_202536 | JGI IMG/M metagenome (GOLD analysis project Ga0307376, IMG submission 202536) | Soil microbial communities from Risofladan, Vaasa, Finland - TR-2 | ecosystem: Environmental > Terrestrial > Soil > Coastal area > Acid sulfate soil | place: Finland: Risofladan, Vaasa | collected... | reverse complement strand
CAAATGGGTTGAGCGTGAACTCCCTGGGGTTCACCTCATTCTAAGGTCGGCCAGTAAAAAGCAAGAGTTTGCCAACCCCAATTCCATTTTGATTGATGACCGAGACACGAATATCGAACAATGGATGGCGGCGGGTGGTATTGCTATCACCCACACCTCAACCGCAGACACAATTAAGCAGTTAAAACAACTAAATCTATAAAATATGAATCCACTTCTAGGGAAAGAGGTTAACCTCAACGATCTTTTATCTTATTATTTTGAGAGGGCAGATAAAGACACAAAGAATATGGTTAGAGTCAAAAGGTTTTATTCCGACGAAGACAGTTTCAACGAGTTTATGGGTAAAATAATTAGTAAGGATGAAGAAAGGTTTAAAAGGTTAATGGATAAGGATTTAATTCCGAACCCTTGGAAGGTTTTTTATGTTTTATTGGATATTGTTCTTGAGGAAGGAGAGGTTGTCAAATCATTTGACACTCTGACCCGGATGTTCCCAAGTAAAACCATGGAATACATGGGGTGGACATTTTCTTGGGTTCATGGGGAAAACACTCTGATTAGTATATTCAACATAGAAAATGAATTGGTTTACAGATTTTAAATAAAAGTTTTGGCAGATAGAAAAAATTGAAGTATATTTGTCAGATATAAAAACAAGAAAGATGAAAAAGATAGTAAGAAAAGGAGTGTTCGAAACGAACAGTAGTTCATCACACAGTCTATCATTGGCTCGTGAAGACCAAAATTTTGTACTTGATACAATTTATCCCGATCAGAACGGTGTTATCAGGGTTTACGGCCAAGAATTCGGTTGGGGCTGGGCAAAGTTCAACGATGCTGAAACCAAATTAGCTTATGCGTTTCAGGACAGTTTTGGTGATGACCATACTGACAGGATAAAAGAGGTTGTTAAGAAACAAACTGGAGCAACCGACGTTATCTTTGAAGAAGGTGATGGATATATTGACCATGACGGTGTCGGAACAACCGCAGACATTCGTGGAATTGGTGAAGATTTGAGAAATTTTATCTTCAACAAGAACTCATGGTTATATATTGGTAACGACAATTCACAACCCGATCCAATGTTCTTTCATGTACCCGAATTTAAAGATGGTCGTCAGATTCTTCCTGAATACAAGTATGAATTGGTTGTTGATGGGTTGGAGAAAACAACAAAGTACCTTTCTTACCCTGATGACGAGGAACTTCAAGACGGTATTGATTCAGTTTTGGATAACGCATACCTATCTGAAGATGGTCGTTTTATTATCGAAAACAGTATTTACTGGCAAATTTCAAGGCCTAGAAGTCAGTTCTACGAAAAGGGGTATTCTTTAGAACAGGATTACAGTAAAAATGAGATCCGGTTTTTGAAAGAAAATGATGATCGTTTCCGTAGAATTCGGAAAGAAATTGATGACGATCCAAAAATGAAGGAATCAAATTACTTTGAAAAGAGTAAAATTCAAACCGAAAGAGCCCTTCTACTTCCTGGGTTGGTAAAAGTTGTAAAATTTACATTAAAAGAATTGTAATGAGAAAAGAACTTGATGAAAAGTTATGTGCAAAATATCCTAAGATATTTGTAAATCGCCACGGAGATATGAGAACTACCTGTATGTGTTGGGGATTCGCTTGTGGGGATGGTTGGTACTGGCTCATCGACAGGTTATGTTCTAATTTACAGTGGAACACTGATAAGAACAATCGGGATGGGAAATACCCACAAGTAGTGGCATCTCAAGTTAAAGAGAAATTCGGTGGTTTATGTTTTTATGTAGAATCGGCGACACCCGAACAATATGCTGTGATATCTTTTGCAGAGACCCTATCTAACTATACGTGTGAGGTGTGTGGTACAACCAAAAACATTGGCCACACTAAAGGTTGGATAACAACATTATGTGAAGATTGTGCGGTGGATTCAAAAAACCCGTGGGAGAAGGACGAAGAAAAATGACATTAATAGTGAAATATCGTAATGGTAATGCAACTGTCGAATTGCATAATGATGGGACGAGGGTAATTACATCCCCCGACCCATCATTTGAATTCGAATATCCTTTAAATCTCGATATCCGTGTCTCTACTAGGTGTTTATTTGGACGCAATCCAAAGACGGGTACTGGGGTCTGTGAGTTCTGTCATGAGAGTGCCACGACCGATGGTACGGAGTGTGATTATGAAGAATTAAAAGCAACCCTTGATGAGTTACCAAAAGGTATTGAACTCGCTATTGGTTGTAACGACCTTACAGAGGGATTAGAGGACTTTATTACTTGGTGTGGACACAGAGGGTTCATTGTGAACCTAACGGTCAACCAGGGTCATCTAATGAGGTATTATGAAGGATTAGACTCTTTAATCACTAACGGATTTATCAAAGGTCTGGGAATTTCATATCGAAGTGAATTAAAATGGAATATTCCTGATCATTTCCTGAATTATGAAAACACCGTTTTTCATGTAATTACCGGAATTGACAATTTTGATGACGTTATGTCACTTAAAGATAAGGGGGTTAAAAAGATCCTGATTCTGGGTGAAAAGGATTTTGGGTTCAATGAAGGTAAAGTGGATCTAGATAGTGCGGCTCACAGAGAGTGGTTCTGGTGGGTCTCAAAACTCTTCACTGAGTTTGATGTTGTTTCATTTGATAATCTATCATTGGAACAGTTGAAAGTAAGAAGGTTCTTTTCCGATGAACAATGGGACAGGTTTAATCAAGGTGAATACTCGTTCTACATCAATGCGGTTGACAAAACATTTGCACCGTCAAGTAGAAGTAAAGACATTATAACTTGGAATAATATTTCAATTAGAGAATATTTTAAACACTTAAATAAATAAACCATGGGATGTGATATTCATATGTTCGTTCAGTATAGAAATATTGAGAGGGCGAAAAAGAACAAGAAAGAAGGTAGAAACGATTATTGGTGGGGCTTCGGTGGTCATCTGAATCCAGGTAGAAATTATACCCTGTTTGGAATTCTTGCTGGCGTGAGAGATAACCCGATGGATAAAGATAAAATGTTTTATCCGAAAGGTCTTCCTGGATTTGAATTATCGTATGAGGCTTTGGATAGTTTATATTTATATATTCGCGAGGAAGATGAATGTGATGAAGAAGGGTCTTGTACCTTAGCTCAGGCACAAAGGTGGGGGAAATACATTATAAATGACTCATCAGGTAAACCATGGAGAACACTGCATCCTGATTGGCACTCACACACATGGTTAACAACCCAAGAGTTGGTACAAACCTATCGATGGTACAAAAAGGAAACGGGGCACGCCCCAGGTCTTGAGTATAGGGTTCTTCTAAAGATGATGAAAGATCTTGAAAATAAAGGAGAAAACGAAGTAGTCGTTGTCTTCTGGTTTGATAATTAAAAATTGAAAGTAAAAATGGCAGCAAAAGTAAGTACACATTCAGGAAGAATTGGTAAGGGTGGAAAAAAACGTAAAGGTGTCCACGCTAAGTCAAGAAACAGTTCTCTCAAGAACTCAAAAAATTATAGGAAGACTTATAAGGGACAAGGAAAATAAAATGTATAATCTATTTCTAGACGACATGAGAGTTCCCCAAGATGTGTTCAATTACACGGGGAATCCAATCTTTTTAAAAGAGGAATGGGTGATCGTGCGCTCATACAATGAGTTCGTAAAATACATCGAAGAGAACGGGTTACCAAAAATGGTAACTTTCGACCACGATCTGGCCGACGTTCATTATGATGTCCAAGACCACTTGGATCAGGATTATTATGATCTATGTAATGAAAAAACTGGATATCATTGTGCCCTGTGGATGATCAATTATTGTTTAGATAATGAATTGAAACCACCGAAAACAATCTACATCCATTCGATGAATGGACCTGGAGCAAGAAACATAAATTCATTATTCACAACATACGAAAAAGTATATGGTAAATAACATTGATAAAGTAAGGGAACTTCTTTCGTTTAACGACGAGTTTGATTTCTACTTTCTTCAGATTCTAAAACGTAGGAAAGATAACCCAGATCTCAAAAGAGATATGGTTGTTATTGCGAACTACCACATCGAGTCTCTGGAACAGTACGACTCTCTTATGCCACACATCATCAATATGTGTGAAGCGGAAAATGCTAGGGCGTACTTTCGGGTAAATAAACGAAATTACAACCACCTGTCATATCATATGCTTAAAAGGGTTGTTGATGTTATTGCCAGTGGTATGGTGAAATCCCTTAAAGGAACTTTCGATTCTGTCACAGGTCAGTACCATAGTGACAAGGATAAGAAATGGATCGTTGACATCGACTGGATTGATACCCATGGTGAATTTAACCCAGAAGGATTTTACGTTGGAGAGGTGGAATTAATGGTTCTCGGTCTTCAATCCGAAACCAAAAAAGAACCGTTAGTTATCAGAATTCCAACAAAAAATGGGATCCATCTCATCACTAGGCCATTCAATCTTAAAAAGTTCAAAGAAGAATTTCCTAAAGTTGATGTTCATAAGGATAATCCTACGATTTTATATTGTCCGTAATTTGATATTCAGGATTTTTTTTCTTATCTTTTAGTATGAAAAAAATCATTTGTTGGTGGAGCGGCGGAATAACATCCGCCGCCGCTTGTAAAATCACAATCGACCTGTTCGGAGCCGAAAACTGTCGGGTTGTTATGATTGACACCTACAACGAACATCCAGATACATATAGATTCAAAGACGACTGTGAAAACTGGTACGGAATACCAATTGAAACCATTACCGCAATAGGTGATAAATACGATACCATTCAAGATGTTTGGAGGAAACACGTATCACTTAATGTTGCTACCGGGGCGATATGTTCAACTGAACTGAAACGTCGGGTTAGAGAAAGATGGCAGAAGGAAACCGATTACGAATACCAAGTCTTCGGGTTCGAATTCGATAAGAAGGAATTCAACCGGGCGTTATCATTAACCAAGAATCATTCTCTAGCCAAACCTATCTACCCTCTCTTAATGATGGGATATAATAAGGATGATTGTATCAGGTTGGTGGAGGAAGCCGGAATAACCGTACCGCTTATGTACCGATTAGGTTTCAGAAACAATAATTGTTTCAAGACTGGTTGTGTCCAGGGTGGTGTTGGTTACTGGCAGAAGATGAAAAGGGATTTCCCCGATAAGTTCGAGGACATGGCGGATATGGAGCATGAGTTGACCAACACAAAGGGTCGACCTGTGTGTATGTTGAGAGATCAGAGTAAGGCTGCCAAGAAATCAGGGAATGAACTTGTCTTTTTACGTAAACACCCCGACTATCCTAATTTAAAGAGTATCGATGAAATGCCCAACTGTAAGGTTGAACCGTTATTTGAATGTAATGGGTTTTGCGGGGTAAATGATTTGAATCCAAGAACAAAAACAGAATCAGAAATAAATTTTGAAATAGAATGAAAATAACAGAGAGTTATAATGTACAAATTTGGGTCGGGTTACGAGCGGGATATTCAACTAGAATCCATCCCCTTGATGATGTTCGTAATATTTGCAATAGGTTTGTCAATTCAGTTAAAGATTGTGTGACCATAACCGAGACGGAATTTCGTTATGTCGATGGGATGGAACCGGGGGTGATCGTAGGATATATCAACTATCCCAGGTTTCCCCGGAAACCAGAAGAAATTGAAGACAGGGCGATCCAACTTGCGGAAGAACTTATGGTTGGATTAGAACAAAACAGGGTGACGATTACCACACCAACACAAACATATATGCTTACTAACGAAAATCCATACGAATCATGAAATATGTATCAATAGACATCGAAACATCAGGACTTGACACTGAAAACAATCAGGTCTTATCCATCGGGGCAGTCATAGAAGACACTACGAAAAAATTACCACTGGAAGAAATTCCAAAATTTTATGCAATTGTCCTTCAGAGGAGAATTTCCGGATCCCCACGAGCAATAACAATGAACGCCAGTATTATTGAAATGATGGGGATATATCTTGAGGGAAGTAAAGAAGTGAGGGACACCTTTAAGGGCGCAATTGATTTTTACGAACCAGATGATGTTGCTAAAGCATTTTATAAGTTTTTACAACCACATTTTGCAGACCCATCTGAGGCTGTAATTGAAGATATTCGTCAGGTTAAAAAACCGTTATTAATCAATGTAGCGGGTAAGAATTTCGGTACATTTGATAATGTATTTTTGAAGAAACTTCCATGGTGGCAGAAACTCATCATCGCAAAACAGAGAATTATGGATCCTGCGATGTTATTTGTTGATTGGGAAAGTGATGAAGAATTACCATCACTAACCATTTGTAAAACTCGGGCTGGTGTTGAAGGAAACGTCACCCATAACGCTCTTGAAGACGCTTGGGACGTAGTTGAGGTATTAAGAAAATTTTATTAAAAGAAATTATGGCAAAATTTGAAGGAACAGGGGAAATTGAGATTATTATCACACCCCAAGAGTTTATGCAAAATTGTAGTGCGGGTGAATTGGTTCGTTTAAAGGAAATGTGTATTGATGAATTCGGTTTGGTTGACTCCGATTATAAACCTGAAGAGGAAGAGGTTTTTGGACCCCCACCGAGGAGTTTCGCACAAGTCAAGTTCAACCAGGCACTTAACACATTAAAAGATGCTTGGTACTCTTTGAGTAAAATTGATGGTGATATTATTGAAGATATTGCTAAGAAATACGAGTAATTTAATAGTTTATTAGATATTTATAAATGATGGCTATTCTGAAAACCATAGATATAACTAAAAGGCTTAACATTCCAAGTGTTAACTAATAGCCGAGTGGCGAACGTAATTCGTTAATCCCCACCTTAATTTAAGGTGGGGTAAATTTTTCACCAAGTCAAAAACAATAGAATGTTTCTTCCAATTGAAAATCCAAAATTTACATTTATCGACCTATTCGCCGGCATCGGTGGGTTCAGACTCGCCTTCCAGGAATTGGGTGGGGAATGTGTTTTCACCTCAGAATGGAATAAGTTTGCCCAGAAGACCTATGAAGCAAACTTCGGTGAAGTCCCACACGGAGATATTACCCAGATCGATGAAAAAGAGATTCCCGACCACGACATTCTAATTGGTGGGTTTCCGTGTCAACCATTTTCTATTGCTGGAGTTTCAAAGAAGAACTCACTTGGTAAAGAACATGGGTTTAAGGATGAAACCCAAGGAACGCTTTTTTTTGATGTCGGCCGGATAATCTATGAGAAGAAGCCTAAAACTTTTTTTCTTGAAAATGTGAAGAATCTTCTCTCCCATGATAAAGGAAACACCTTCAAGGTTATATCAAAAACTCTCCAAGAACTAGGTTACACTATCTATTATAAGGTACTGGATGGAAAATATTTTGTCCCCCAACACAGAGAAAGGATTATAATAATCGGGTTCTTAAATTCCCATTTTAAAAGAGGAGAAAATTTTGAGTTTCCAGAGATGCCCGAAGCCAATCATAAAATTAGAGATATTCTTGTTCCAAATCCAGAAGAAAAATACACCCTTTCGGATAACACTTGGAGGTATTTACAAAGTCACTCCGAGAAACACAAAGCAAAGGGAAATGGTTTTGGGTTTGGGATGACTGACTTAGACGGGATTTCAAGAACTATGAGTGCGAGGTACCATAAGGATGGGTCTGAAATTCTGTTACCTCAACTAGGAAAAAATCCAAGACGACTTACACCGAGGGAATGTGCGAGGTTACAGGGTTATCCAGATAGTTTTGTTATTCCCGTTTCAGATACCCAAGCTTATCGCCAATTTGGGAACTCCATAGTTGTCCCACTAATGAAATCCGTGGGGAAAAATCTGGTGTCCGAACTTCTAGGGTTTAAACACCCAAGTTGTGTTTTTACTCACCATTGATGAGAGGTCATCACCTGTTTCTCTCATATCCTCATCGTTATCATCATGCCAAACAACGGTGAATTTTCTTTTTCTTTTCTTTTTTACCTCACCCATTCTATTATCAATAAATTTAAGTAGAGAGTATAGTTTACTTGCAGAGGGTGTATTGAAATATTCAAGATTAATATCTAACTCCAGATCTTTTGGATCTTCCAAATATATTTCCACCATATCTATAACCTGGTCCCAAAATTCGCTAGGGTTAATAGCAATTGAGATCCCATAGATTTTTAATTTTCCCGTCCCCTCATCAAATTCAACGGTTGGTGTTTGTTTTGTTCCTTCGATTTTCATAATATAAGGTCTTTTATATAAATAGTCTGAGGATGAGGATAATTGTACTCCCAATAGGACTCGAACCTATATTTACGGTTTAGGAAACCATTGCACTATCCCTTGTACTATGGGAGCAAATAGACGTATTGGATCTTGATGTGTTTTTCTCAAGGTATTTTTTCATTAGGTCTCTTCGACCTTCCCCTATGACAATGATGATACACTTACCTAATTCATCAATGAAGGCATAACGGGTGAATCGTATCTCCTTTTTGTTTTCAAAGAAAATAAATGGTTCCTTCATATTTTGAATTGTGTATTTCATTTTAGCAAAGATAATAAATATATTGGTAAATCCCAAAATAGAACCCCCAGAGGTTTTATTTAACGTTTAGAACCCCAAGGGGTTATATTGGAACCCCCGGCGAGACTCGAACTCGCACGTCACTCCAATTACTCGTTTAACGACACGGTTTAGAAGACCGTTGAGATACGGGGGCATTTAATTTATTCTAATGTATTTATATAAAAAAATATATGTTTGAATACGATCCACTCATCCAAACAACTCAAATTTACGTTGACATTCCCAATAAAATGATATTAAGAAAACCCTATTCTTGGAATCCGGGTGGGGACGGAAACAAGGGTGATGCCCTTGGTAGATCCCTTGAGGGATGGTTTCTTTATCGTGATCCACAATTAATAGAAGGGGCTAAGAATTGTTGGAAAAGAATTGACTGTGATCCTGATGTCGAGGACTGTAAAAAGTGGGGTTACTACTATAAGGGTCACAGATATCCAACGCCAGAATTTCTTCTAAAAGATATGAGTCGAGATCACACTTCAAATACCATAACATTGATGGCTCTTGCTGGTGAAGATGAATGGTTAAAAGAATTAGTAACCCATCTCCGTTGGGTGATTACAAAAAGTCATGTCAATAGTCACGGAAAAACGATTGGTCGACATTCTTTTACCCCAGCAATGTGGGGGTGGGCAAAATCTTTAGGTGGTAAATGGTGGGGTAGATTACTTTTTTACCCTATTACCTTTATTGAAATCATTATGTATGTGATAATAAACAAGTTTTGTTATCTCTTAGGTGGAATTAGCCCCGAAGTTCACCAAGACGATTATGATAAGGATACAATGTCCCGTCAAAAGCAAACGAAATGGACACAATTTTGGGCTTCTATAACTTACCCAATGTATGCATTATGTCACACGGGTTGGCAATTATATGTTAACGAAGTTAAAGAGAAAACAAAAGTAGGGAAATTTGTAAATCGTTTGTTACAAATAATGTGTTATCCATTAATCGGTAGATATAACTATCTTCATAAATTAATGTTCAATGTCGGTAAAGTGACAAAAGAAGAGGTCTTAGGTTACAAATCAATGATGGGTGGCCGATGGTCAACACCTTTGAATGAAATTAATGATCGTGACGTTCACATTATAAAAGATCCAGAACTGTTGGTTGCTAATGTAATAGACGTAGACCTTCTAATTAAGTTTTGGAATATACGACATCCAGAAGACCAAATAAGTTGACCCGGACGGTCTCGAACCGACCTGTTACCTACTACGCTTTCTACTGATTATGAGTCAGAGGCGATACGGGTCAATATTCATAACTTGAGCGTACCCAGGATTCTGTTTTATTTCATCATTTAACTCTCATCTTTCGACGAGCCCTTTCGGGTGCCCCAACCTTGTCATCATAGACCTGCCTAACGTCTAGACTAATACGGGTTGCATCCTCGGAAGTGCGAACGACTTTCGTCTCCTTCCTCTAGCAGTGATGTCCTGAAGTTCCTCATCCTCTACCTCAAGTTGATGATGAGGTAGAGGACGCGATGAATCCTCTGAGTTATGAAAGATGTGCGGGGTAGGACTATGCCATGTTACACATCATTTGGTGCGGGTTGCCGGGCTCGAACCGACCGCCTCCACCTTGGAAGGGTGGCGCTCTACCAACGATGAGCTAAACCCGCTTATTTGTATCTGTCTTTCCTACCATTACCCTTATTCAATGCACCATATGTTGGTGTTAATGAATGACAACTAGGACAAAGTAGTTCAAGGTTGGTTAATTCGTTATTTCTTGGATTTCCGTCTTTATGTTCTAATTGAACTGGGATTAATCCTGTGGTTGGATTAACTCTTTCCCATCCACATTCCATACACTTGGCACCATGTTTTTCGATTAGATAATTTCTATAATTTCTTTCTGGTAGGGTTGTGTTTCCCTCTTCAATTAATTTAAACACTTTTTTTCTTTTGAATTCACCCTGACATTTATTATCACAATAAACATTTCGATTTGGAATATCATTCGCACAATTCAAACACTTTTTTTCTTTTTTTTCTCTTTCTCTCATTGGTCAACCTGTTTTATTATAAATATAGGTTGACCGACGAAAAGACTAATTGAGCGATAGATGGGATTCGAACCCACGGCATCCACCTTGGCAAGGTGGCACTCTGGCCGGCTGAGCTACTATCGCATGTGCGGGGTCGATGCATCGACATGTTAAAAAGCGTCCCGCTGCGCCGGGTTTGGAGTCCTCTCGGATTGATTCCCTATTGAGCCTATGGAGGGATTCGAACCCCCGGTGCGCTGTTAACATCTAGATTACAAATCTAACCCAATCGACCAACTATGGGACATAGGCGAATAAGTGTACCCCAATTACGGTGAAGCGAAACTTTTTCAAGACATACAAAATACACTTACAAATTCTGGAGCCGACGGTAGGATTCGAACCTACGACATGCTCATTACAAGTGAGCTGCTCTGACCAACTGAGCTACGAAGGCAATAAAAAAACCTCAATTACAGTATAATTGAGGTTTCCCTATACTGTAAGAATAATTGTATTATGTCGTGCCTTTTTTCTTGAACATTTTTTCTGCTCCGAAGAGTTTCCAGAAAATATAATACCCCAAAAGAAGGAATAACCACAATCCTACAATTGCTTGTACCCATGGAAGTGAATCGGTAGTACCATATGCGATCGCAACCACTATGATATTCACAATTTGCATCCAACTTTTCAATAACCAAGGTGCTGCGGTGTTTTTCCACCACGCCTTAATTTTTTCCCATAATTTTTTGAACATGTTTCTAAATTTTAAGTCTTTTATTGTTTCCGTTATTTATTGTTACATTCATAAATATCAGGAAAATGGGAATAGAGCCTAACACAGGAATCGAACCAGTGACCTCACCCGTACCAGGGGTGTGCTCTTCCAACTGAGCTAGATAGGCAATTTCGTCAGACCCCTTAGAAAACTAATTTTTTCCATATGTGGACTTTCCACCACACAAAACCACTAGGGAGGGAGTTTTTGTTTGGTTGCGGGGGTAGGATTCGAACCGTTTTTTACGACCTCTGGGTTATGAGCCCAGCGAGCTGCCAACTGCTCTACCCCGCATATATTATAAATAGTAGCGAGAGAGGGATTCGAACCCTCGTCGTCCGGGTTATGAGCCCGGGCTGGAACCACTCCAGTCCACCTCGCATTTAGTTGCGACAAAGGGACTCGAACCCCTGACCTCCCTCTTCACGAGGGCGCTCTAACCGACTGAGCTACATCGCGACCTCTTTCGAGGCCACATTATCCCCTCAGAACACGCTCTAATGAATCCCCATCTTGATTCCGGACTCAAAGATGGTTAGTGTTCCTAAGAGATAACATTATGGTCCCGTGTCCTATCCACTAGACGAACC
>Ga0307376_10005051_pt1 | contig 11957 bp, 12 predicted proteins | sample TR2MG_FD_202536 | JGI IMG/M metagenome (GOLD analysis project Ga0307376, IMG submission 202536) | Soil microbial communities from Risofladan, Vaasa, Finland - TR-2 | ecosystem: Environmental > Terrestrial > Soil > Coastal area > Acid sulfate soil | place: Finland: Risofladan, Vaasa | collected... | reverse complement strand
GCTGGGGCACCTGTCCAGGGCAGAAGACCCTGGTGGGCAAGTTGGCCGACATTGCCGCCCTGGCCGTCGAACAGGGGTTTACCAACCCGGTCGTGACCGTGGTGGGCGAAGTGGTGAAGCTGCGGGAGAAGCTGGCCTGGGTGGAAAAAAGGCCCCTTTTCGGCCGGCGGATCCTGGTCACGCGGGCGCGGGAGGAGGCCGGTCGCCTGGCGGCCCTGGTAACCGCCCTGGGTGGCGAGGCGTACGAATTTCCGGCCATTGCGGTGGAAGAGATGCCTGATTCCCGACCCCTGGACCAGGCGGTGCGGGAGCTGGGCTCTTACCAATGGGTGGTCTTTACCAGCGCCAACGGCGTACGGTTCTTCTGGGCCCGGCTCTGGGCCCAGGGCGGCGACGCGCGCGCTTTTGCGGGGGTAAAGGTGGCGGCCATCGGTTCCCGGACAGCCCAAACCCTCGCCCAGTGCGGCCTGCGGGCGGACGTGGTGCCGGAGGAATTTCGGGCCGAGGCGGTGTTGGCGGCCATGCGGGGCCGGGTGGCACCGGGCGAGCGGGTTCTGTGCCCGCGGGCGGCGGTTGCCCGGGACGTTCTGGTCCGGGGCCTGCGGGAGACGGGCGTCCAGGTGGAGGAAGTCCCGGCCTACCGGACGGTACCCGGGGATTCGGACGTGGGCGAGGTGCGGGAGCTGTTGGCGCGGGGGGAGATTGACGTGGTCACCTTCACCAGTTCCAGCACCGTACACAACCTGGTGCAGGCCTTAGGGACCGGCTGGCAGGATTTGTTGGGCCGTACCGCGTGTGCGGCCATCGGCCCGGTAACCGCGCAAACCATGGCCGAATACGGTCTGAAAAGCCACGTTACCGCTTCCTGTTACACGGTGGAAGGCCTGGTAGAGGCCGTGACCACCTATTTTAATCCTTGAGAGCGGGTGAAAAGCCGATGATCGGCATAACACGGCTTTTGTGCGGCGGTGCGTTTACGGGAGATACGATGCGCTACGAAAAGGGGGCCATACCCAATTTGGCGGGCGTGGGCCCGGGCCGGGGGCCGGTGGTGGTGTGGAACGCCACCCGCCGCTGCAACTTGCGCTGCATCCATTGCTACGCCGATGCCAATACCCCCGGAGGGGAAGAATTGACCCCGGCCGAGGGCTTGGCGCTTATCGACGACCTGGCCGGCTTCCAAGTGCCGGTTTTACTGCTTTCCGGGGGGGAACCCCTCTTACGGCCCGATTTCTTCGATCTGGTTGGCTACGCCGGGCAAAAGGGGCTGCGGGTGACCATTTCCACCAACGGCACGCTCATCGACCGGGAGGTGGCCGGCCGCCTGAAGCAGGCCGGCGTCGGCTATGTCGGCATCAGCCTGGACGGCCTGGCCGAACAAAACGATTTTTTCCGGGGACATAAGGGGGCTTTTACGGCGGCCCTGGCGGGGATCCGGCATTGCCGGGATGCCGGTCAGAAGATGGGTTTACGCCTGACCTTGTCCCGGCACAACTTCCAGCAACTGCCGGATATCATGAAGCTGGTGGAGGAAGAGCACATTCCCCGGGTTTGCTTTTACCACCTGGTCTACGCCGGCCGGGGCAGCAGTCTGCAGGAGGACGACCTGTCCGGCGCGGAAACGAGGACGGCCCTCGACCAGATCATGGACTGGGTGGAGGACATGGAAAGGCGGGGCGTGGGCCGCGAGGTCCTCACCGTGGACAACCACGCCGACGCGGTTTACCTCTACCTGCGCTTAAAGCAGCGGAACCCGGAACGGGCGGCCCTCATATGGCCGCTTCTGTTGGCCAACGGGGGCAACCGGAGCGGCATAGCGATCGGCCAGGTGGACTGGTCCGGTACGGTGCACCCCGACCAGTTTTCCGCCGCCCACCCGCTGGGCAACGTACGGGAGCGACCGTTTTCAGCCATCTGGAGCGACTCTTCGCAGCCTCTCCTGCACATGCTCCGGCACCGCAGGGAATATTTAAAGGGGCGTTGTGCCGGGTGCCGCTGGCTGGATATCTGCAACGGCAACTTCCGCGCCAGGGCCGAAACGGCGGGGCACCCACCGGAGGTGGGTCCCGACTTCTGGCAGGCCGATCCGGCCTGTTACCTTACCGACGGTGAGATCGGGCCCCGGGATACGGACCGGGAGCAAAGGGGGAACTGAAAATGGGCTTTCCTGTTGTCAGGCCGCGGCGGCTACGCTCATCCGAGACCATTCGCCGCCTGGTCCGGGAGACGGTCTTAACCGTGGACGACCTGATTTACCCGGTTTTCGTGGCCCACGGGCAGGGCATTAACCGTCCGGTGGAGTCGATGCCGGGAGTGGCCAATGTGTCCGTCGATGTCCTGCTCCGGGAACTGGAAGAGGTGGCAGAGCTGGGCATACCCGGCATCCTGGTCTTCGGCCTGCCGGCCGCCAAAGACGAATACGGGCGGGAGGCCTACAGCGACGACGGCATAGTGCAGCGGGCGGTGCGGGCGGTCAAAGAGAACTACCCAGGCCTGCTGGTGGTGACCGACGTCTGTCTTTGCGAGTACACCAGCCACGGCCACTGCGGACTGATCAAGGACGGGACGGTGGACAACGATCCCTCCCTGGAGTTGATCGCCCGTACGGCGGTATCACACGCCGCGGCCGGGGCGGACATGGTGGCACCGTCCGACATGATGGACGGGCGTGTGGGTGCGGTGCGGGCAGCCCTGGACGAGGCGGGTTTTAACCAGGTGCCGATTATGTCCTATGCCGCCAAATATGCTTCGGCTTTTTACGGTCCCTTCCGCGAGGCCGCGGACTCCGCGCCGCAGTTCGGCGACCGGCGCGCCTACCAGATGGATCCGGCCAACGCCGACGAGGCGCTTCGCGAGGTCTGGCAGGACCTGGAGGAAGGGGCGGACATCGTGATGATCAAACCTGCTCTGGCCTTCCTGGACGTCCTCTACCGGGTCAAGCAGGAGACCGGCCACCCGGTGGCCGCCTACAGCGTTAGCGGCGAGTATGCCGCGATCAAGGCGGCTGCCGAAAGAGGCTGGCTCGACGAACGCCGCACCGTGCTGGAGATCCTCACCGGCATCAAACGGGCCGGCGCCGACATCATAATCACCTACCATGCCCGGGATGCGGCCCGCTGGCTGCGGCAAGGATAGGGGAAAGAGGGGCTGGCCCATGCTGGTATCGTGGAACACCACCAACGAGTGTAACCTTACCTGCCGGCACTGTTACCGCGACGCCGGCGTGAAAAAGGCAGAAGAATTGAGCACGGCCGAAGGGCTGGCCCTGATCGACGAGATCGCCCGGGCCGGCTTCAAGATCATGATCTTCAGCGGCGGCGAGCCGCTGCTCAGGGAGGACATCCTGCAACTGGTGCAGCATGCTAAGAGCCGCGGTCTGATACCCGTTTTCGGTTCCAACGGCACCCTCCTGACCGGGGACCTGGCCCGGCGTCTGAAGGAGGCCGGCGCCGCGGCCATAGGCATCAGCCTGGATTCGCCCCGGGCCGGAGCGCACGACGATTTCCGGGGTATGCCCGGGGCCTGGCAGGGCGCGGTGGACGGGATGATGGCCTGCCGGGAGGCCGGTCTGCCCTTTCAGGTGCACACGACGGCCATGCGGTGGAACGCCGGTGAAATAACGGAGCTGACCGATTGGGCGCAAAACAATGGCGCCAAGGCCCACCACGTCTTTTTTCTGGTACCCATCGGCCGGGGCCTGGCCATAGAGGACGAGAGCCTGCCGCCTGATCGCTACGAACAGCTATTGCGCCAATTGATGGCAAAAAGCAGCCAGGTGCCCATCGAAATAAAGCCCACCTGCGCCCCCCAGTTTGTGCGCATCGCCCGCCAAATGGGGGTGGAAACCAGGTTCGGCCGGGGCTGCCTGGCCGGTCTGTCCTACTGTATTATCAGCCCGGTGGGTGATGTGCAGGCCTGCGCCTACCTCGACGTGGCGGCGGGCAACGTGCGCCGGTCGCCCTTTAGCCAAATCTGGCGGGAGAGCCCCCTCTTGCAGGCGCTCCGCACCAAGGTCTATGGCGGGCGTTGCGGCACGTGCTCCTTCGGCGACCTCTGCGGCGGGTGCCGGGCCCGGGCCCACTACCTGACCGGCGACTACCTGGGTGGGGACGAATGGTGCCTCTACCGGCAGGGTACGGCTAGCCATGGATGATCTGGACCGCCGCCTGCTCAACCTGATCCAGGACGACCTGCCGCTGGTGGCCAAGCCCTACCGGGCTCTGGCTGATGCCTTGCAGGTGAGTGAGGAGGACGTTATCGCCCGCCTTAGCCGGTTGCGGGAGCGGCGGGTGATCCGGCGGCTGGGCGCCATCTTCGATTCCCGGCGTCTTGGTTATCAGGGCGTGCTCTGCGCCCTGCGGGTGCCGGCCGAACAACTGGAGCAGGCGGCCGCCGTGGTCAACTCCTACCCGGGGGTGACCCACAATTACCTGCGCGACCACAACTACAACATGTGGTTTACCCTGCTGGCTCCTTCCCCGGCGGCGCTGGCGGCCAAAGTCCGGGAAATCAGGGAGCGGACGGCGAATGAGGACATGCTGGTCCTGCCGGCGAAAAGGGTATTCAAGATTAAGGTTAACTTCGAACTGGACGGGGTCTGACATGGCGCTGAGCGAACTGGAAAAAAAGGTGGTCCGGGAGCTGCAGGAGGGTTTGCCTTTGGTGTCGAGACCGTTTGCGGTCCTGGCCGGCCGGTTGGGCCTCTCCGAGGACCAACTGCTGCGGGAGATCGCCCTCCTAAAGGAAAAAGGGATAATCCGCCGTTTCGGGGCGGCCGTCCGGCACCAGGACTTGGGCTTCGTATACAACGCCATGGTGGTCTGGTCTGTGCCCGAGACCAGGGTGGACGAGGTGGGCAAAGTTTTTGCCGGTTTCAAGGAAGTGAGTCACTGTTACGAGCGGGCTACCGCGCCCGGGTGGCCCTATAACCTGTTCACCATGCTGCACGGCACGGACGAGGGCCGGTGCCGGGAACTGGCCGGGCGCCTGGCCCTGGCTGCCGGGGTGGACGATTACCGGCTGCTTTACAGTACGGCCGAATTAAAGAAGAGCAGCATGAAATATTTCCTGGAGCCGGACGAAGGTACCGGGGGGTAAGCCCGGGCGGTTATTGTTCCAGGGGGAGGGTTGTTAATTGAACAAGGAAAAATCGGCCTTGTTGCATCAGGAAGCCCTGCGGTACATTCCCGGCGGGGTGAACAGTCCGGTGCGCTGTTTTGCCGCCGTGGGCGGCAATCCCCTCTATATCGACCGGGCTTGCGGAGCATCCGTGGTCGATGTGGACGGCAACGAGTATATCGACTATGTCCTGTCCTGGGGACCCCTCATCCTCGGACACCGCCATCCCGGGGTCCGGGCCGCCATCGAGGCCGCCCTGGAGCGCGGCTGGACTTACGGTGCGCCTACGGCCCGCGAGACGGAACTGGCCAGGCTGATTGCCCGGGCCATGCCTTCCGTGGAAATGGTCCGCCTGGTCAACTCGGGCACCGAGGCCACGATGAGCGCCCTGCGGCTGGCCCGGGCCTTTACCGGCCGGGACAAAATTTTGAAGTTTGAGGGTTGCTACCATGGACACTCCGACTCTCTGTTGATCGGGGCCGGGTCGGGGGCCCTTACTCTGGGTGTTCCCACCAGCCCGGGGGTAACCGCGGGGGTGGCGGCGGATACCCTGGTTTCCCGTTACAACGACCTGGAGGTGACCGGCGAGCTTTTCCGGCGCTACGGCGAACAGATAGCCGCGATCATCGTGGAGCCGGTGGCCGGGAACATGGGGGTAGTGGAGCCCGCGCCGGGATTTTTGGCCGGCCTGCGTCGCCTTACGGCGGAGTACGGCAGCCTTTTGATCTTTGACGAGGTCATTACCGGTTTCCGGGTGGCCCCGGGTGGGGCGCAGGAGCTCTACGGGGTTACCCCCGACCTGACCTGCCTGGGCAAGGTGATCGGTGGCGGTCTGCCCGTAGGAGCATACGGGGGGAGAAGGGATATCATGGCCATGGTATCTCCCGCCGGGTCGGTCTACCAGGCGGGCACCCTGTCCGGCAACCCCCTGGCCGTGGCCGCGGGTATCGCGACGCTGCGGGCCCTGGAGGAACCGGACCTGTACCGTCGTCTGGCCGTTCAAGCCGCCGGGCTGGCCCGGGGTCTTGCGGAGCTTGCGGCCCGGTATGGAATCCCGGTAACGGTCAACCAGGTGGCTTCCCTGCTGACGGTCTTTTTTACGGAGGGGCCGGTTACCGCTTACGAGGAGGCGCGCTGTTCCGATACCGGACGCTATGCCGCCTTCTTTCGGGGTCTTCTGGCCGCCGGCGTCTATTTCCCGCCGGCCCAGTTCGAGACGGCCTTTCTTTCGGCCTGCCACGACGATGCCGTTATCGCCCGGACCCTGGCCGCGGCTGAGGATGTCTTCCGGGATCCCGGTCCGGCGGCCTGAGGTCATTTATGCCGGTTTCCCTGTTGGTAACGAGGTCGGTTAGGCGGGTTCTTGTTCCACCCGATACGGAGGGACTTCCTTTTTTCCGGCCGCCGGAAGGAAATTTCTTGCGGCGCCTAGAATATATGCGTCGAAAACAGGGGGTAGATGGTTCTATGATTAACTGGGAAGCCGTGGGCCTGGTCACGGTGGTATCGCTGGTGGTCAATCTGCCTCTGGGTTTTTGGCGCGCGGGCCTGCGCAAGTTTTCGCCGGCCTGGTTTGTAGCTGTTCATCTGTCCATTCCCCTCATTATTTATCTGCGTTTCCGCCTGGGGGTCAGCGCCCTGTTCATTCCTTTCACCCTCGGGATGGCTGTACTTGGGCAACTCGTGGGCGGCAACCTGGGGGCTGGCCGCTGGGGCCCGGGAAAGTCGGGTCGTCCGAGCGGGGTAATTGACAGGGCCTCACTTTGAGGTTAATATAGAAGCAGGTTTGTGAATTAATTAACGTGACTTTAAATCCCGTGTGGATCGACGTTAGGGGGTATTGCTGGTGAAAACCGTGAAGGTGCCGGAGGCTACCGTTACCAGACTGTCTGTCTATTCCCGCTTTCTCGAAAGGCTCGACCAAAACGGGGTGGTCACCGTATCCTCGGGGGAGATCGCCGAAGGCGTGGGGGTGAGCCCGGCCCAGGTGCGCAAGGATCTGGCCTACTTCGGTGAATTCGGCACCCGCGGCGTGGGCTACAACGTCAAGGACCTTATGCGCTATACCATGAACATCCTCGGCCTGGACAAAAAATGGCCCATGGTCATGGTCGGGGCGGGCAAACTGGGGTATGCCCTCAGCACTTACAGGGGTTTCAACGACCGCGGCTTTACCATAGTAGGTGTTTTCGACAACGATCTGACCAAGATCGGCAAGAAGATCGAACACCTGGATGTTCATCCCATTGAGAAGTTGCCGGAGATAGTGAAAAAACACGGGGTGTGCATCGGGATCATCGCCGTTCCGGCTCCCTTCGCCCAGGAAGTGGCCGAATTGATGGTGGCTAACGGCCTGCAGGCCATCTTGAATTTCGCGCCGGTTTCCTTGAACCTGCCGGAGAACATCATTCTGCGGAACGTGGACCTGTCGGTGCGCCTGGAAGTACTGACGTTCAACCTGTGCTACCGTTCTTCCACGACCTTTTAGAAACAGGCTATTGTCAGGGGGACATCCTGTGGCCCACATCTCCACGTTACCGGTACGTTCCCAGAGCAACTGTGAGTTTCTGGAAATAACCAGCGAAGTCCGGAAAGCGGTCCAGTACAGCGGCGTGGTTGACGGCGTCTGTTACGTTTTCGTGCCACACACCACCGCGGGCCTGACCGTCAACGAACATGCCGACCCCTCCGTAAGGCGGGACATCCTGAACCGCCTGGCCGTGCTGGCACCGCAAGACGGTCCCTATACCCACGCCGAGGGTAACTCCGCCGCTCACATCAAGGCTGCCCTGACGGGCAACCATCTGGTATTGATGGTAAGGGGCGGCGACTTGGTGCTCGGCACCTGGCAGGGGGTCTTTTTTTGTGAATACGACGGGCCGAGGCAGCGGAAGGTTTTGGTCAAGGTGGTGGCGGACTGAGGTCCGCCACTTTTCCACTCAATGTTCCGGACAAGGTGCTATCCCTTCCGAGTTGACGCTCCCCGTTTCCGCCCGACCGAAGGCAAAAGATTGATCACGTAGAGCCGGCCGGCCCCTTGTAGGCCGGCCTTTAGCATTGGGGGGGCATGGTCGGGGTATATTTGCACACTGGCCACGCTATTGCGCGATTATCTGTGCGGTTTGTCCTAATGCATCTCTGTGTAAATTCAAGGGATAGGACGTTCGAGGGTGGTCGGACCGTTCTTTTTCCCAATGGTAACGGTTCTGGGCAGGGAAATTTTCGCCGATGTCAAAATAGGGTAAAGAATGTCATTACCGATGGCGTGCGAGCGGTCCGGTGGTGAGCGAAAGCCCGGGAGTTGCTCGCAAACGGGCCCTCGGTCCAGGGTGGCGTGGGTTGCCAAAGGGATGATTGAAACCGTCACCCGATGATAGTGGATTGGAACTCGGTCGGATCAAGGGCAATGCTTGTGCCATATCCCGAAGGCTGTCGTGGGAGACGACCCGGCAGATTTCGATGTTAACCGTCGTTGCGGATGCGCTGGGTGTGACGGTACATGACATTCTTGGTGCTCGTAATGTCTATTAGGGGAAGTTGTTTAATCTTGGCAAAAGGGGGCTTTGGCGGTCGTAGCCTCGACTATCCAGGAAGGCATTCGTTCTAGTTTTTGGACGAGCTTCACGAATGCGGCATACGAATGGTAATTGATGACTTCGGCACCGGCTATTCTTCACTCGCCTATCTTAAACGATTCCAAAGCTACAAGCTAAAAATTGACCAGTCTTTCGTCCGCGATATCGCCTCGGACCCGGAAGACGAAGCCATTGTGGACGCCGTCATCAGCCTTGCTAGGAGTTTCAACCTCCGCACCCTCGCCGAGGGCGTCGAAAACGAACAACAGCTGCATTTCTTGCGTGAGAAAGGCTGTGAGGAGGTCCAGGGTTATTATTTCAGCCGTCCCTTGCCGCCAGATGCCTTGCTGGAATGGATGAAAGCATGGGTAGCTCACCCCTGGTGAGCTACCGAGATGTCTTCGTACGACCGGCATGCACCGCCTCTGGCTGCCAGATAATTATTTGCACCAACACACCTGGGATAACCGCCCCTCCGCTAATTCCATCCTGCCTACAGTGATGGTTTTTCCCCTTTGGTTGGTCCGCCTTCCTCCGAACAAGACATATTATGTGCATTTTATTTACATAATTGGACCTAATTGCGGGGGGCGGCCTCGTGGGAGCCACGTTCGTGGGCAGGGAGGTCTGCCGAGTATACCTTGGTCAGGGTTGTCAAAATAGCGCAGACGAAGGAATGACGCCGCACGTGCCGCCAGCCAGAAAAGGGTCATCCGGTTGGGAGGATCTACCGATGTCTTGTCGAACATTGAGCATTTGGAAGTGTAAGCGATGAGGTGAGGCGGGTATGGTGGTCTCTGGCGGCCACACGGAGCCGGTATTGAAACCGCCCGGAGGTGCCGACGTACTGCACACCGGCGGCGGCCCTGAGCCTTGGACGCAGGAGAGCGGCCAGGAGTTCACCCGGTGGGACCTTTGGTATCTTGTCCTTTTGCTTAATAACTTCGGCGGCTCCTGGGATGGGCTGGCCGGCAGTCTGAAAGCGTCGCGTAGGAGTTTGCAGGTCGTGCAATCGGACTTCGAGGCCAAACTGTGTCACATGGAGGACCTTCGCCATCGGCTAACCGACGCTGGTCTCGATCCGGCGAGCTTGGTCGGCGATCTTGCCCAGGACAAACGCATCCTGCGCAAGGCCCGTACAAAGATCCTTGAGCAGGATGTCCAGGAAGCGGACAAGACAGCCGGGATGCGCGATACGCCAAGGCGTATCCTGTCTGAGCGAGCCCTGCGGGGCGAGTGGGACAAATTCCCCGTTTCCCCTGTCCTTTTTGAGCATGTCTTCCGCGATGAGGTAAACCGGCAGAAATTCTATAGCGAAAACGCAAGCTTCGGTCTCAGCCGTAGGATCAAGGCCATCTTGAAAAAGGTCCATCGCGAGGGCGCTTCGTCACCTGAGGCACAACTTGCCCTCTATCGCGCAGGGTTGACCGCGTTACTGGATGCTATGGATATGGTGGATGATTCGTCCGGGGTCTTCGGCGACCTATTCGGCGAAGTTCTCAAGGACTATTTGGCCATCCTGTGGCAGAGCACCGGAATCGCGCCCGAAGTCTACTATCGAGATTTTCTCAATTTCGCTGTCTGGGAGGATTATGGCCTCACGGATAACGGTATCGGCCTCTTCTTCGGCACCGTACCGTCGGAGCATGTGCTCATTCTGGACACCATCCTTGGCGATATTCACACGGAACTTCTTTGTCATGAAGAGCTGGCCTATGAAGCGGAAAAAGCTCTCAGGCTGCTGAAAAAGTGGCACAGCATAAAGTAGCCCGCTTCGCCGAGTTGGCACTTCAGAAGACTCGGAAACTAGAAACAGATAATCTGGGCCTCCCGCACGGGGGGATTTCCGGAACCATGGCACCTATGTCGAAAGTCGTATTATTCCGTCGCTTCAAGGTTTTTCCAAGGGTCGTTAAGATACTAACCTTTTGAACCGTAGAATATTTGAGTGGAGTGGATATATATAGTATGAGTCAAGAGACGATAAATCCTTATTGGGCAGTACGTAAGTGGAAAAAGGCAATGGTTCAGTTTCCCAGTATTAAAGGGGAAGAGGAGGTCTATTTTCAGCATCTTTCGGGTGTTGAACAACAAATTGCGTATATGGCAAGTAAATATGACCGGATATCGGGGGAAGACGTCGATCTTGCTCTGGCAGTTTGCGGACTGAATGTGGAGGCAGCGTTGGAAGGCCGGGAGCGGCCAGAGTTTGTAGGGTTGTCGCCGGAAGTGGCGGAGTTGATCAACCGCTGTATGTCCACCTTTGACCCAGCCTATAATCAAGAGGCTGCAGAAGCCGCTAAACTTCTGTGGCAGGATCCGGAAGATGAGCAAGTTCATTACCGTACCATGGGTAGTGTATTGAGACGCTTAAGTGATTCCTGTCAATTATGGACCAAGAAAGGCGGAAGGAACGGATATACCCGCTTTATCAGTTCTTTTTTACGGGAAACAAATATGATGCCAGATAACGATAGGATATATTTTACGATCGGGGGTAAGCGCATCCCGCCTGGGTTAGAGAAGGCCTCAGAATAGACTTTTGACGCAGCGAATAGCTGTAAAATAGCTATGATTGGAAGGTTTTTGTGCCCAAGAAAATGAATCGCGGTCCCGAATTGGGTTTATCGCTCCGATGCAGCCTATGTGGTAAATCGGGGAAACACAGAGTCCGTATGCTGCTCCTGGCGGACGGCGACTTAAAACCGGATACGCTGGGGATAGATGATCTAAACGACCAACGGATGGCAGAAGAACAGCGGACGATGGCTAATCGTGTTCTCTGGAATATCATTCCGCATCCAGTGGTATGTCCCAGCTGCGGTACGGTAAACCACTACAGCGTGACGGCGCGTACCCCGTTAGACGTGGCTTTGTTTTCCTATATGCACCGATCTACGTGGCGGTTACAACGGGCCAAATGCACTACGGCGATCGGAAACATCCACCCCTTGGTGGCTGCCGTCCATTACAGGTACCTGCTGCTTCGGAATCCGTCGGATCACCTGACTCGCATCCGTATGGCCAATTGCTTATCCATAGGGGGAGAATGGACCCAGGCCCAGGAACATTATGGAACCTTGCTGGCAGATTCCTCGGTGCCCATCGTGATTCGGGCGGAAGCGGCCTTGAACCTGGCTATCCTGGCTGGGTGCGGAAACGACGAGGAAGCTGCGAAAGAGTTCTGTAGACGCGGTCTACACCTATGCCGTTCCGCCGGATCAAGGGCCGCGAAAAAGCCGTCATGCCGTGGTGTATCTGTAA
>Ga0307376_10005045_pt1 | contig 11969 bp, 13 predicted proteins | sample TR2MG_FD_202536 | JGI IMG/M metagenome (GOLD analysis project Ga0307376, IMG submission 202536) | Soil microbial communities from Risofladan, Vaasa, Finland - TR-2 | ecosystem: Environmental > Terrestrial > Soil > Coastal area > Acid sulfate soil | place: Finland: Risofladan, Vaasa | collected... | reverse complement strand
GCCTTGTGATCGTGCCTTTTTTGACCATTTTTCACCACATTGATGACGTCATGTGACGCTATTTATGGACGGCGATGAATTGTGAACACCATGCAAAAAATGACTTGTGGATAATTTTTTTCAACCATAATTTGCACACTGCGGGCCGCAACGCTGAAAATGCTTTCCGAGAATTTAGTGATGTAGAAGAAACATGGTGTGTGTATGCGAGATGGAGGTTTTTGACACGGGAGGACTCCAAAGACCTGAGCTTGCTTAGCTCGTCTGACGCTGCAGCTCCCTGGGGACTTCGTATGCACAGTCGCGGGTAGTATCAAAGCGCTGAGCGAGCGATAACACTCCGCGTGTAGGAGCGATGTGGCTAATACCGAGATGCAGCAGAGCAAGCGCGGCCAGTTCGCTCGCGCTGATGGGCGCTAGGCGAGTGCGTTTGAATGTGTTCAAATCGGCGCCCACAGTGCCATGCTCGCGACCCGCGGCCAAAGTGATAAACTCGAGCGCGTGCGCGTCCCCGAGCTGGCAGGTGGCACTGGTGCCCATGTAGAGTTGGCGACACGCGATGACTTGTGCGTCGGAGAGCTGAATTCGCGAGTGTAAATCCACTAGACGCACGCCACTTGTGCGTACGTTGTACTTCCACGCGAGGTCGGGCAGCTCATCGGTGAACGTGTCTGCGCACTCGAGAAGCATCGGGCCGCGCGCGTTGTAGAACTCTGGCACGTGCATCACCACTCCAATATGCGTCCACTGAGTCTGCGTCCGCGAGCCTATAATCGCGTCGCGTGCAACGGTCGCGCCGAACAGTACCAGATCGCCTGTGCGGAGATGGTCGACCGAGACGCTGTCAGCGCCTGAGGTCAGGCGACGTCCTTCCACGGGCATCTCCTTTGATTTAGCGCAGCCCATCGATCCTTTTAAAAACCTACAAACTTGGGCGCACCTCAGTCGATTATACCACGAAACCGTAACTTTCGCTTCGCACGACACCACATGAACCTCGCCGTCCCACTCAGAAATCTGATGGCACTTGGGTCCAACAAAATAGTCTGCATGGCTGACAGACGCACGGGTAAGACGACTGCGGCCGCGCAGCTCCGCGCCGAGTACCCGAACTGGCATGTGTATGACGACGACACGATTGAGCAGTTTGTCTCCTCGGCTTCACCTGCCGTGGGACTGTACACGCCAGGTGACGACAATTCGGTGAACAGCGCAATAGAACAGGCGGCACACTATGTCATTTTAAACAACATGCCTCCGACGCCGACGCCTGCTTGCAACTGAGGCACTGGGAGCATGCGCTGAGTTACATGGAATTTAGAACACTATTTCTGGTATGCGTCAGTAAAAGCAGTGATCCATCATCGCCGCGCATGGTAAAAACAACGTCGCGTGGAAGCGCGGAGAGATAATAGTCAGGACCCGCGAGTGTTAAGCTAATGGCGGGATGGAGAGGTCGTTCGCCTAGGGATTCCCAGATGGTGCGGATGTTCTCCGACTCTGTGCCGATTGTCAGAATTTTTGCATGTGCGAAGTGTGAGAGTAGATCGTCCTCCGAATCTGGGTGTGCAGCATTTTCCGGACGCTTGGGAGATGCACTCCGTCTGCGGGCGCTCCGACGGGGCTGCAGGTCTGGCGTGCTTGAGGATTGTGCGTGTGTAGGAGTGATCCAGCCAATCGGATGTACTGTCAGCCAATCGGATGTGACGTCATCCGATCGGATGTGTGGAGGTCCGATCGGTGATATGTATGCACGAACCGGTAACCTTCGAAGAGCTCCCTACCGTCTGCTGAGGTTCCTTGTCACACTATGGCTACAACGAACTTCCTCGACGGTGCGTCTACACGCTCGGACAACCCCATCCGTCACATGATATGGGGGCCGATGTTCTCGGGCAAGAGCACCGAGCTGCTCGCGATTCGCAGTCGCCTGCGGCACGCCGAGGTGCCCTTCTTGTTGGCCAAGCCCACCATCGATACACGCAGTGGCAGTCCGCTCGTGAGCAGCCACGACGGTGCGGAGGCGGAGGCGGAGGAGTTCGACAGTGCACAGGCGATGGTGCAGCGCGTGGCAGAGCTCGAGGTGCCAGTACTGCTGGTCGACGAGGCGCAGTTTTTCACCGATCTTCCGGCGGCTCTGGACACGCTTTTCGGGATGGGCGTGCACGTGTTTATGGCCGCGCTCAACTCCACCTTCCGGGGCGAGCCATGGCCCGCCATAGTGGCGGTGCTGCACACATGCCACGTGCAGCAGACGCAGGCCGTTTGCAAGCGCTGCAAGAGCCACCGTGCAATCCACTCGCAAAAGGTATCCGATCGCGAAGCCGGCAGTGACAACATCCTCATCGGCAGCGACGCCGAATATGAGGCACGCTGCCTCAGGTGCTTCACGCCCTAGTAGTGTACAATAAACCCGCTGCGTCCACTCCAGAAGTTGTGAAAAGCCGTGAGTGCTATATGTGCTGCGGCGGGTGGGTAGAACTCTAGGAGCAAACATCATTATGGACGTTGTAGAGGGCGGCTACAAGCTCTCCACTTTTGTGCAGCTTTCGATTGGTATGCTACTTGGCACCCTCCTGACGCTGGGTGTGTTCTACACTTTTGGCATACCCACCGAGTGGGAGACCGAGATCACCAGCGTAGCGAGCTCTTCCGAGGATCCGGTGAAGCAGAGCGTGGCGCTCGGCATCGCCTGCTTCTGGCTTGGCGTCATGCTCTGCATTGTGGCGTGGCTGGCGAACGTGGTCTGGCACTACATCAAGGACTCGCCAACCGCGCCGTACGGACTCAGCTTCGTCGAAGACGACGACGACGAAGACAGAACGCTCCTCCACTGCAGATGCACTGACGCACGCCTAGCGATTGTGCGCATCATTGAGGGCTTTTTCTGTGGTGTTATTGCGACTAGCGGCATCCTACTCTGGACCAGCACTCCCACCGAACGGCGGATGTACATGGGTAGCGGTTTACTCGTTGTAACAATATTTGTCGGCATTATATTCGCCCTGCTGATGATCGGACAGTACAGTAAACGCAGCGTGTTGTAATGTGAACGTTTGTGCCATTAGCGTTGCGTACTGAGTTCGCATCTGCTGATGCTTTAGCCAGTCTCGCAGTGTCTGTGTGGCCGCGTGATGTGCGGCGCGAAACTGGCAGCGCTGTTGACCATATTTAATGCCACAGGCATTGCAGAGGCTGCGAGTGAGGCTGTGGGGAAAAGGTGTGAGTTTACGTGTGTGGTCCGTAGGGTCCTTTGCGCCACACGGGCGTAGTTGTGGTGCATAGATTTCGCACATAAATTTAGTTTGCTTGTCTAGTGTACAATTGCATAGATTTCGCACACACATTAGTTTGCTTGTCTCGAATCAAAATCTTCGCAGAACAGTTGCAGTCGCATTGAAACATTCCCATATCGACACATGGTATTGCAAAGTTTTGTGTTACACCTTTCGGAGGTTGCCACAGATATTGTCACCTCGAAATTATACGAACGATTTGCACTTTGTAGAGACGCGAAGTGTTTTACTGCATGCTGGGGTCAAAATGCAAAGAGCAGAACTATTGTGGTCATGTCGCTTAGCGGTGAAGCATTCACTATCAGTTTTGAATTCGCCGCCAGTGCTCCATATTCCGTTAATGGTTGCCCTCTTGACGAAAACGTTGCTCGCGATAACATTGCCTTTGAAGAACTTTATTTGTTCATTCATCACCTCAATTTTGGACTTTGCAAATTGAAAACGGGACGCTCGTGTACCCCCCTCTCTCGTTTAGATGAGCTCGAAGAGAAGGTTCTCCTCCTGAAAAACGTGATTATGGACACTGGAACAGATAAGCAAAAGGCGGACTATATTGGTGCGAAACGCAAGAAACCAACCGAGCCAGTGAATATGTAAACTTGATTAAACACTTTTGTGAAGGGATCGAATGATTTCGCTGGACAACTTGTAGCCTGTTGACAAGAATAATACGCAAAACGTTCCAGTTTGAAGAATCTATACGAAAAGTGTGTGTTTGGCAGCAACGACAAAGAGAAAATGTGTCCAAGTTGACAAAAGAATTATCCAATCCTACCCCTAACCCTAACCCAAAAAATCACGAGTTCATAAAACGGCAAAAAAGACAATCACCAAATTTCTATTAAAGAAAAAATCACGACTTCTATAATGGTCATTTTAGAACACAAAAGTGTGCCGCACTGCCGACACGCGACGTCGACGGGCACTTTGGTTCGGCGATTGTGCTTTGGCCAGGGTACCACGTGCGTCTCAGTGTCCTCTGACTCGCTCAACGTGAAAACTCTTTCCATTTTGCAGCACTGGACGCCGAAGCGTGGTTGCCACCTCGATCAATTCCGCACCGATCGGATCTGTCCGATCGGATCTGTCCGATCGGATCTGTCCGATCGGATTTTGGCCAATATCCGATCAGTGCAGATACGCGGTTATACCAGTTCCAAAAAACTCTAGCGTTATGTCTAGCATCGAAGAGCGTTTCACACACCATTTTGGGCATGACGGCATGCCTGCCTGGCTCGAGGCCAAGCTTCACGAGCTGGGTCCGGAAAAGGAGAAGTGCCTTATCATGTCGATTCCGAACTTCAAGGAGATAGCAGAAGAGCTCTTTCCTGCGGCGAACTCGGACTGCTGTTCAGAATCGTTCTATTTGTGGCACAAGAATTGTGCCCTAACGTTCAAGAAGTATTCCCTGGATGGGGATGCCGCATATCGAGCGATCGTTGGCACGCACTTTCCGCTCTTCAGTGTGATGTACGGTCCGGGCATGCCGGCGGAATGGTGTGCATTCTCGGTGAATCTGCGCGACCGGCGTGACTTTGTATTGCTGACGGGGAAAGCGGTGCTAAGCGAACACAAACTTGCTCCGCTACGCTTTGGAGGAGGTCGCACTTACCACGAACCTGTGGACCACCTTAGATCTGATATGAAATGCAAAGCTGCTTTTTCTTCCGATTAAACGATGAGTGAAAGATTTGATGTGACTTTAATGAAAAGGGAGGGGGAGAGGAGTAAAGAATGTAGATTGGGTTAGTCGTCTTTGGGTGGCGAGGACGTTTGGCTGCGCCGTGAGCGCCACATGCCCCAGGGAATGAAGATCACGCAGAGCGCAAAGCCCACCGTGGAGGCCATCGCTACAGCAATGCGTGCTGCACCGCCGCGCGAAATCCGAGGTAGCGAGGGCACGCTAAACGGCAGGTCGATGCTGCTCGACTCGAACTCCAGGTACAAGCGGTAGCTGCTCTGCGGCAGTGGCGTGATGTCGACCCAGTGGCAGATCGTGTGGCGCGCGGTGATCGTCTCACAGCCGGAACTCACTGCGGGCGGCGTGCAGCTGTAGTACGTGGGGTCGCCGCCTCCACTACAAGCGGTGTCGCGCAAGCAGGGTAGCACCACTGCGCCGCTAAGCACAGTGGTGCCGCCGAGTGTGAGAATGCGGTAGCTGAGCGGGGGCACGGCACTGCGTCGCTCGACCGCATTGGTGGGATTGGAGATCTCGGAGGCAAAGCGGAGCAGTCGCCGCGAGCCCGAGATATTGGGATTCATGCAGGGGAACTCGCCGAGGAATACATTCACGTACTCGAGTGCGAGACTCTCTGCGGTAGTGGCAGGCACAAGCACAAGGTCGGCCGAGGCAAGCGTAGCAGCGAGCAGTAGCAGTACCGCGTGTGTGAGCGTCATGTGAGAGAGTGAGAATGTGCACACGCAGAGACTCTTGGCGTTTTCGGACTTCTGCTGTATAAACCAGGTTCGCCTACGCGGTTACATAACTTTACGCGATTGATTGCTATGAGGCAAAAAATAATGGATATGTGGTTGCTTTTCCTTCTCTGCCTGGCACTGCGTGTTCCGGCATGGTCGCGCTGTCGGCAATCGTGCGATCTCGTGTGTCGGGGCGAGGCGACCGAGTGCACAGCGGCGTGCGTCAGCAGCTGCGAAAGCGGCGCTCGCCGCACCGAGGATCCCTACCTCTCACTCGAGTTTGTGACCGCGCTGGACGCGGATGCGAACGAGGTGACGGGCTCGGACTCGCCAAATGCGAACATGTACTTCACAACACGCAACGGCAAGGTTTACCGTTTCGACCCGAGCATGCACCAGATCAACGTGGTGCACACCATCAACCCCCTGCTGCTCGACACGCGCAACAACAAAGGCCTCTACGACATCAAATTCCACGGCCGCTACGACGGGCACACAAACCGCCGCGTCTACCTGCACTACGCCACGCCTTCGGACGAGGAGGGCGTAGATCACTACAACGTGATCGCCGAGTACGAGGTGGTCGATGAGCAGACCAGTGACACCGAGAGCTTCCGCTTCCTACGCACCATCAAGCGCATTCCGCAGCTCAACATGATGCGTAGTGGCGGCTGGCTGGGCACGCATCTACGCAACACCCACGAGGGCGATTGGCTCTACTTTGCCACAGGGGGCAATATCGACGAGAGTGTGGAGGCGGTGCGCGCCGTGCCCTACCTCTCCACAGTGTGGGGCGTGCGACCCGACATCACAGACGGCACTGGAGAGATGGCGAATCGACGCTGGGCCTCGGGCGTCAAGAATCCCATCAGTTGCGATGCGAGCTTCTTCGAGGCAGGCTGGTTCCACTGCCTGCTTGAGGACGCACACGGCGCAGTGCACGTGCAGAAGGTTGAACGTGGCTTCAATTACGGCTCGCCAAACTACGTGCGCGACTGCAAGGGCGAGAACTGCGACAGCGACCGCCCCTCGAAAGCGTCACGCACGGCGCCCCTCACCTCGTTTGTCGCCGACGGCTGTCCAGTGCACTCCCTCCAGCTGTACACAGGCTCCAAGAGCATTGAGTTCAAGCTGGCCAAACTCATGATCCGCTCGTCCTGCTACAGCAGCGCTAGCAACACCTACGCCCCCCTCGAGATTCGCAAGCTTTATTCGGACAAAGTGGGTTGGGACACAGTGGTAGTGCCCACGCGGACGCCCGAGAACTACTTGGTGAACGCCTCGCTTGTGGGTGCCGATCGGCACGATGAACTCTTCGTCTCGGGCTACTCACTGCATGAAGGTCGCTACAATCTGTACCGTGTCAATTTTATCAAGCCGTAATGTGTATGGAATACAATTATTAAAAAAAATGTGAGTATGGAATGCTCTCTGACGCTACGATTTCACAGGGAGGTAGACGGCGCCATCTTCGGCATAGCAGATCGGTTGATGTGCAAGACCGCAGTGGTGGCGCTCGGGAGGACACGTGCAGGCCTGTAGGTGTCTTCGGTGTGTTTCGGGGTGCCGCTCCAGGTGGACCCAGTTGATGCTTTTACGGGCGGCGTTGGGCATAGGGATGCGAGGGGTTGCGCTGCTCATTGTGAGTTTGACTATGTGACTGTACGCCACCGATCGGATCTCCACCGAACGTCATCCGATCGGATTGCATTGAGATCCGATCGGTGGGGGGTAGACTGCATTTGTTGACGATACTTAATGAGTAACACCAAGCGGCAGCGCAAGGCTAAAAATGCGAAACGCCGGGTACCTGACGATCAATCAAAGGCTGCTAAAACTCGCAACAAAATTTTCAGGGAGTTGCGATGCATGATGCACCAGGCAGTCGACGAACAAATCCAGTGCGTTGCAGAGGAGTTTGAACAATACTGCGGGTTCCGCATGCCAGACGAAATAAGGCGTCGCATTCACCAAGAACTTTATCGTCCCCATTCCTATGTACCTACCACGCCATCAGATCAGCACATCGTAACGCCACCGGAGACGAACGTCACTACTTCGCAGGATTACGCATCACTCTATCCGTCTGTATTGCCACTGCAGTCGCATACCATCGAACGCTCTGCGACAACACCATGTGCTGTCGAAGAGTATGCGCTACAGCCCATAGGCACTCATTACATGATGGTTCTTCATTAAACTAAACGGAACCTGCAGCAGAGATGTGCAATTGGAGGCTTTTTTAATACAAAACAGTGTGCTGTGCCATATGCAAACGTCTACCGGGAGTGACGCTTCTTCTTGTGGGACTTTTTGATTGTGAGCTGCGAGGCTAGCCAGAGGACCAGGAACGCGACAGTCGCGTAGAGCAGGTAGGTGGGCGTGTTCTCGGGGATCATACGCCCGATGACGCGCCAGATTAGCACTAGGAGCTCCCAGATGGTGTCGGGTGGCGGACAGACCAGCTCGAACTCTTCGGTTGAGGTGTTCGCGATGGAGGCCTCGGACATGGTTGCGTACACCGGACCCCTACTGCCGAGTGGCAGCCCACTTGATATAAATAGAGGATGTATATTGGTTGAAAAACGGATTGGCCTAGGCTTAGCGGGACGCGCGTTCTCCGTCGCTCAGCAATCGCAATCCTCCCCGAATGGCGTACGCGACCGATGACCCTATGGGCGACCCGAGACTGCTCGTCGACGATGTAGAGGATCTCGCTGCACAATGTGCGATCTGCGGCCTGCGCACAGGTGTCAAAGTGGCCTTCTGCCGCAACTGTGGTGTGCAGACCTGGGTGCACAAGAGCTGCGCAGAGCGGCACGCAGACGAGTTCGCACGCCTACAGTGTACCAACGGCAACGCTGCGTGTACCGCACGTTACGATGTAATGTACACGAATTTGGATCTCTCCACGGCTGCGTCGGCAAGCATGTCGGCCACGTTTGCGCGCTGTGTGCCACAACGGCGCTGGGGCCGCACGCACAGCTGTCTCGTCACCAAACCGGTGCTGGCCTCGCTACTCTCCACGGTGGCCCTGACGCTGCTCATCGGCATCTGTATGCTGGATCTGGACACACTCGTTCCGCTAGAGATCGCACACACCGTGGCGCTGGCGTTAGGCATGCTGCCTTGGTTTATCTATCCGCGCGATGTTCGCGGCTACGTCACAATCTACAAGTCGATGCGCGGCGCGCAGGCCGAACTGGTACTGGAGATGGCAGTCACCGTGCTGCACGCGATTGCGAGCACTCTCGTGCTGGTTGTGCTGAAGCGTATCAAGGCTCTGGACTACACCTTCGCAATCTGGGTGGGCGTTGCCTGTGTAGGCGTTCTGCTGCCCATTGACTGTTTCCTCCTGCTCGCGAAGCGTCGCATACACGAGAATCTACACGACGTGCCCATGCGACTTGTGCGCGCCGATGCCTCACAGTAGTGGGGGTGGGATGGAAAACTAACTCTGGCTAAAAAATTGTACTTTTGTTAAAACACTCGCCGCACCGTCATCTCGTTTGCGCGTGCGCGGAGTGGAGAGAGATCCGATCGGATTTATCGAGTCCCGATCGGATGGCAGGCGACGTCACCAGCAACACCCTCATATTTATACCTTCGGAAGGTATCAAGTGAGTAGGATCGGTCTCGATGGAAGATGCAGTTGAGTCTTTTCTCAACGGGTCTTCCGAGATGCACCGCAAATTACAGACCGTCCTGCGGCGGCACACGTCGCCCCGGGGTCCCGACTATCAACTGAGACACTTCTGCAGGCAGCTTGTGTCGCAGAATCCACTTCGCCTCGACACCTCTGTGCACGGCGCGTTCTGGGACGTGTACCTCCAGGTGTCGATGGGCATGGAGAATCCATATGGCAACTTTAGAATTGACGTCAACAACAACGAACGGCTACTGCGGACCGACCACGCCGATGCACTCCTCTGCATTCTTGTAACCCTGCTTTCGGACACGTTCACGCAGCGCCTCACATCGTGTCGTGGGCTCCCGCAGCACATCCTCATAGCGTTCCTCAGACAGGATGGCTTTCGCGCACTGCTCATGGATCGCGTGCTGATGTCGTGCGAGGATCGAATTAACTTGCACGAGCTTCGGGCGACAAATGCGATTGGTGTGGAGCTCTATGACGACCTTATGGACAGCGTGTTTGTCGACCGGTTCGACAGTCCCTACGACACGCCTGAGCCCGAGCTTGAGTGGCACGCCGACGCGCAGATGGACGCAGACGTGCCACTGCCCGAGCTGCCAACGCGTCGACCTAGCAACTCATTCACGCTCGAATTTCCACACGAGAGAGTAGCAGAGCTTGCAACGCTCTATCAGCGTCTGAGCGCCGGCGTGGCGCAAGTGCGAGACCGGGTGGAAACTGAGCTACGTGAGCGCCACGGTGCCCAGTGCCGCTGTGTACACCACGTCTACGACACGCGTGCACTGTACTCGCTAGCGCACGCGCTGGTTACGCAAAGTGTAGACGCGAAAACACTCGGCAAGCCCCAATTTCAAGCACTGCTCAACACGGCGCCGAGCCTCTGGGAGGCCGTGATCCCGACCGTGGACACGTACCGGCGCTATCGCGTTAACGTGACATTCGAGGAGCAATTCACGCGAGAGGTTCTCGCACGACAGATGGTGACTGACCGCATGATAACCAGTGTCCGCGCGCGCTACAGCAAAGGGCATAGCACGATAGTGTCGATTGGCTGCTGTGCGGTGGCGGTGCTGCTCGCCGAGCTCGAGGCGCAGTACCTGTCGGTGTACCAGGGTGCCAAGCTTCGCGCCTTTTTTGCCGGTCGTTCGCGGGATCAGTTCGTCGCATTCTCGTTCTCGAAGGATATCTCGTGCTACGCGCTTCTCACCGCGCTAGAGGCACTGCGGAGTGAATTTGGAGCCACCTGGCCCGAGCTCTTTGACTACTGCGTTGTAAGCAATCAAATCAGTACGTACTGCGTGATAAGGCCAGTGCACATGAGCTGTCTGCGGTTGCTTGCGTGCATTACCGCCGATGCCAAAACTGCGAGCATCATGCTTCCCGCCATAGTGCGCGCCGCGTTCAAGCCCGTTCGCTGCACGGATGGCACCTATATGGATGTGGCATACTATTGCCTAATGCGTGGCCTTGAGGCGTTGCTGCGCAAGCGACTGGGGCGGACAGCGGTCGAGCCGCCGAAACACGGAACGGGCGCTTTAGGCTTGCAATCGCTGCGCAATCTCCTGGTGGTGCTGCGCGGAGTCCCTCTCGATGACTACGAACACATCCTGCGTACCTATGTTTTGCGCTCACAGGTTGTCCTTATCACGTCTCAGGCGTGCAAGCTGTTGCTGCCTCGGGTCGACGAGGAGGCGGAGTTCTTCCAGCGCGCGCGAGTACGACTGAGGAAGGCGAATACAAGCCAGGCCAGCGCATTTACCTTGCATTCGAGAGCCGATTGCGCACGAGTGCAGCGAGCGAACATAGATGAATTCTATGCGACACTGTGTGACAAGCACGCCGACGGCAAGAGTGTGATTGAAATTCTGCGAGGTGTCTCGGTACGGAATACAGCCAACAGCGTGCCGCTGAAGCGGTGTGCATCGTTTGGAGGGCGCGCGTGGACGGCCCTCAAGAGTGCCCCGACTGTTGATGTCACGCCGGAGACTCGACGCCATATAGATGCACTGCACAGCGAGTGTGGCGCGATTTTGGAGCAGCTCGATGAAACTCGCGTGTGCGCAGAGCTCCAGGACGCGCTTGCACATGGCACTCTGCAGCGCGGGTATGCTGCAGTCGACTGGAGGAACGGGTTGCAGCATACCGATATACTCTCGCTGCTGCAGCTTGTGGAGCACATACAGCTGCATCACTACACCGAAAGTGCGTTTAACCCGTTCTCGCTATCAGACGACATCATGAACGCGGAATTCTCACTGCTGCAGCTCAGCGGAATCGATTTGCGTCTAAACTTCGAGTTTAGCTTTGTCCTGCCCTTTGAAGCGCACCGTACCGCCGCCTGGAGCCGCACAGATGGCATGGCTGTGCACACTGATGACACAATGCTCGAAAGCTCGGAAGCGGTGCTGGACACGCTGTGCCAGTTTCCACAGGAGTGGGCTGTATCCGAGAGCGTGGCCTCGAGTACGCGAGAGTACGTCGACATTTTGCGCAAACTTCGCACATCCTAGATGCAACCATCGCACGCACATATCACACACACACACACACACAGACTCGCATACGACAATCCCATTCCACACGTCCCTACACAATCACTC
>Ga0307376_10005040_pt1 | contig 11980 bp, 8 predicted proteins | sample TR2MG_FD_202536 | JGI IMG/M metagenome (GOLD analysis project Ga0307376, IMG submission 202536) | Soil microbial communities from Risofladan, Vaasa, Finland - TR-2 | ecosystem: Environmental > Terrestrial > Soil > Coastal area > Acid sulfate soil | place: Finland: Risofladan, Vaasa | collected... | reverse complement strand
AACTGGCAGGTCCGCAGCGCGGTCACCAGCAGTGAGGCGGATGCCAAAGACACGGCGGGTGGCGCGACTGTCGCTGCGGGGGTGTCGTCACTGTCCGCCATCAAACTACCGTTTGGCGTTATATACGTCTTCAATAACGTCAACTATATTAGATACCTGGAAGGCGGTAGCTCTAAGCAGACCAACAATCTGCCTGGTGGCATCGTCGCTATTTCCGTCGCTGAAGTTGAGAGTCAATTCGCATAATGGGACACGCCGCCGACAGTCAGACTATCCGAAACCGCTTCAATACGATGTGGCCGGTTGAGCAGCCATCTGTACCTTTGTCTTTCGCGGATGTAGACTACAATCCTGTCAAAGGTCAAGCCTGGGTTCGTCTCAGCGTCGTACCAGGAGAACAGCGTCAAGTTGGCCTAGGCAGAATTCGAAGGTTTCGCCGGATCGGAATCGTTTCGGTACAAATCTTCACCCCCGCGGGAAGCGGGGACGGGCTCGCAAAGGAACTCGCCGACAGCGTGGCGACAATCTTTATGGGCCGCACAGTAAATGGCGTCATATTCCGGGGAACGGGGCTTGACAGAGTTGGCGTGGACGGTGCGTGGGCAGTTTGGCTCGCGAGCACACCGTATCAGGCCGATGATTGTATACCAATTTCTTCATAGAGGATTTGACCAATGAGTGATTCCAGTAGCGTTCAGCTATATTACGTGGAGGAGACGACTTGGGGTGAAATTCCAGCTGGCCCTCCCACGCTGAACGAATTCCGCTTCACGAACGAGTCCCTCACGCAAACGACTGAAACCGCCGTCAGCGAAGAGATTCGCAGTGACCGACAAGTTTCAGACATCATCCGTACCGCGGTATCAGCAGCTGGCGACGTCGGAATCGAATTCAGTTTCGCTTCCCATGACGACCTCCTGCAGGGTGTCCTCTACGACAACTTTTCAACGGAGATCAACGAGACCGCAGTCAACGCGGACTTCACGGCCAGCTCGCCTGGACCGGGTTCATTCCAACTGACTGACTCCCCAATTCCCGCATGGTTCGCCAACATAGTCGTTGGGCAGTTCTTGCGGATCACGGGGTCAGGAAACTCGCCAACCAACGACGACTTCTACAAGGTATCGTTCGTTGACGCGGCTACCGGTTTGATCCTGTTCACCGATGCCCCCGCTTCCAACGAAGTAGCAGGCTCCTTCAACGTCCGTGGCCAGCAGATCAAGAACGGTGTAACTCGCAAGAGCTTCACGCTTGAGAAGTGGTACAGCGACGTGGTCGTCAACGACTCGCCAGAGACAGGCGTCTACCAGTACTTCACGGGTATGCGCGCGGGCAATATCAATCTCACCATCGCTCCAGGCTCTATCATCAACGGCTCCATGTCGTTTGAAGGCAAGCAGGGATTCAGCGCTGGCGCAACGGTTGGTGACGGTAGCCCAGCAGCAGTTTCTGCGAACGACGTCATGAGCGCCGTGGACAACATCACGGACATCAAGATCAATGGCGTTGAAGACCCCAACTGTTCGTTCACGAGCGTTGAGTTCACGGTTGAAAACAACCTGCGAGCGCAACCTTGTATCGGCCAGCTGGCTAATCAAGGCATCGGACTTGGTCGCACCAACGTCACCGGAAACATTGAAGCCTATCTGCTCGATCGGACCTTCTTCGAGAAGTATCTGAACTTCGAGACGGTAGCCATCAGCTTCCGCGCCACGCTCGGCGGCAATTCGTACCTGTTCGACTTCCCAGCTGTGAAATTCACCACAGGTGAAGCTCCAACATCAGGGAATGACGCAGACGTATTGGTCAACGTCGAGTTCACCGCCAAACGGGATCCAGTCAGTGGCTACATGATAGCCATCAACAAGTTCCCAGCAGGTACCGCATAACCAGCCACCACAGGAAGTAAGCCACCATGAAAATTAGTCGATTCGCAACGGACCTCGGACTTGAGGAAGACGGCGTCTGGATGGACATCGGCGACGGTGCTTCGCTGAAGGTAGCGCGGGTGGGAAACCCTCGCTATCGGAAGCGCATCGCGCAGCTGACCAAGCCATACAAGCGCCAGATCCGCAGTGACACCCTCCCAGAAGATCTCAGTGATGAGCTCGTGTTGAAAGCATTCAGCGAGACCATCCTGCTTGATTGGAAGGGTATCGAGGATGACAAAGGCAAGGCAATCAAGTACAGCCAGGAAGCGGCCTACAAGCTGCTCAGTGGTCTACGTGATTTCCGGTCCCTTGTCGCTGAAATAGCGATGGAGCAAGAAGCGTTTCGGGCTGAAGAGGCCGAAGCCGAGGGAAAATCCTAACGGGGCTTCTGGAGTGGGACCTTCAATTCGGTCCTTCTATAGATAAGCTCCTGGCGCTTCAGGAGGCGGGGAAACCAGTCCCCGCCCTTGATCGTCGGCCGGAAGTTCCCGAAGATTTGATGTGGGTATGGGAAGCCTATGCAGAGTTCTCAGCCAGCCGCGTTTGGAGCATGGGACAGCCTTATCCAATCGCCTTAACTGAGATCATGGCCTACTCTACGCTGAAGGGATACTCGCGCGACGAGACCGAAGAACTGCTACAGTTTATGAGATTGTTGGACGATGTCTATTTCAAGCATGTAACGGAGAAAGCGAAGAGAGATGGCCGCAGTACTAGAAGTCGCAGTTGATGGTAGGAAGGCCTCTTCCGGATCCAATGTCGTTGTCCGTTCGTTGGAGCGGATGCGGGGCGCGGCAGCCAAGACTGACCAGCAATTCAAGAAGAATACCAAGACCCAAGGCGAAGCTGCAAAGAGCGCCAGCACCCTCGGGCGCGCCCTCAAAGGCGTCGCGGTGTTGCTGGTTGCCCGCAAGCTGATTCAATATGCGGACGGTTGGACGCAGGTTCGCAACCGACTTCGCCTAGCTACTTCGTCGACCGAAGAACTCAACGCAGTCACCGAACGAGTATTCGCTATATCGCAGAAGTCTCGAATCGGGCTGGGAAGTACCGCCGAACTCTATCAACGTTTGGCTCGGTCAGCGCAGCAACTAGGCATCAGCACTGAGCGAACGCTAGGCGTCACCGAAACCATTTCAAAAGCCATTACTCTATCTGGCGTCTCCGCCGACTCAGCCAATGCTGCTATTGTTCAGTTTGGCCAAGGTCTTGCGGCAGGCGCCCTCCGAGGTGATGAGCTCCGCTCTGTGCTGGAGCAGACTCCCAGACTTGCACAGGCATTGGCGGACGGGTTGGGAGTCCCTATCGGTCAGCTTCGCAAGCTCGGCGAAGCAGGCGAGTTGGTGTCGGCTTCCCTGATAGACGCGCTTGAAGGCCAAGCGGCGAAGATCGACGCCGAGTTCGCCACGCTCGGGCCTACTATCGGTCAGGCGTTCACGGTCCTCGGTAACTCACTGACGCGAACCATCGGTATCTTCTCCACAGCTACAGGAGCGGCGGGCGGATTCGCGGGCATCATAATCAAGCTGGCTGACTTCATATCAGGCCCCGGGCTGGAAGGCATTTTGTCATTCGGCGATGTTCTTGCAGTCACTTTCCGTGAATTGTCGAGCGTTGGCGACCTGATTGTTGGCTCCTTTGAGAGCATCGGCATTGACATTGGTCCGCTGCTCGGCGACATTGGTCGCGCCATACTTCGTCTGCCATTGACTCTGATCAGCGCCTTCAAAAGGATCTTGGTGGAGTTTGGTGGCTTCCTCTTGCGATCCAAGAACAAGTTTCAAATCGCAGTCAATGAAATCCGCGGCGTGTTCAACGTGCTGACGGGAGATGAAGAAGAGATTGATCAGTTGGCTATGGAACGCGCCCAACTAGGGCTTGATAGTTTACGGCTGGAAAAGGAACTGGCTGACGTCCGACTTACTTTGGCCGAGGATCAAATAGCCATCGAAAATGAACTGACGAAAGCCGTGCAAGATCGAATTCAAGCTCGGCTTGATGCCGCCAACGCTGACCTCACTAAAGAAGGCGCAGGGGCAGGCGGGCCATCGCAGAAAGACATTGATGCGGCCAAGAAGCTAGACGAGCAGTTGGCGAAGCTAGGTGCGACGCTGACGGAATCCGTGCAGACACCTCTCGAGACTTACACGGCATCGACAAAAGAATATCTCCAGCTGCTCAACGCGGGCAAGATCACTCAGGAAACGTATAATCGCGCCGTCCTTGAAGCCGCCACTGAATATCGTGATGGACTGCCCGCTGTCGAGCTCTACAACGATCAACTGGAAGAAGGCAAGCGGATATATGAAGAAACTCTCACACCGCAGGAAGCCTATCGGGACAGCATACTCAACCTGAACACGCTGCTGGCTGCTGGTGCGATCACGCAGGAAACCTTTGGACGCGCAGTCAAGGCGTCGCAAGAAGAACTCATCGAAGCGGTCAATGCCAACGACGGCTTCGCGAAATTCATGGAGCAGATCAGCATTCAAGCCGCGCGCAATATCCAGAGCGCCTTTGCGGATTTCTTGTTTGATCCATTCTCTGACGGTCTTGACGGATTGGTGCGCGGTTTCGCAGACACCCTCCGACGGATGCTGAGTGAGGCTCTATCGGCTCAAGTATTCAAGTTCTTGAGCCAACAGTTGGCGTCTCTCGGCGGCGGAGCGACCGGAGGGTTTGGTGGCTTCCTCTCTTCAGTTGCAGGCGCCTTTGGCGGAGCATTCGCTGACGGTGGTGATTTCGCCGCCGGGAGACCCATTCTAGTAGGAGAGAAAGGGCCGGAGGTTATCACTCCACGACAGCCGGGCACCGTCGTTCCGAACGGTATGGGTCAGTCAGCTGCGCCACAAGTCAGCGTCGGCGGCCCGACAATCGTGAACACGCTTGAGGACTCTGCCATCGTCAGTGCATTCAATCGGGGTGGCGGCGGTACAGTCGTGCTCAATAACATGACTGAAAACCAAGCCGCCTACCGTAACGCATTAGGGATCTAGATATGCCTTTCATTGAACAACAGCTCGTCGCCGATGGCGTAACCACAGAAGGCCGTCACATTGTGACAGAAGCGGTACACGCTGCGATCACCGCAGCGGCTGGGCATGTATCGTCAATCACCGCGACAATCACATCGCCGCAGAGCAGCGGTTACGCGGTGGGCGACCTATTTAGGCTGAACACTGGCACGCCGGTGGTCGTCAACGGCACGAGCTTTCATGCCACCGGACGAGTAACAGCGCTCACATCGCCCGAGGCGGGGGGACAAGTCGCTGCCGTTGAAATCGTATCGTGGGGCGCATATACCGCCTTCACTTATCCGAGCCCGCTCAACAGTCCCGAAAACGTCATCCAGGGGGTGCCGACAGTAACGCTGACCGGTGCAGGTGATGATGGATTACTTGTGGATATCACAACGGATACTCCAAAATGGACCAGCGATTCCTACGTTCAAGACAGCCCTCTGACTCAAATTGACTGGCTGACTACGTCCATCAAATCCAGCAATGCCCCAACGATTGGCTTGCGTTCAGAATTGAACGGTGTGAACGACGGTATTCGACTTACGATGGGCTCGTCGTATTCGGGCATCCTGCCTTGGAATACGCAACCAGGGTCACCTCCGACGAACACGTTCTACATGGGGGTGTCAAATCAGAACCCGAAGATCTACATTTCTACCACCGAACGTCGTGTCAACCTCCTAGTGACAGACGGCACCAATCGTCAGTACGGCGGCATGGGACTTTTCATTCCTTACACGGACGTGGCGAGCAACTATCCTTTCCCAGCCATCATCCATGGCCAGGCAGTGACAGTTCGAGCCTTTTCAGAAATATGGGGAACGTCAAATCGAGGCATCGCGCACCCGATAGATTTCAGCGCGCTAGGTTGCTATCAATACCGCAACAACCTGTCGTCTGAGTGGTTCGGCATAACGGCCGCCAATGGCGTAGGGACGCAGGTATGCCGCGCGCTGATATGGCCAGCTGGAGGAACAGAATCGGCGTATTCATTCGTCTTTGCGCCAGTCCCTACAGGCTCCAACGCAACCGCCGGCAACATGGATCCGTTCACGTCCAGCGCGCCGTTAGGCAACCTCGACGAAGACGACTTCTTCCAGACAGACGCATCTTCGGGTGGACCTCAAGGACCTGCGCCACTCGGACTGAATAACCAGATGCACTACACGGTGGAGGTTCAAATCATTGCGAACCTTGTGAACGACGTGCAAATGATTGGTCTGGTAGACGGCTGGGAGGCGGTTCACGGTCGGGGCCTCAATAACTTCGACGAAATTCAGAATCAAAACGGACGACGATATGTCGTGTTTGATGACACTCTTTCAGGCACCCTGTATCGCTGGACCGCAATGGAGATGGTTTAATGCCTTATGATAGTCAGACAGGCGGGTTCACTGGCAACACGAACGTCGCAACCTTCATAGACGAGGTCGTCGTACCTTTCATGATCCTTGCGAAAGGCAGTGGCGGCTTAGGGTGGATATCACAGACTCCAGTGGGGTCTCCTACACGGGGTAAGGGCTCCACTCCCAACTTCGAGTTCATTCTATCTCGCGGAGGTGTTGGAAGCGAAGCGCCACCCTACTGGATGTGCCAGACGACGGCGAAGTCTCTGTTCATCTACAGCGGCGATGGTGTGAACGTTGATCAGGAGTCTTTCGATCAGCCTGGCAACCCGATGAACGAGCCAGCCACTGACCCGGTGACCGATCCAGCCGACACTTTCGCTCTATACCGGTGCCTGATGCTCAACACGGTTGTTGGATCTTACGACGGCTACTGGCTATTTGGCGGTGATACGGGGCAGTACTGCCACGTGGTTCTGAAAGTGAGCGCGAGAGAATATCGCCATTTTCATGTGGGACTTCTCGACGGATTCGATCCAGACTTCCCTGTGAACAGTCAATATCTGACATGCCATCGCTGGGCATTTCTAGCTCCAGATTTCCTTCGTGCCACGTCCAACCCCACCTACAGTGCGGCACAGGATTACGAGCATCAGCCATACCACCCCAGCCATTTCCCACCGTTCAGAAACAACGGACAGTCAAACATCACCTTCACCGGTGGCTTCAATGGCGATGTCCGGTCCGTGAGCATGATGTGCCACGTCCCAGGAGGCTACGGTACGCTCGGATACGAATGGTGGCTAATGACGGGACGAACGCAGGTACCCGCAACCGCATCAGTAGGCCGCGCTCGTAACAGCAGCGGCAACTCGGACGGAATAACAGCTCTGACTAAGACCATTGGTGATGTGAACGCCAGTAGCGATGCGGTGGAGTTCGGATGTGGATTCGTGTCTGGATATGACAAGACATTCGGGACCATTCCATTCCAGTGTGATCCGACGTTCACCACCGACGGTATTCCACTGATTCCAATCACCGTGTCACTGGCGTCCGACTTTGAGTCGGCCATACGATGGGCACCGGTTGCGCAGGTTCCAGACGTCTTTCGTGTCAACATGAAGAGCCTGGATGCCGAGCAGGAGTTTACCATTGGTCCTGACACCTACATCGCCTTCCCGATCATCAATAAGGACGCCAACAACACTATAGAAGGTGAAGGATATTCGGGATTCGAGGGTCTCGCGTATAAGAAAATCACCGCCAATGCGACTTAAATCATGGCCGTTAGAGCGACTACTCAATTTGGCATTCTCCGGTACGACCCGGGGAATCCCGAGTTTCCGACGTTACCTGATGGCGTAACCAGCGGTCACCTGATATCGTTCAACCGTGGCGCCAGCTTGTCCGCTCGACCGAAGGACCGGTCAGTGGGAAGGCGCTATGGAGCCGCCCCCGGAGTCGATAGGCAACGATTCGGTGGTTGGCAGATAGGTAAGACCTGGGTCAATCCTTCCATCGTAGACTTTGGTGTCATCCCAAGCCCAGTGCAACGAACGGTCAGCCTCTACAACACTAGAAAGACCCCTGTGGAGGTCACGGCTTTTTCGGTTACATCAGGGTCGGGTGTCACGATTGTATCGCCGGCACTGCCACTGACTCTGGAATCGTTTGACGGTTTCACATTCACTATCGAAGCCGCGCTGACTGGAGACGACTCCTTTGATGAGTTTGCGGTGTTCACGACGTCCGAAGGTGATGCGGTTTTTCGCATTATCGGTCGCCGCGTGTTCACAATCAACGTCGTGCCCGAACGTCCCATCAACGAATCGCTTCGTTTCAAGACGGATATCATTCGCTCCAGCAACGCCAAAGAAAAAGCCTACAGCCTGCTTCAATCTCCGAACTCGGTCGTCGATTACCGCGTCAAGTTCACCGACGATTTGCAGCGCATTCGCTTCAAGAACAATTTCGCGGCCGGCGCATCAGCGCTGGTGGTGGCTGCGCAGAAGTGGTACGAGGCTCGCAAACTCACAGCCGCCGCGCTCAGTGCAGATACCGTGTTGAATGTTTCGACGCTGAACGCCAGCTTCAAGGTTGGCGGTACGATTTCTTGCGTCACTCCTGACAACGTGGTGGCGGCCGCGCAGGTGAGCGAGCTGACTTCTTCGACGCTGACATTGGGGTCCGCTATAGGCACTGACCTGCCGCTTGGAACGCACATCATGCCAGTTGGCTTGGGATACATAAGCCAATTCCCGAGGTATAAGACCTATCGTGTCAATCTGGAGGAAGCTGATTATGAAGTGACCTTCAATCAGGAGGCGGATCAGTCCGCTCTGGATGGTATGTTTCCATTGCTCACTGACATCTTGTCGCCCGCAACGTCTACTCCGGTACTGGAATTCTGCAATGAGCAGAACATCCAAAGCAGCCAGCTTGACCGGGATGAAGACATTCTGGACTCTCAGCTGTCAAATCGTCTTGCTTTCAATGTTTTCACGTATGGCGACGATGTGTCCGACTTCCGCCTGACGCTAGAGAGCGAAGAAGAGATATGGAAGTGGAGGCAGTTCTTCCACCACCTGAAAGGATCATATCGCGATTTCTACGTTCCGACGTTCAGAAATGACATCCCCGGAGTGAGCACGTCTACTGGAAACACGTTCGTCAGCCCGGACACAGATCTCTTCTTGTTGTTCGGAGATCCTCCAAACGACCGCCGCGCAGCGATTCGCCTTCTGTACCCAGATGGCACGATCCTGTATCGTAACATCACGACGGTGCTGGACCTCGGCGCAACCGAGCAGATCACTGTAGACGACAACACCGTCACTGGAACGCCGATAATCTCTTACCTCCAGCGGGCACGAATACTCGGCGATACCGTCAACTTTGAATTTGAACGCCCCGATGAAGCAGTCATGAAGTTCAAATACCGGACCATAGAAAAATGACGTTTGAAGCCTACGAAACAAGCGCGCTCAGCGAACCGATTGAATTCTTAACGCTGAAGAATGGGCCCGCCATTTGGCACTACACCAATTCCAATATCAATCAAATCATCGGAGCGCGGACATTCGTGCCGCTGGCTTACACGCGCAATGATCCGACGTTCAGCAAAGACACCACGGACGGGCAAATCAAGCTGAAGATACCGTCCTCCTTACCAATCGTTCAGTTCTACGAAACCATACCGTCAAGCGACATATCGACGCTGACGATAGAGCGACAGAACAGAAATGACCCCGACGCGGGGGTGCAAATCTTCTGGAAGGGGCAGGTCGCAAGCGTACAAAGGCAAGGCAAGTTCGCGACAATTCTTGCGGTGCCGCTGACAGGCATTTCGTCACAGGTTCCACGGTACACTTATTCGGGTCTATGCAATTGGTTTCTGTTTCAGGATCGCTGCGGCCTAGCCCGGGCGAGTTACAATCACACTGGACCCGTTGTTACAATCGGAAGCGATCCCGCAATCATCACAGTGACTGGCCTTCGCACTCAAGCCCAAGCGCTCGCCGACGGCAATTCACCGAACCAGCTTTCAGCGCAGGAGATCGACGACTATTGGCTGGGCGGCTATGTTACAAACGCGGACGGGGAGAAGAGGGCAGTCTACGCTACTGACGTTGATGGAGTGCCAGATCGAATCCGTATGCTCCAGCCCTTCCGTAATTTGAGCACCAGCGACACAGTTATCGTGTATGCTGGATGCACTAAGACGCGCGACATCTGCGATAGGAAGTTCAACAACTCGCTCAACCATGGCGGGTTTCCTGACATCCCGGTTGTCAATCCATTCACCACTGAGCTTCCGCCGGGCACCGCTGCCGCCGAGAAGAAAGTCTGGTTCGGGAATTAGATTATGTGGATGACACTTTTCCTGTGGGCCGTATCTTTCCTCATCAGCGATTACTTTCGCCCACGGCTGCCCGAACAAGATCCTAGCGGGGCAGGCGACTTCCAAGCTCCAACAGCGACTGAAGGGCGAAAGGTGCCGCAGATTGTTGGCGGCACTGTCAAGGTCCTAGGGCCGAACACGCTTTATTCAGGCGACTGGGAAGCGGAGCCCGTTACAGTTGAGACCGGTATTGTCTTCAAAGAAGATGAAACCGTGGGCTATCTGTACCGCATAGGGCTGGCTCTTGGGCAGTTCCAAGGCGAAGCTGCCGGTATGACAGCTATCTTCATGGGCGACGACAAGATTTGGGACTATGTGGACGACAACGGCGGTGTCCCGGGGCTCGTGGCTGACATCAACCTTCCGGACTTGTTCGGGGGCGAGACTAAAGGCGGTGGCTTCGTCGGCCGTGTACGCGCATTCAACGGCGCTTCAGGGCAACCCGTTTCCAGCTACCTACTCAGCAAGAATCCTCTCCAGTCAGCCTGGCCTAGTTTCTGCTATGTGGTCATCACTGACTTCGCGGAGACTGCTGGCGCGGAGATTGGTGAGTCCAATGCCTTGCGTGATATCCGCGTTGAATGGCAGACGTACGATACGGTCGCGAACGGCGGCTTAGGTGATAATCTATCACTTGGAAATGACCACCATATTATCGGTCGTGATTACAATCCCATCTGTGCCGCAATCAATGTCGTTACCAATCCCGACTACGGGCTGTCGCTAGGCGAAATCAATTATACCAACTTTCAGGCGGCTGCTGAAACGTGCTGGAATGAAGGTATTGGTTACTCCAACATCATCGACAACGAAGTAGAAGCCAAGGCAGTACTGAACGAAATCGAGAAGCATATCGACGGCTATTTCGGCACCAACCCGACGACGGGGCTCCTCGAGGTGACCCTCGCGCGGCAGGGATATACGCCGGCGGCGGAGTTCCAGGCGACCGAAGATAACATCAAAGACATCATCGACTATGCCAAGCCTGAGTGGCCGCAGACAAAGAACGAAGTCAAGATACGATTCATCAATCGTGAAAAGAACTACAACGACGACCACGCCGTGGCGCAGGATATGGCAGGGCGACTGATAACCGGACGCCCGCAATCAATCACTATTCGCTTCCCCGGACTCCGCACCGCAGCGGCAGCCAACGCTGTGGTGGCGCGAGTGTCACGCACATACTTCTGGCCGCTTGCGAAGTTCGGGCTGGAGATGGATCGCACTGCCTACGCCGTTCGCCCTGGTGACGTTGTGATGGTGACGCACCCGGATATCGCTGCCGTCGATCTGCCCACTCGCTGTACGCGCATCTCCGTAGGCGATCCTGTCAAGCAGACGATTCGAGTGGATGTCGTTCAAGACGTATTTGGAGCCGAGCTTGGCACTCAGTCAGCCCCGGTCCCTAGCGGCCATGTACCGCCAACCAGTACCCCGGTTGTCATTGGTGTTCATTATGCCACAATGGCACCGCGATGGTTGATGGAGATCAACTCCGTCACCCTCGAGCCGCGCTTACTCTTCCTCGTTGGTCGTGATAACCCGAACACCGCCTACTCACTGGGCTACGAAACAAGAGCGGCCTTTGGCTCAGGCGCCTACTCTAATATCTTCGCGCCCGGCGGCCCTATCACTCCATTCACGCGATACGGCGTCCTTACATCGCCGTTGATTCAGCTGAATTCCGCAGCCGTGAACAACGCCACCACCAGTGACGTCCTAGGTGGCGGCTTTGACGTTGACGGCCCGAACCTGTCTAGCACGGTTGGGTCTTACTCA
>Ga0307376_10005039_pt1 | contig 11981 bp, 8 predicted proteins | sample TR2MG_FD_202536 | JGI IMG/M metagenome (GOLD analysis project Ga0307376, IMG submission 202536) | Soil microbial communities from Risofladan, Vaasa, Finland - TR-2 | ecosystem: Environmental > Terrestrial > Soil > Coastal area > Acid sulfate soil | place: Finland: Risofladan, Vaasa | collected... | reverse complement strand
CTGCCGTTTTCACCTTTGCTATGAAGGAGTGACCTGTTCTGATACACCTCCATAAACCTGACAGAAAAATCTTCAGGCGAATCATAAACATAGGAAATACCTGAATCAGTATCATCAATTACCCTTTTTATACTGATGCAGTTGCTGGCCAGCACCGGTATTCCGGCGGCCATATACTCAAAAAGCTTGTTGGGAGATGAGTTATCAGACTGAACAGATCTGACGTGGGGCAAAACAGCAAGGTCAGATTGACTTATAAGACTTTCTGCCTCATGTTTTGCAACTTTACCCCTGAATGACACCTGCGAGTTAAGTCCAAGCTCATCCGTCAGTATTTTTAATTCTTTGACATATCTGCCATCTCCTGCAATGGTGAGGTGCCACGCTAATCTGCTGCCAAGAAGCGATAATCCCTTAATGACATACTGAAGGCCCCGGTGTCTCGTAATGCCGCCAACATAGATCAGTTTAAAAATTTCAGACTTGCCGGGGAAACTGCCTGTAACTGTTGAAACCAGGGGTGTATTTTCAAGTATTATGATTTTATCAGGCACGGCCCCAATCCGGATTAACCTCTCCTTCATCTCGGCCACAACGGTAATAACTTTGTCAGCCTGGCTGACAGACTCTTTTTCATACCGCCGCCACTGGCTGGTTGAAGATAATAGTCTGCCTGCAAGAGATTTAGTATGCTGTGAAACATCCAGAAAGTCAGGCCAGTTCTCATGAAGATCGAGAACTAATCCGGCATTATACTGCTCTTTTATCATGAAGCCTACCCTTGCCAGTGGCAGATCATGAACATGCACCACATTAGCTTTATGAACCTTCATGACGGAATTAATATATGACATCCAGAAGTTAAAGTAAAATGGAAACTTCAAGGCCCCCACACTGGCTTTCCGTATTATTGAAGGCATCTTCTTCCTGAAAAGTATGCAATCTTCCCTTTCAACTTTATAAGGAGCATCTTCCGCCGTTACTGCTGCTACTATTAATTTGTGACCCGCTTCATGCAATGAATACACCTCTTTCTGAACTCTGAAGTCCGAGAGGTAATCATTTTCAAGAAGCATCAGGATGGTCATCAACGAAACTTAAATTATCAGATTAATATATATGTTATTTGCCTGAAAGTCACATTCTCAATGAGTGTTTCCATATATGAAATTGCTGAGATTGTTCGTCAGGGCACGCCTCGAATACTCGGCATGGAAGTCGGCCCGGACAATAGTGCGTCCCGAAGCAATTTTAAGAATAAAGTTCCGGATCCCATCCTGATTGTCATAACCAAATATTCCCTGGTATCCGCATCTTGCAAGCAGATGAGCTGCATCTCCGTCAACAGGTCCGATGAACAATACTGGTTTGCCACTTGCCATATATTCAAAAAGTTTCCCGGTGATAATTGATTTCCCTGACGGATGGTCTGGTATGATCATAAGCAACAATGATGAGCTCATCATATGTTTTATTGCCACAGGGTGATCTGAATAAGGGATAAATTCAGAGATACAACCTTCTGTTTCGGCGATGATCATTGCACGAACCGACTCCTGAATGCTGCCGACAAATCTGAGATGAACTGGCTTTTCACCTGCGTTTAATCCCTTAATAGCCTTGAGAAAACCGTCTACAGGGTATACCTCGGAGAGTGTTCCCACATATGTTATTGTAAGGGCATCAGGCTGTGTGGAGGCAATTCCCTCAAAGTCTTCTTCATCAAAACCATTTGGGATAACATGGATCTTATCTTCAATATCAGGCACTTTGTCAGCAAAAAGGGAAGCAAGGGAGTTACCCACAGTAAGGATTCCGTCAGCTCTTTTCAGAACGCTCTTTTCCATTGCCCTGTCAACCATCTTTGCCAGGAAAGTGGGATGGAACATCTCATAATAGTAAATATCGGTCCATGGATCGCGGAGGTCTGCTACCCACCTTATTTGAGGGAATTTGTGCTTAAGCTTTAGCCCTATAAGTTGTGTTGAGTGGGGTGGACTTGTAGTAATTACGTGGCCGATATTCTCTGTTTTTATCAGCTCACAGGCTTTCCTGAATGCATATTTGTTCCACCCTTTCCTCGGGTCCGGAATAAAGAAATTACCTCTAAGGAACCGGCTTATTGCGCTCTTTATTCCTTTATTGGATTCTGAAGCGAATCCGGCAGAGGGTATCTTTGACTGATCTTTACTGTAGAGCGAAAAATAGTTTGTAGCCCTTGTTCTGTGCACTTCAACATCAAGGGGAATATCACCGTATAGCGAGGTGTCTTTGACGGGGTAGGCGGCATTTTCCGGGTTGACAGTAAGCACCACAGGCAGCCATCCCGAAGCAGGAAGATATTTTGTAAATTTCAGCCACCGCTGGACGCCGGCACCGCCGCTTGGCGGCCAGTAGTAAGTGATTATGAGCACTTTCTCCGGCATGGTCTGGAACTAAAGTTTTTTGAGCTGTTCTCTGAGGCTGACCTTATCGGCAATAATGTCCCTTAATTTTTCAATGGGAACACGTTCCTGCTTCATCGAATCACGGTACCTGATGGTTACTGTTTTGTCTTCAACAGTCTGGTAATCTATAGTGATACAATATGGAGTGCCGATCGCATCCTGCCTTCTGTAACGCTTTCCAATGGAATCTTTTTCATCATACTGGCAGTTGAAGTCAAACTTCAGTTCGTCAACGATCTTTCTCGATATTACAGGCAGGTCATCTTTTTTTACCAAAGGAAGGACTGCCAGTTTCACAGGAGCAAGGACCGGCGGCAGTCTCAGTACTACCCTGCTGTCAGCCACACCATCTTCCTTGGTGAGGTCCTCCTCATAGTAGGAGGCGGAGATCACCTGCAGGAACATCCTGTCAACCCCGATTGATGTCTCAATTACAAAGGGAACATATGACTCATTTTTCTCGGGGTCGAAATACTGCATTTTCTTACCGCTGAACTCCTGGTGCTGTTTCAGATCAAAATCGGTACGCGAATGAATGCCTTCAACCTCCTTAAATCCAAATGGAAATTTAAATTCAATATCGCTGGCCGCATTGGCATAATGAGCCAGCTTTTCATGATCATGGAACCGGTAGTTATTTTCACCGAAGCCAAGGGCCTGGTGCCACTTCATCCTGGCTTCTTTCCACTGTTCAAACCAGGCGAGTTCAGTGCCCGGCTGAACGAAGAACTGCATCTCCATCTGCTCAAACTCGCGCATGCGGAAGATGAACTGTCTGGCTACTATCTCATTTCTGAATGCCTTTCCTATCTGTGCTATCCCGAAGGGGAGGCGCATGCGCCCTGTTTTCTGTACATTGAGGAAATTCACGAAGATACCCTGGGCGGTTTCGGGCCTCAGGAAGATTTTCATCGCACCGTCAGAGGTTGATCCTATCTCAGTTGCAAACATCAGGTTAAACTGCCTGACATCAGTCCAGTTGCGGGTGCCCGATACAGGGCACACAATCTCACTATCGATAATTATCTGTCTTAGTTCGGCGAGATCGTTATTTGTAATTGCATTTACAAACCTCTCATGAAGCTGGTCGCTTTTCTGCTTTACTTCGACGATTCGGGGGTTTGTTGATCTGTAGAGAGCCTCATCAAACTTTTCGCCGAATTTCGCCTTTGCCTTTTCTACTTCCTTCTCAATTTTCCCCTCAAATTTTGCTAAATGGTCCTCAATCAGAACATCAGCGCGATAGCGTTTCTTACTGTCCTTATTGTCAATGAGAGGGTCATTGAATGCATCCACGTGGCCTGAAGCCTTCCATATGGTGGGATGCATGAAAATGGCAGAGTCAAGCCCGACAATATTCTCATGCAGCAGGACCATGCTGTCCCACCAGTATTTCTTAATGTTATTTTTCAGCTCAACACCGTATTGTCCGTAATCGTACACTGCTCCCAGGCCGTCATATATCTCACTTGAAGGGAAAACATATCCGTACTCTTTGCAATGCGAAACAAGTTTTTTAAAAATATCTTCCTGGGCCATTTTTTCTCTGGATTCTGCTTAATAACCGGGCAAAAGTAAACTAAAATCCTCTGTTTTACAATCAGCATAGATGTCAGCAATCAATTTGTATATTTGTCCCCTGTTGCTGAAAGGACGAGCTGATGAAAGTTAAATATGATTTTCTTGTTATTGGTTCCGGGCTTGCCGGTCTCTCTTTCGCACTTAAGGCTGCAGCCTTTGGAAAAGTGTGTGTTGTAACCAAAGCAGGGCTGGAAGACACCAATACTCATTATGCCCAGGGTGGGATTGCCACGGTGATGTATTCTCCCGATTCATTTGATAAACATGTCAGGGATACAATGGTTGCCGGTGCGGGATACTGCAACGAGGAGGTGGTAAGGAGGGTTGTAAGTGAGGCCCCGGACCGCATTCGCGAGCTGATTGAAATGGGCGTGGATTTTGACAAGAAAACTGACGGGAGTCTTGATATGGCGATGGAAGGCGGACATACGGAGCACCGCATCCTTCATCACAAAGATTCAACAGGGGCTGAAATAGAAAATGTTCTTGCCTCCAAAGCCAGGCAGCACAGCAATATTGACATCTTTGAGAATCACTTTGCTATTGACCTGCTGACCCAACATAACCTTGGTGAATATGTTACCCGGGAATGGAAAGACATAAAGTGTTTTGGTGCCTACGTGGCTGACCTGAGCAACCAAAAGGTTAAGACAATCCTTTCAAAAGTGACTGTACTGGCAACGGGAGGCATGGGCAACATATATCTCACCACTACCAATCCGGAGGTAGCAACAGGTGATGGCGTTGCCATGGTCCACAGAGCCAATGGCAAAATTGAGAATATGGAATTTATTCAATTCCACCCGACCTCCCTCTATAATCCGAATGTAAGACCTTCCTTCCTTATCACTGAGGCATTGAGGGGTTTTGGGGCAGAATTGCGCAACAGCTCCGGTGAAAAATTCATGTCGAAATACCATGCACGCGGATCCCTTGCCCCGCGTGATGTGGTTGCCAGGGCAATAGACAATGAGATGAAGCTGAGAGGTGAAGACTTTGTTTATCTTGATTGTACCCATCTTGACAGCGAGGAGGTTAAATCGCATTTTCCTCATATTTTTGAGAAATGCCTGTCAGAGGGTATTGATATTACCCGGCAGATGATACCTGTTGTACCAGCTGCACATTATTCCTGCGGAGGAGTTAAAGTTGACCTTAACGGAAGAAGTTCAATAGACCGGTTATATGCGGTTGGGGAAGTATCATCCACAGGCCTTCACGGAGCCAACAGGCTGGCATCCAACTCTCTTATAGAGGCCGCAGTATATGCTCACAGAGCGGTTGCAGATGCCTCCGCCCGCCTGGATGAACTCACCTATGAAGATGATATACCCGGATGGAACTATCACGGCACTACACATCTCGAGGAGATGGTCCTGGTTACACAGAACTATAAAGAGATGCAGATGATCATGAGCAATTATGTGGGTATAGTGAGGTCTGATCTCAGGCTTGCAAGAGCAAAGACCAGGCTTGAGATCATCTACCAGGAAACAGAAGATCTCTACAGGAGGTCAACCATATCCAGAAAGCTTATAGAGTTGCGCAATCTTATTGCAGCAGGGTACCTGGTGATAAAAATGGCACAGAACAGGCAGGAGAGCCTGGGGTTGCATTATTCTATTGATTATCCTGCCAGACCGGGTTCGGAATTTTAACTAATAATAAGAAATGGAGATAAGTGAAACCACTTCAGCACCTGTCTGCGGTGATGATAAGTTCTTAACTGAACCCTTTAAGGGAAAGAACGCATTCTGGAGATACTTTGTAGGTGCAATAATACCTTTTATAGCTTCAAATCTTATTGGTGCCATCCCCCTGGTGGTGGTTATGATTGTTGCTTCGGGAGGCGATATGATGGCAACCAGGGGAGGCATGCCTGATTTCGCAGCCATGGGCATAGACCTGAATTTCGGGTTTTTCTTAATGGTGTTTCCCTTTATCCTTGCTTTTCTGGTTTTTGTGTATCAGGTAAAACCGCTGCATGAAAGGAGTCTCAGGAGCGTCATTAATGGTGGGAAAAATATCCGCTGGGGAAGAATATTTATTTCGGCCGGAGTTTGGACACTCATATCTGCATTTTTCCTTTATTTTTCAATTAAGGCTGATCCCGGAAATTTTACACTGGTAAATACTTCGCGCTCACTGTTGATACTTGCGGTTCTTGCAGTTCTTCTGATCCCATTCCAGGCAGGTTTTGAGGAGCTGCTTTTCAGGGGATACCTGATGCAGGGATTTGCTGTGCTTGCGCGAAACAGATGGGTTCCGCTGGTGGCCACCTCGGTGCTTTTCGGTTTGATGCATGCATTAAACCCCGAAGTCAAGGGGTACGGATTTTTGACTATGATACCACAGTACATTTTCATGGGAGTGATCTTTGCAATACCGGCTCTGATGGATGACGGTATTGAGGTAGCCATAGGTGCCCATGTTGCAAATAATGTCTTCCTGTCAGTTTTCCTGACAACGAAGGACTCTGCCCTTCAGACACCGGCAATGTACGAACAGATCAATATTTATCCGTGGAAGGATTTTGGCGGTCTGGCAATAATGGCTGTTATCTACCTTGGCGCTATGGCACTGATCTACAAGTGGAAGGATATAAGAAAGCTCTACGGAAGAATTAATATTGCAGCTTAAGCCAGCTGACAGATCTCTTCAGACACCGTATATTCCGGGGAACTCTTCACTTCTGAAAGTGCCCCATTTGTCCCTGATCTCTTCAATGATCTTCTTTATCTCATCAACATCAAGTGTGGTAAGAAGCCTTAGCCGGGTCTCCCTGAAATTGGGCAGGCTTTTAAAATAGTTGGAAAAATGCCTTCGCATCTCAAGAATGGCGGACTTTCCCTCCTTGTGTTCAAGGGATTTGTCAAGATGCAGAAGGGCAAGGTCTGCTTTTTCCTCAACCGTTGGCTCAGGTAATAATTCGCCGGTGTCAAGATAATGGCGTATTTCCCTGAATATCCATGGTTTGCCGAAGGTAGCCCTTCCTATCATGATGCCATCAACTCCGTACCTGTCAAACATGTCTTTAGCCCGCAGTGGCCCATTAACGTCGCCGTTGCCGATTACCGGTATTTTCATCCGGGGGTTGTTCTTTACCTCTCCTATAAGGGTCCAGTCGGCCTCTCCGCGATACATCTGCGCCCTGGTACGTCCGTGAATGGTCAGTCCTGCTATTCCTGTATCCTGCAGCCTCTCCGCCAGTTCAACTATTGTTTTGCTGGTTTCATCCCATCCCAGCCTGGTTTTCACAGTGACAGGGATGTCGACAACCTTTACTATGGCGGATGTCATTTCAAGCATCAGGGGTATATTCTGAAGCATTCCCGCGCCTGCTCCGCGGGTTGCTATCTTCCGCACCGGGCAGCCGTAGTTGATATCGATAAGATCAGGACCCGCCTCCCTTGCAATCAGTGCGGCTTCAACCATCGATTCGACGATATGACCGTACAGCTGTATCCCGATGGGCCTCTCATAATCAAACAGGTCAAGCTTTTTCACGCTGCTTTTTCCATCCCTTATCAGACCGTCAGAAGAAATAAATTCGGTATACATAAAGTCAGCTCCGAACATCTTGCAGATGTACCTGAATGAAGGATCAGTAATGTCTTCCATCGGAGCAAGAAAGAGAGGCCGGGCAGGCAGTATAGTATTTCCCAGTTTCACAGGTTAATGGTAAATCAGGATAAATAGCTGATATTAAATATTATAATTCAAAAAGGGTAGGAGAGTTGCTCTGTGTTATTTCACTTTTCCTGAAGACATAAACAAGGCCGTATCTTTCAGAATGGGTGCGTCTCTCATTCTCAGGCAGATCGGAAAACTTAGTCTCTACCTCATTCCAGACACTTGTGATAAGTTCATCGGCTTCACTGCGCATCTCAGCCGTACGGCTGACACAGTCCGCCACCCGTTTGCCAAGCGTCTTGTGCAGATTCCGCGCTTCAAGGAACTTTTCATAACGTGCCTTTACAACTGCGATAGAGGGGTTGGTGACAGGAGTATGGCCTTTACGTATTCGGTACTCTTCACCGTCAATGATCCTCTTGCCCCAGGCGACCAGTTCATTATCCGTTGAAAGAGAGGGAATTGCCGCATCCTCCGGTGCAATGCCGTAAAATGATCTCGTTTCGGCAGGCAACTCGCCTCTGACAATGGTCATATTCACTACCTTGAAGAAGTGAGTGAGATAGATCCTTGCCTTGCGTGTCAACTCCTGGCTAACCTTGCTTTTGTCCATCTGATAATTGATAGTCTGGCGCTGATGGCTGATACTGTTCTCAAATACGGGAAGAAACCCCTGGAGCCTTACCAGCGTCTTCATTGAGTAGGCAAGATTAAAGGGAGGGGTATTTTTTCCTATATCAAGAGCTTTTTTCATTGCTCTAAGTCTTGCTGAATCGGTGTTGGGAAGACGTCGGTAGGGCATACAAATACAATTTATGAACATTAGCTTATGCGAATGTACACTCTTAATGAAAACTACCAATAGTCTTCGCAGTGAATAATTGTTGATAACCTGAAAAATATCAACAGTACTTATTACTTTAGTGGTCTGATTAAAAAAGTGAAATATGTTTGAACGTGAAGTTTACATCAACCGCAGGCACAGGCTTGCATCCCAGGTGAAAACCGGAATAGGGCTCTTTATCGGTAACGTTGAGGCGCCCATGAACTATCCCGGTAACACATATCACTGGAGGCAGGACAGTGATTTCCTCTATTTTTTCGGACTTGATATTCCGGGTCTTACCGGTGCAATTGATTTTGACTCCCGCGAGGAATATATTTTCGGGAATGATGTGGATATTGATGATATAATATGGATGGGTCCCCAGCCTACGATAGCCAGCCTTTCTGAAAGCGTCGGTGTTAAAAAGAGCCACCCTGTGGCCAGTCTGAATGAGTTTATTGGCAAGGTTCTGGCCAGCGGGCGTGCTGTTCATTTTCTGCCTCCCTACAGGGCGGAGACAAAGATGACCCTGGGTGCAATTCTTCATGAGAATCCCTGCCAGATGCGCAGCAAAGCATCTGAAGAGCTTATTAAGGCTGTGATAGCATTGAGATCAGTGAAGGAGGAATGCGAGATAAAGGAAATAGAAAAAGCATCTGACATTGCATGTGAGATGCAGACAACAGCCATGCGCATGTGTAAACCCGGGGTATCCGAAAGGGAGATCTTCGGAGCTATTGAAGGGATTGCATGGGCAAAGGGAAGCGGGCCTTCATTTCCAATAATACTGAGTGTAAACGGACAGACACTCCATAACCACTCGCATGACAACATTCTTAAAGAGGGCAGGATGATGGTGTCAGACTGTGGCGCAGAATCGCTGATGCATTATGCAGCGGACCTGACACGGACTACCCCGGTGGGAGGACGTTTCAGCCGGCAACAGAAAGAGATATATGAAATTGTGCTGAAAGCCAATACTGAATCAATTAAACTTGCCGGTCCCGGGATGTCAAATAAGGACCTCCATCTTAATGCATGCCTTATAATTGTTTCGGGGCTTAAGGAGCTAGGGCTGATGAAGGGCGATCCATCTGAAGCCGTTGCCGCCGGAGCCCATGCGCTTTTCATGCCTCACGGCCTGGGCCATATGATGGGTCTTGATGTACATGATATGGAGGGCCTGGGTGAGAACTTCGTCGGATATAATGAAGAGGTAAAACGAAGCTCTCAGTTCGGCCTTGCATTTCTGCGTTTTGCCTTGCCCTACAAGCCCGGGCATGTTTTTACTGTTGAACCTGGCATCTATTTTATTCCGGAGCTGATGGAGATGTGGAAAGCTGAAGGCAAGTTCAGTCAGTTCATAAATTATGAAGAGGCATCAACCTGGCTTGGCTTCGGAGGAGTAAGGATTGAGGATAATGTTCTGATAACAGGTAACGGCAGCAGGATGCTCGGCAAAACAGCTCCCAAAACTGTTGAGGAGATCGAAGAGGTCTGCCGCTGAACTGTTATAATAATAAGGCCTTAAATTAAAAGGCTTTATAATACTCCCGGTTGAGCCTGGCTATATTGGTCAGTTTGATCTGTTTGGGGCACTGTGCCTCACAGGCGCCTGTGTTTGAACAGTTGCCAAAACCCTGTGTGTCCATTTCGGCAATCATGGCACGCACTCTATCTTTAGCCTCAATCTTACCCTGTGGAAGAAGTGCAAACTGAGATATCTTGGCTGACACAAACAGCATTGCCGATGCATTTTTGCAGGCAGCTACGCATGCTCCGCATCCTATGCATATTGCTGAGTCGAAAGCTTCATCACTCTTATTTTTATTTACCAGCACCGAATTTGCTTCTGAAGCTGCACCGGTTGTGACAGATATAAAACCGCCGGCAACCTGTATTTTGTCAAATGCACTGCGGTCAACAATCAGGTCTTTGATGACCGGGAAAGGCTTTGCTCTCCAGGGTTCAATAACTACTGTATCGCCGTCTTTAAAATGTCTCATGGAAAGGTGGCATGTAGTCAACCCGGCAACAGGGCCATGCGGATAGCCATTTATAAACATCCCGCAGCTCCCGCAGATGCCTTCACGACAGTCGTGGTCAAATGCAACCGGTTCCTTGTTATCTTCTGCAAGCTTTTTATTCAGTGAGTCAAGCATCTCAAGAAAAGACATATCAGGGGAGACATTATCAAGGTTGTAAAATGCAAATGCCCCTTTTGCCTTTGCACTTTTCTGTCTCCATATTTTCAGTTTGAGCTTCATATCTGGAAGAATTAAATTCGTTGGTTATTTATAGCTTCTTTCTTTGAGTTCAACAAACTCGAACTTAAGCGGTTCTTTGTTCAGAATGGGTGGATTGTCGCCATTATATTCCCAGGCGGCAACGTATGAATATTCAGCATCGTTTCTCTTTGCCTCACCATCTTCTGTCTGGCTTTCCTCCCGGAAGTGGGCGCCGCATGACTCTTTCCTGTTCAGAGCGTCGGTGATCATCAGTGTGGCAAGGTCAAAGAAGTCGGCAACCCTGCCTGCCTTTTCAAGCTCCTGGTTGAGATCGGCTCCTTCGCCCGGCACAATCAGGTCACTCCAGAATTCTTTTTTAAGATCAGCGACCAGCGTCAGAGCCTTTTTCAGTCCCTCCTCATTGCGCGTCATCCCGCAGTAGTCCCACAATATTTTCCCGAGACGTTTATGAAAGCTGGCTGCCGTATGTTTTCCCTTTACGGAAAGCAATTTTTCAATTCTCTCTTTTGCTTCCTTTCCCGCGGCTTCAAATTCAGCAAGTGTGGTGGCGGCTCTTGGTGTTCGTATCTCACCGGCAAGATAATTGCTGATGGTATAGGGAATTATAAAATAACCGTCGCCTGCAGTCTGCATAAGTGAGCTGGCTCCCAGCCTGTTGGCTCCGTGGTCCGAGAAATTTGCCTCGCCAATGGCAAAGAGACCCGGGATAGTGGTCATTAACTCATAGTCAACCCACAGACCGCCCATCGTGTAGTGACCGGCCGGATAGATACGCATTGGTTCGTCATACGGATCCATACCGGTTATGTCCCTATACATCTCGAACAGGTTGCCGTACTTGTTTTCGATGGCCTTTTTACCCTGTTTCTTTATAGAATCGCGGAAGTCGAGATTGACTGAAAGTCCTGTCTCGCCAACACCGTAACCGGCATCGCATCTCTCCTTGGCAGCCCTGGAGGCGACATCGCGCGGCACCAGGTTACCGAATGTGGGATAGCGGCGTTCAAGATAATAGTCTCTTTCTTCTTCAGGTATATCATTTGCATTTCGCTTGTCGCCTTTAGCTTTAGGAACCCAGATGCGTCCGTCATTGCGCAGCGACTCAGACATGAGTGTCAACTTGCTTTGGAATATATTCAGCTGGGGGATGCATGTGGGGTGGATCTGCACAAAGCTGGGATTGGCGAATGCAGCGCCTTTCCTGTATGCCTTCCAGGCTGCCGAAGCGTTGGAGTTGACGGCCAG